>Ga0315268_10004569_pt1 | contig 15015 bp, 19 predicted proteins | sample C1_top_MG_FD_204535 | JGI IMG/M metagenome (GOLD analysis project Ga0315268, IMG submission 204535) | Sediment microbial communities from Yellowstone Lake, YNP, Wyoming, USA - C1_top | ecosystem: Environmental > Aquatic > Freshwater > Lake > Sediment | place: USA: Wyoming | collected 2017-08-01
TTGTGAAGCTTCTGAAGCTCGAAGGAGCCGTTATGATGCCGATTGATCAGTTCACAGATGCAGAAAGAGAAGTGCTGAAGCAATTCTCTCTAAGGCAATACATTAGGACAAGGAAGATACTAGGAAAAATCTACTATTTCGATCTTGATGCAACGACGCGAAAGCTCCTTGTTAAAGGCATGATGAAATATTAGTTTTGCAGGTTTGCTCTAACAAGGCTCGCAAGACATTACAGACTTACACACGAAGATTGGACGAAAAATACGGCAAAAAAGCATTTCAACACTTTTCAGACGCAGACATGCAAATTTTGTTCGAAAAATGATATCTAAGAAAATGAAAACGTCAGTGGGGGATGGGGGTTAGCCCGGGCCGAATGGCGATGTCTCCGCAATCTCCCGCAAAATCCCCTTTTTCTGAATCAACCGCGCGCGCACTCGAACGCTAGCTCTTGAGTTTTGGTATTAGCATTGGCACCTTATCTCTATAGTCTTCGTACTCTTTGCCAAATTCCCTGAGAATCTCTTTCTCCTCTTTTCCTGAAATAAGATATACGAGTGCAATTATCAGGGGAGTCAGAAGTAGAGAGTAGAATGCGGATAACAGAATGGAAATTCCCAAGTGAGCTAGTAGTCCGCCCAGATACTGCGGATGCCTCACTATAGAGTAGACTCCTGTCGTGACAACTGTCTTCGGCCTATGTGTTTCTGCCACCTTCAGAGTTGTCTCTTTTACGCCATTTATTGCAAGCCAAGAACCAGGTAGGACGAGGAGCAAACAAGCTGCAAGATTAAACAAGGGAATCGCGAAGTTGATCACCGGAATCATGATCAGAAAATCTTGGAAAATAGAAATGCCAAATCTGGGTTGAGAGGAGATCCAGATCCCGATCCAAAACGTGAAGAAGCTCCACCCTGAAATGATGCCAAGAATCTCGCCAATGTGGGTTCCTTTTTCTTTTCCACATATTCTTTGGAGCTTCTGGTGTTCAACTGACAGAAAATAGAAAGGTATGATTCCAACCAAACCTAGTACGGAAATGATAAAACCGGTGCACATCTTATCAGATGCTAGGCACATCTTTTGTAAATAGTTTGTGCGAGTTCGCATGAAAAAACACCGAGATTGAAGGGAATACCCTCTGCTTGAGTTTTTCTTCGATTTCTTCTGTATAGCGCCCGCGATGAAAAGAACTTCGACTACGGAGTCGATTACTTAGAGTGCACATCACACAAGTTCCTCGCATCTCAAGATGCACTTGAACTAACGTCATACCTCTGTCAAATCGACACCCTCTACAGCGAAAAAGGGCTGGGCTTGCGAAGAACAATGACACTTGCCCAAGGCGGCGAAAAACGCGACTTCAAATTCAAAAAGGTGGCAAAACAAACGTTGCTGTAGCAGTTCTCGCGAAAAGATAGAATCAGGCTAAAAAAGCGCGCGCTTTGCTCTATTGCGGGGAGCGGAGGACGAATCCCTGCATAGTTCCGTGCACATTTTGACTTGCACTCGGGTCGAATGGCGACGTCTCTATTGTCTCCCGCAATTCCTCCTTTTCTCTTCGTGACAATCTTAGTCCGTCATTCAAGCGCGCACACTGTTTGACTTAGGCGTGTACTATGACGTAGGGTTTGGCACGTTGCGGAAAATGGCAGCTTAGATGCTATTTCATTTTGCCTTTTGGAATCTTGTTGGCGAAGCGGCATCTCTCGTCCCCATCGAGGACGCTCTCAAGAACTTCAACCTCGACAGGCTCGCCAAAAATCGCGTCGAAACGGAGCTTCTCATAGCCAGCGCTGCAGTAGCAGAAATTCCTCGAGATTCTTGGTTCTCCGTCGCGTATGGCAGTTCTTGCAAGCTGGCAGTGGCAGGCATAATATCGCTTCATTGCGGGGTTCTTCTCCATCAAATACTGCTTGGGCGCAAACGGAATCTTGGTCACGTAGATTCGGTCCCCGTGTCTGACACCTGTACAAATTTCTTGGTTGCTCTTGACGAACTCGAGAACTTCCGGCGTGATTTCCTGCTCGTACCATATTCGGCCTTCTTTCATGTAGCCCTCCAGTTCCTCCACGAATCTCTTATGCTCGTCCCTAAGATAATCGTCAATGTTGTTGGCCTTCTCAAAACGCTCTTTCTTCTCTTTAAAAGTCTCAGTAGGTACCTTGTGATAATTCCACGTGAGAACCTTCCTGCATGTTTCTGCCGGCAACTCGGTCTCCATCCTGTCCATTATCATCTTGGTCAGCCTCGGATAATCCTCCTGAGACGAGCCCAACGGCGGCAACTCAAAACCCTCAAAAACTCTGTTCCGTGTTTCATTGTCCGCAATCATTGCCAGCCTCTCACCAATGTCAGGCAGCACATTTCGAGCCCCAAAAAGCGAAACAAGGTAGAGTAAGTAATCATTCTTTCGTGCAAGACTGCAGTACCGAGCAATCGCCACCAACCTCTCCAAAGAGTTCTGGCCAGCCCCCATAAGCGACGACACATAGTCCTTAAGCACATCGAGACTTGCGATGTCAAAGGTTGTTCCAATCTTTCCAAGATATTCCTCAAGCTCTTCAACAGCAGCCACAGAGAAGTCAATTGTCTCTGCGCTCAAACCTCGTCCTTCAAGATGCTTACGGAACTCGAATTCCATCATTATATTCATGCTCCATGTTGGGGTCCTCATTAGAAGATGCCCTAACGACTTGTTCCTTACATACTCCAGACAAACTTGCCCATGGCAATATTTCAGTTTTTGCATCGATTGAGCTTTCGCTGGTTTATTCAGTTGCATAAGACGAAGAGCATTTTACACGCGTTTTGTGTATCATTCAGGGCAATATCGTGGAACAAGACTAAACAAAGAAGAGTCGGAAAAATGGGACGGCTAGGTTCTTCTGCCGTAGTGGCTCGGATGTTCGGCCATTATTCCTTTCGTTCTTCGATAGGGCAGTACAGATCAAGAATCAGTTCTTCTTCAGATGCTCCTGGTTCGTGAGCTTTTTCCAAGCATTGATGTTTGCCGAGTTTGTATTTGCTTGATTTAACCCAGTCCGTGATGTTTTTCCAAGATTCTAGGTAGCCTTCTTTTCTGAAGAATTCTGATTCTATTTCCTCTTTCAACTTACAAGTTGTGACAGCGTAGAGTCCTCCTTCGAATCTCTTGATCTCAACATCTCCTTCAGGCGGCGTATCTGGGTCCACACGGATCCAGAACTCATACCCATACTCCTTTCGTCCTGGGGAGGGGTTTGGACTATTGAAACCGAATACAGGATGTCTCTCGACGTTTTCAAGCAAACCCCTAGGTTCGGCCCACGAGCACATCTTCTCCCATGCATCATGCTCTGGCGTGGTGCTAATCACACGGACGCTGGCCACACGCATTGGTTCAAGTTTGACGATTTTTACTTCTAATTTCTTCATTTTTCCCTCTTTCTCCTTGGTGTGTGTTCTTAGGATGTAGTCAACGCGTCTCGCTGCTTCTATTTCCTGTCTCTTTCTTGACCTAGCATATGCCATGCTCAGCGCCTGCAGAAGATCAATGCCATCTGAGCTCAACTCGTAATGTCCTTTGCCAATATGCTTCAAAAGACCTGATCTTACCAATAGTCCCAAGTGATGCGCCAACGCTGTCTTGCCAAGCCTTGCCGTAGTTTGCAGCTCTCTGAAAGTTCGCGATCCCCTCGTAAGCGCTGTGAGCAATAGCAACCTCCTCTTGTTAGCTAGAGAACCCAGAATGAAGGCGATGTCTTCACTGGACTTAGTCAATGTATCCTTGATCAGGTCTTCATTGAAACAACTCATAACAACATCCGCCACTGCATAGGAGCGTATTTTCTTATTAAACATTTCGGCTTTGACTGAATTATAGTTCTAATTTGGCTGAACAGAGTCTGCGTCACAGTGTGCTAGAAAGACAATCTGTGCTACCCGGAAAGGGAAGCCGAAAGTAACTTGGCAAACTCGTATAGTGAATTCCCATTTACGCATGCGAGTGAAGACATCATCCGCAACCCTTCTTTTTCTATATTCTCAGCGGCAAGAACATCGGAACTTTGGCTTTGTATTCCGCGTATTCTCTACAGAACTTTTGTTCGATTTCTTTTTCCTCTTTTCGTGCGAGGCGATAATATAGAATCGCAAGAATAGGCCACATGATAAGGGTCGGAATCGTTACCCACTGAACAAGCATGCCAATTGTCAGAATCAAGATGCCTAAATATTGAGGGTGCCTAACATAAGCGTAAATTCCATTCATCACCAGCCGTTCTTTGCTACCATGTATCTGTCTCCAGCCATAAATGGCCAGAAGTATTCCTGTAGCCATCATAATGCTGGATAAGGGATGCAATACACTGAAGAAAACATTTTCTCCAGTTATGCCAGCAAATATATGGCCCTCAACATGTGTTAATGGGTTTTGATAGCCAAAAAGCCATGACAAAACGTAGATGGTCAGAGGAAAACCATACATTTCAGTATAGAGAGCCACGACAAAGGCTAAGTACATACTTGCCGGAAGTTTAGCAACTTTTTTCCTGAAAAGTGTGAAAAGAACAAACCCACCAAAAAATGCGACATTGATGAGCACAAGGATCCAGTTGTTATAACCGAAATCTAGCATGCTTGACTCTACAAAGGTCATGGGATTCATAGATATCGTGTTTTCAGCCTTCCCTGCGTCCTCTAGTGCATACCTCTCATATGCTCTGTCATATTCATACTGTCATGCATTTCTTCGCACTCATCGTACACATTTCCATGCATATAATTTGTTACGTTCATGTGATTTGGCATGTTTTTATCGCAGTCCCTATGGTTATCACGTCTCATGTGATGCCCTGCTGACCCCATGAAGGTAGGGTTTTCCCTCATCGCTTGCGCGTGGCTCAAGCCAACGCTTACCAGAGCTATTACAGCGATAGTTGCCATTGTGGCCAGCACCATGACCACAAGTGATCTTCTCATTTTTGACTCACACTTCCTTGGAATCTTCGTAATTTAGCTCGCTTTGGCTTGTTCGAATCGATTGTTCAGCGTTCTTGTGAATGTTGTGGAGACCGTGTTTGATCAACGCGAAGTCCCCTATCAGGCCAAGGCCTAATCCTGCAAGAGGTGAAAAAAGTGCCCAGGATCCGCCCAGAACGGAACCAACTGCAAAGCCGGCTACTAGTCCCAAACAACAAAGCATGCTATTCCTCCCGCACTACTTTGAAGACTTGTCTTTCCAATGAAGTCTCCAGCCTCTTGAGTTCCTGATACTGCTTGCTTATTTCCAACTCCAAAGCGTGTTTCTTCTGCAATTTTTCGTCAAGCTCATTTTTCAGCAGAACGTGTTTTTCTTCAAGCAATAGCTGTGCGTTCATTCTTCTCCACCTTTTTCCTGTCAGCATAACCCTCTTCTTCATGGGTTCTCGCAAAGGTTTGGAGCAGCTGGAGAGGAGAAAGGAGAGAGTGGATGTGGAAAGTGATCTTCAACGTGCCCTAGACTCTTCGAGCCCTCTTGAAGAACAGTTTTTGCCGACTTGTTCTCGACCTCCAATTTCAAGTGTCTCTTCCGGCGTTTATAAGAGCCGTCGGACAAACCTTGCAACGGGCTAGTACAAAAACCGACTGTGCATCATGTAGGCTTTTGCTCTTCCTTAAGAAAGTGTGTTTCCATCCATGTGTCCAGAGCTCTGTCCACAAGTTTGTCAAGGAAGCTGGGCTTGTATGCTATCAAGACTTTTGCTACCCTGTCTTCGTCCCGAACCGTGTAAAAGTTTTCATAGCCAATCTTTTCCCTAGCGAGAATGTTCTTGTTGACCAGATACTTGAGGTAAGAAGACAGCGTTGAGTGCGACAATTTGAGATGTTCTACAAGTAGCTGATGCCTTGCTTTCCCATTTTCCAGTACAATAAGCACGATTTCTCGCATTCTCTTCTGTCTCAGCGCTGCCAGCACTTTTTTATCTTCAGGATCAAGGGGTTTTGTGTAGTATCTTTTGTGGTGGTGTTCTGTTTCTCCGAAGATGATCTTTTTCCTAGCCATGTAGCTGAGGTGGTATTCGAGAGTGGTCAAGGGTATGCTTAAGACTCTTTGTAGTTCTCGAAGATGAATGCCTGGACTCGCCTCTACAAGGGTGTAGATTTTTCTTCTTTTTTCGTTCTCCAAGATTTCATCTTTGAACATGCGTGCTATTCCTTCAGTGTACCTAGTAGAATGAAGACTAATGCAATCAGGTGTATGAGGAGGTGCAGGTTCTCGTTCATAGTGATCTGATAGGCATCACTGAATAACTCTGGAATTGTGATCAATGCGTGAGCGAAGAAAACTGCAAAACCCACTGAGATAAGTAGCATCTTACGGGTTCTTGTGCGCCAGTAACCAAGGAATACGATTCCAAACAAGAAGCTCGTGGCCAAGGTCAATCCGGTACGCAAAACGACGTCCAAGACTCCTATTGGCATTTTTCATACATCTCCTGTAGATATCACTGCTTTTGAGAAGCAGATTTTCTGGACGTTTCTCGCTTGTAAGACTCGGCGCAGTGCACGCAGCAGAATGTCATTTCTTCTTTGTTGATTATCTCTTTATGTCCACCTTCGTAGACCTTACAGCCACAGCTTGCACATACAGTCAAGCTTGGCTCGATAGCAACAGAGACAAGGGCTGAAAAACGCTTGAACAGTATTCTGCAAAGTTCTCTTCCCTTTTCGGTTAGTTCAAATACTTTCTTTTTCTTCTCTCCGACCGGCCTCAGCGAGTGTTTTACTAGGCCTTTTTTCTCGAGCTGACTCAGGAACGGATAGACTAGGCTCGGGCTGATATCCTTGCCTATTCTTTTTTTGAATTTGCTGATTATGCTGTAGCCATGGTGGGGTCCTTCGTAAAGTATTGTGAGTACGTAGAAACGTGAGAAGTCGGAGACGATTTCGTCTAGATCTTGCGTAGACATGTTTTCACCAGATTTATCTTTAAAATATATATCTTAAAAAGATATATTTAAATACTTCGGAACCAAACACTGTATAATAGTGGAGAAAAAACTTCATGCCAAGAGATCCCGTGTGTGGAATGGACGTAGACAAGGACAAAGCCATCAAGAAAAAGATCGGAGACCGCACTTACTACTTCTGCAGTCAATCATGCGCCAATGTGTATGAACAGCCCGAACAAGAACTCAAAGCTATGAAACGCAGAGTAGCCGTGACTTTAGCTGGAGTGATTTCGGTCGCGGTACTACGAGTCCTAGTCACGTTAGGTCTTACAGCAGCTATAATGAGCCTTACGTTAGTAGGCAGCATGGCCGTTTACAGCCTAGCCTTACTCATAGTTTCAACCCCTGTCGTGTGGATCGCGGGTTGGAGTATCATCCATGGAGCCTACCTTTCTCTTAGAAATCGCGCAATCAATATGGACGTACTCGTCTCAGCCGGCGTAATCGCGGGCTGGGCTTACGGCGTGGTCAACGTATTCGTCCCGCCCGCACAACGCGTAGATGGCTACTTGGAAATATCCATAGGCATACTCGCCTTCGTGCTGCTGGGCAAATATGTTGAAGAAAGCATAAGGAGAAGATCCGCTGCTTCGATTCGGAAACTGCTCGAGCTTCAACCAACGATAGCTAGGGTGCTGAAGGATGGAATAGAAGTTGAAGTTCCGATCGACGAGGTCCAAGTGGATGATGTTATAATCATTAAGCCTGGTGAAAAGATTCCCACAGATGGCGTTGTAATCGCAGGATATTCTTCGGTGGATGAGAAGATAATCACTGGCGAAAGCATACCTGTCGAGAAGAATGTGGGAAGCGAGGTCATAGGTGCGACAGTAAACAAGACAGGTCTCTTGAGAATGAGAGCAACCAAAGTTGGGGAAGAAACGGCGTTGTCGCAGATCGTGCATCTGGTTGAGGAGGCCCAAGCTTCAAGCGCCCCCGTTCAGAAGTTTGCAGATAGGGTCGTCGGAAAATTCGTTCCAATAGTTTTCTCTGTCGCCGTTATTTCTTTTACTTACTGGTATGTTGTGAGTGGTTTCTCAACTGCCTTCTTCGTACTACTTGCTGTGCTACTGATTGCCTGCCCATGTGCCTTGGGCATCGCTACTCCAACGGCTATATTGGCTGGCGTAGGCAAAGGTGCGGAATATGGTATACTGCTTCGCAGTGGTGAATACGTTGAGAGAGCCAGAAAGCTGAAGACAGTTGTTTTTGACAAGACAGGAACATTGACAAAAGGAGAGCCTTCAGTCACCGACATCGTGGTTTACAGCGGCTATACAGATGAAGAAGTGTTGAAGCTTGCAGCCATAGCTGAGAAGGGCTCAGAACACCCATTGGCAGAAGCGATATTGAAGGCAGCGGGTCAGGGCGGATCCAGTATTCCTGACGCTGAGTCGTTTGAGGCAGTTCCTGGACACGGAGTCAGATGCACCTACAAGAACAAAAAAATACTGCTTGGAAACCGGAGACTCATGCAGGATGAGAAAGTCCAAGTCGAGCAGTTGGAACAGGATCTTGAGAGATTAGAAGGGCAAGGCAAGACAGTGATGATTCTGGCCGTAGATGGTGAGCTTGCAGGCGTTGTTGCTGCCATGGATACCCTGAAAGAGAACGCTGTTGAAGCGATTAGCAAGTTGAAGGGCATGGGACTGGAAGTAGCCATGTTGACTGGCGACAACGAAAGAACTGCTAGAGCAATTGCAGGGCAGCTAGGCATTGACCAGGTTATAGCTAACGTTCTGCCTTGGGAGAAAGTCAACGCAATCAAGAAACTGCAAGGCGAAGGAAAAACGGTGGCGATGGTTGGCGACGGCATAAACGATGCTCCAGCTTTGGCTCAAGCTGATATTGGAATAGCCATTGGAAGCGGTACTGACATAGCGAAAGAAACAGGCGGTATTGTGCTTATCAAGGATGATTTGAGAGATGTAGCACTTGGCGTAGAGTTGAGTAAAAAAACTATGAGGAAAATCAACTCCAACCTGTTCTGGGCGTTCATATACAACACGGTTATGATTCCAGTTGCCGCGATTGGTCTGATGAACCCGATTTTCGCCGCAGGAGCGATGGCCATTAGCTCACTGACAGTAGTCACCAATTCCGCGCTGCTGAAATTGTCGTCGTTCAAATTCGAGAAGTTCAATGATCAAACCAAGAAATGATGGAGGTGAAGATAAACATGGTTAAGGATCCAGTTTGTGGAATGAACGTAGACGAGAAAACAGCTAACTTCAAGTCTGAATATGTGGGCAAGATCTACTACTTCTGCAACCAATCATGCAAGGTAGTCTTTGACAAAAACCCTCAGAGATTCGCGAATGAATGTTCTGAACACGAAGGACACAGTTGCTGTTGTTAACATTACACATCTTGCTTTGATTTTGCCAATGTTCCTGCGCGTTTGAGAATACACTGAGAAAAGGCGAACATGACTACAAGAAAAGTGGAGTTATGGACAACAAAAATGCGAGTACATTTCAGCATTAAACGCACGCGCATAGTGTAAATTCCCATTTGCACCACAGTGCTTCAGGATGCTTGTCCGGCGGACAGACCAAGCAGACTACTTCTACCTTCGGGTTTAATGTCTTCGCAAAACCCTTCAGATATCCATAACGCACTTGTTTGCACGGAAACTCGCACAAGCCTTTACCCAACCGAGCCTCCTGGGTTCTGCAACGGTTAATACTTAAAGTGGCACGCTTGTCGTTTATTTCAATGGTTTTGAAAGGCTGATCCAAAGCCCAGCTTGACTTACTAAGAAGATCAACAATCACGGGAACACTCGGGTTCTTACCCACCTTAAACATTTTCTGCAAGCTCTTGGCCTCAATCGCAGCCATGCTCTCCCAGACCCCGGCATCAATGTCCGTTGCAGCCCCCGTTCCAAACCTCTTCTCGATACCCAAAAAATACAGCCCATCCACCCTCCACAAGTTTCGGATCTGCAAAAAGAAGAAATCAAGCAACTCCGCAGACGACATCCTCTTCAGCATCTCACGATCTTCACGACTACCCGGCGGATACTCACTCATACAGAATCGCCAGTGCCTAGTATCGTCAGAGTAATCTTTTAAACCTAATCCACGATAGATGAAAAGCCAAACGGCGAACGCACATGGAAAAACTGCTGGAAGCAATCATTCTAGGCCTCATCCAAGGCATAGCTGAATGGCTACCCGTATCCAGCACTGGCCACCTCAGACTCGCCGAACACTTCATGCAACTGAGTATACCTATACTTTTCGACGTAACCCTCCACATTGGCACGCTGATCGTCATCTTCATTTTCTTCAGAAAAGACATCAAAAACATCCTCTCTGCCCTCGCGCACATCGACTTCAAAAGCGAAAACGGCCGCCTTATACCTCTCATAATCGTGGGCACGATACCTACAGCATTAATCGGGCTAGTCTTCAGCGACTGGATAGAATCCACATTCAGTAACATCCTGCCCATCGCTACCGCACTCATAATGTGCGGATCCCTACTTTACACATCGAAACTCGCACGCGAAAACACCGACACAATAACCTACCAGACGGCACTGATATTCGGCACAGCACAAGGCATAGCCATAATCCCCGGTCTGTCGCGAAGCGGAACCACGATAGCCGTAGCTCTTTTACTTGGACTGAAACGAGAAAAGGCCTTCCGATTCTCTTTCCTGTTATCCATCCCTGCAATCATAGGCGCGCTTGGCTTAACGCTTTACAAAGAACGCGAAGCTTTGATGCAAACTGGCTTTGGCCTGACCGAAATCGCCGCAGGCGCAATTGCGGCCATGCTAATTGGCTATGTTGCATTGAATCTACTCCATAGAGTAGTGGAGAACAGGAAGTTTCATCTTTTCGCTTTCTATTGTTGGGTTTTCGGCGCAGCCCTGTTAGTTCTTGGTTTGAACGGCTTCTAACCATCTGGGCTTGCCAGAGAGAAACTCCGTCAAAAACCTCGCAAACTCACTGTTCTTTTCATAAACCTCAACTATCTCGTCATTGGCTAGAACTTTGAAACCTTTCTTCAGCTTCCGCGCAATCCCTTCAGCTATGCCTGCGTTTTTGCCGCCGTCTTTCAGCTTTTCCTCAAGCAAAACAACCACATCAGTATACTTTCTCCTAACCATCACAATCCAACGATCATCCTCAATAAAAGGCCCAGAAACTGTGCCTAAACCATTCAGATGCTTTTTCACAAAATTCTCACACTCGCTTTCTCGCTCAAGAGGCGGTCCCAGATGTCTCTTAACAGACGAAACGCATTGCTGCTCAAGTTCAAATAGGAACAGGTTCAATGCTTTTTCGTCGCTCCAAGTAACATCTCTCAAAACAGGAAAATCGTTCAGCGCGAGAAGCTTACGCAGGGAACGCTGAGACTTGTAAAGCTGACCCCAAAGAACGTCTGGAACAGCCTCAACCTTCCCAAAAACCACGAACGTTATGGCAGACCCTTGTTTTTTCAATGCGTTCTTCAGTTTAGAAACAGTTAGCGGAATCGTCTCTGGCGGATAGAAGAAGTCTAGGCTCGGATTTTTCAGGAACGCTCTCGCAGCGATGATGAAAGTGTGAAGTTTTTGCGACCTTACCGCTGAAGCCACATTCCTGCCCTTGTCAACCGGATCAACGATCACAAGAGGCTCACTGAAAAGAAGCCGCAACTCGTTCTCCCTTTCGCCGTAAAAAGTCTCAATATCTACGACTATCCGTTGTTTGTAACTTGCGAACGCTTTCAAAGCGTCTACAAACGAATTGTATTGCAGAATCAGTAGTTCGCATAGATAGCCGCTAAATCCGCCAACTTTGATTTCAGCACCGTAGACGCCTATGCCTTTCATGAACTTCTTCAGCAGCCGCACTTCACGCCGCATTCCCTCGTTCAGACGCTTCCGCACGTAATCCGTGTGAAAAGGCGTCCTGTCCGTAGCGCTCAACCATTCTCTGTGCTTAACATCATAGCATGGCACGATGTTCACGCGGGTGCCTTCAACAAACGCTTCAAGATATGGGTGCTCAGCAAACCTTTCAACATGCCTCGCGCCTTTTGTGGCTTTCCGTGCTATCTTCAAACAAGTCTTGCCCAACATATTGCGAGGCATATCAGTTGACACACGCATGAAAACGTCAACGTCAGGCTCTCCACTGAGCCAAGTGTCTTTTGCGACAGATCCTTCAACACGCACCTTGGCTTTGACACCGGATTTCTCCGCCGCATCAGCAACCTGCTTTTCCAGCTCCTCCGCTAAATGCTCTATTTCTCGTCGCTCTTTAGTCTCAGGAGTAACACATTCTAAAACAGCTGCGCAAACCTGTTCCATCTTTTTTTCCAAAATAAACCCTAATCCTTTCTTCAGCTAATCTTTTGCGGACAAAACTCTTTAAGAGTCGAATAGAGCGGGCCTCGCGGCGTCAGTTCACTCTTCTTCAGCCTCAAACACTCAGCCCGGACAACCCCAAAATTGTAACCCTCATTTTCCTCAAGAAAACGGGCAAGGACATCCTTGTTTCTTCCAGTCCTAACGCGGGCAATCGTCAAATGCGGATTGAAACCCTTCGGATCCGGCGCAAAACCCAGACCCATCAAACGCGGTTCCAACTGCTTGAAAATGCCACGTAATTGGTCTGCGCCTTCGGCTATTCCAGCCCATAGAACACGAGGATAGCGAATATCTGGAAAGGCACCGACTCCACGAATCTTAACGTCAAACGGCGTGAACTGGGCTTTCTTCATCTCCTCAAATATCCTCTCAACCATGCTAGGGGTAATGTTGCCAAGAAAGCGAAGAGTCATATGAATGTTCTCAGGTTCAACAACCTTAACATCCGCCCCGGTCTTCGTGACGAGACTCTGCACGTCAGTCAGCTTCTTCAAAACATCAGCATTATCCAAGTCGAAGGCCACAAAACTTCTGATCCCTTCAGACATGCCCATACCTTCTATACTTCTCACGCATGTTCCTTCATAAATGCTTTTAACGTAAAAGAATATCTGCTATTGAAAGTACATTATGCAAGTGAAGCTCAATGACCTCAAACAAGCTTGTGATAGGCGTTACCGGCATGGCTGGATCAGGAAAATCCATAGTTATCAACGTTGCCAAAGAGAAAAACTACGACATAGTAATAATGGGTGACGAAGTACGCGAAGAAGCCAAAAGACGAAACCTAGAACCGACTCCGGAAAACCTCGGAAAAATAATGCTAGAGCTACGGCAGACCGCTGGAGAAGCAATCATGGCAAAGCGGTGCATTCCAAAAATAGAGAAAGCCGCAAAACCGAAAGTCATAGTGGACGGAATAAGAAGCCTAGCCGAGGTTGAAGAATTCAAAAAACATTTTCAGAACTTCGAAATAATCGCGGTTTACGCTTCCCCTGAAACAAGATTCAAACGGGTTTACAGCCGCAGGAGAAGCGACGACTCAAGCGACTGGAAAGTTTTTCGCGAAAGAGACATGAGAGAACTGAGCGTAGGATTAGGTAACGCTATATCCATGGCTGAACATATGATAATTAACGAAGGAGCATACGAAGCTACAAAAGCCAAGGCCAAAGAAATTCTGGAAAAAGTTGAAGAGAAATGGAAGAAATAAGCGTCCACGTGGAAGTTGAGATCAACCCAACCGAATCAGAAGAAAAAGTGAAAAGAGCCATAGAAAACATCTTCGGCAACATAACAGTGCAGATCAAACCATCACATAAAGGAAGCCTACTAACAGCTGGCGCAAAAGGAAGAGAAACGCTCATCAAACTCTACAATATTCTGCGAAGAGAGCGTATCCGCGCCGCCGCCCGGAAAACCCTTTTCGATGGACTAGACAGAAAAAGCGTAAGCTTCTACCTAAACAAGCAAGTCGCCTGTGCTGGGCAGGTCTCCTTCTCCAAGGAAGTTGCCGAATCACCACTGGGACCGATAAAAGTCAGAATTGAATGTGAAAATCCGAAAGAACTGATCAACTGGCTGACCAAGATTGACTGATTGGTGCCGAGATTGTCTCTCAAAGCCACAATAACCCAGAAAGGAGCAGTGCTACTTGGAAAAAACGTAGCATGCGATGCATTCGATGAAACGCGACCCATACGGGTGGTAACCCACGCCCACGCAGACCACATGATCGGACTCAACCAAAGCCTTAAAACATGCGAAAAAGTCCTCATGACCAAAGCCACAAAGGACCTGATCGACGTATTGCGCGGTCCATTATTCCTGATGGGTGGTTTTGTACAAACACTCGAATTTGACAAACCGATTCAACATGAAGAAGAATGGATAACCTTTTTCCATTCAGACCACATCTTGGGTGCGGCTCAGGTGCTCGTTGAAGACGCTGAGGGATCAAAGATAGTTTTCACAGGAGACTTTAGGCTCGACGAAACACCTGTAATAGAAGCAGACATATTGGTTATGGAAGCGACGTATGGAAACCCAGCTTGCAGACGCTCCTTTAACCAAGACATTGAAACTCTGCTTATCGCCAAGGTAAACGAAGGGGTGAAAAGAGGTCCAGTCTACATTTTTGGATATCACGGTAAGCTCCAAGAAGCCATGCAGATTCTTCACAAGTCAGGGATAAAGGCGCCTTTCATCATGCCTGAAAGAGTTCTTCATGTCTCTAGGGCCTGCGAGCAACACGGTATGCGCTTCGGACGCTTGCTACTATCTGAAGAGAGGGAAGCAAAAGAACTGTTGGAAAAGAAATCGCCTTGCGTGGCTTTCTACCACATGAACGCAAAAGGCAAAGTTGGTTTGGAGAATTTTCGCATAATTATAAGCGGGTGGGAATTCCACACGGCCTGCCGAGAAATCAATTCAAAAGAATATGTGATAGCCTTAAGCGACCACTCAGACTTCGACGGGCTAATGGAGTACGTCAGACGCTCAAAACCAAAAATCGTGATCACCGACAACTATCGCGAAGGACATGCCGAAACTCTCGCGAGAGAAATTCACAGGCGCTTCGGCATCTCTGCTACTGCTCTTCCCAGAAACTAGACATAAAAGCCCTTCTGATACAGATTTCGGCTAGTTTTATTGTTTAATTCGGATTTA
>Ga0315268_10004571_pt1 | contig 15012 bp, 7 predicted proteins | sample C1_top_MG_FD_204535 | JGI IMG/M metagenome (GOLD analysis project Ga0315268, IMG submission 204535) | Sediment microbial communities from Yellowstone Lake, YNP, Wyoming, USA - C1_top | ecosystem: Environmental > Aquatic > Freshwater > Lake > Sediment | place: USA: Wyoming | collected 2017-08-01
AGCCCGTTCGCGATGATGGCATCGATGAAGTGCTCGACTTCGTCCAACTGGTCATCCAAATTGGCGCTCAGAGGCGACCATTGTGCCTCTTCCGGAAGGTATTCGCCTCTAACATCGTCGAACGTGAGCATCGACACGCCGTCGCTGCTGCGCCATCCTTCGCCGGCTCTGACGTACACAAGACCTGCAATCTCGTCGGCGAGGCCGCGCAATGCAAGGACATCCGCCGAGTCTCGCACCGCGCCGTCACTCAGCCAGCCAGATTGCATTTTCTCGAGCAGAGTATCAGTGCCCACTGCCTCCCCATAGAGCGCAGCATGCGCTCCGAGCACCTTGTTCGCCACCTCCATGAATTTGGCGCTGCTTTCGGCATCGAATCTGGCCGAGCCGTAAACGTGGGGCAATTGCGTCAGCAGGTTCACAACGTTCTTCAGTTCCTCCACCTGCACCCCAAAGATGAGGTTATTGAGCTCGGGGCGACCCCTCTCGTAACTGAAGCCCGACTCCTGCGCGACTCTTGTCCAGTCTGTCACCTTGTACGGCGCACCGGCTGTCGCATCTGCGGCGTCAGTGAGCCACAACTCGGTATCGCTGATGACGGTCAATATTTCATGCCATTTCCCGTCAATTGCGATCCAGTTCCCCGATTTCAGGTGGAGCGTGTCGACGAAACCGGAGCCGGTCACCTTGGAACGAGCATCCGCTGGAACTGCGGCTGTCCCACTGCCATTGGTGACGACCGAACCCGCAGCCTCAAGAATCGCGCCTTTGGTCCAGTGATCGGCGGTAGGTCGATCAGCCGAAGCAGCGTAGCGTTGGATCAGGCCTTCAACATCGCCGAAAGCCGCGACGAAGTCACCCCGGAATGAAGTGCGGTCCACCCAGGCGACTTCATTCTGGTCATATTGGCCGTCGCTATCGGTATCGCAGAACGCCAACCCCGCCTTCTTCCCCACAGCCCCCTCGACTCTCTCGCCGTAGACCGCAACTTCACCCGTATCGTACAGGTAGTTGCGATTCGAATCCGCCCAGATCGATTCGCCTGCCGACCAGCCACCGTCGCCGTTCCCATCATAGTAGGCGAGAACGCCGGGCTTGCCGCGGATCTGGTGCTCATCGGCCAGATAATCCTCGTTCGGATCCTTCGCCTGATTTCCGTTGGTATCCCAGAACCGCACTCCCCCCGTGCCGATTGAACCAACGGACACGGGCCACGGCGACGAAATCAGTATGTCCTCCGGCCCGTACGCGCTGCCTGATCCGTCTGTGTCCTGCCAAATGCTCTCATCGGGGCTCCATGTGCCATTTCCGTTTCTGTCGAGAAAGTACGAATTGCCTTCGACCGGAAAGACCGTGTCGAACTCGCGCACCCCGCCGTTGAGGAAGATCGTATCTGCACGATCGAGCCAGCGTTGCGCGGGCGACGGAGAGATATTCCCAGCCTGCATCGGGCCCAGAAACGAATAGCGGCTGCGGATTGCTGCCACAATTTCAGAGTAGAAGTGGTCCTGTACCGCTTCCGAAACATACTGATCCGCCGCTGCGTTGCCCTGGTTTGAGTTTTCTGACGCTGCTATCGGTGACGGCAGCGTGCTTGGGGCAGAGTGATTCCCTGCCTGATCGACCGCGATAACTGTGTACGTGCCGGCGTCGCCAACCACGTAGTACGTGTTTGACGTTGCATCAACGTACACCCCATCTCGATAAACCTCATACCCCGTCGCATCCGGCGATGCGCTCCACGTCAGCATTGAATACCAGGGAAATTCCTGCACCTGCAGCCCGCTCGGCGCGATGGGTGCTTCTGTATCCGGAATCGCGGGCAATGCTACCGTCACAGATGCCACTGTGACTGGTGTCCCACCGCCCGGGGGCACTGCCTGTATCAGGAAAGTGCGTTCCGTGCCCGCGGCGATGTTGCTCACGGAATGCTCCATCGCCAGCGCCACCGGCTCGCCATCAACTTGATACCATCCCACCACCGCCATCTCCGCCGGCGGCCACCAGCTCAACTGCACCGTGTACGACTGCCCACCCGGCTCGAGCGTCAGCGTCGCATCCGCTGCGGCCTGATCCGGCACTGTCGGCGTCGCATCGCCGGCCTGAGCCTCGAAGGCCGGCGGTCCGGAATAGTAGCTGTACGTCTGAATCTGCGAGCTGCCATCCTGGTCGGTCGCCGTGACCGACACCTGGTACGTGCCGTTCTGGGCGTACGTGTGTGACGCCCCGTCTGGATTTGTATTCTGTGACTGGCTGTTGCCGTCCCCCCAGTTCACGGTCCATAGTGAAATAGTGCTGTAATTCGGATCGCTCGGTGTCGCCGTCAACGTCGTCGGCGAACCCTCTGAAACCGGCGGATCAAGGAACACGTCCAGCTTACGGTCAATCACCGTCACCGACTTCTGACATTGGTACCTGTGAGGCTGGTCCGGGCCGTCGTAAAGCAACCCAACCGCCGTCGCTTTAACCGTGTACGTGGAAGCGCCGTAGAGAAACGCGTGCGTCTGGCTCGGTGGCGCCGCTCCGGCCAGCAAAATGGTCGTGTCATCGCCCCAGTCGATCGCCCAGTTCACGACATCCTTGTTCGGCGCGGATGCCGCCCAGGCCGTGAACGTCCCGGGCGACTGTGCCTTCAGAGAACTGGGGCCTGAAAAGCTGAGATCCGTTGCCGGATCGAGCGCATCCATCAGGTCCACGGTTATCGCCCAACTCTGGCATGTATTGCCGAAGCTCCCGCAACAGCCCGTGATCGTGAATTCCTCGTCCAGCGTGATGCTTCCGCAAAAGCTGTAGCCCTCCGGCAGTTCCAGTTCATTATCCAGGGATATCTCAAACGGCGTTGCCAGATCGTCGTCCCACGCCGAGGCATCATCCGGGAACGTGTACGTGTACTCGATGCTCCCGCCGCTCTGGCAGGGGTCGGGGATCACGGCCGTCACTGCGCCGCTGATCGCCTGCATGATGGCCTGCATGAAACCGGTGGCATAGACATACCTCTCCGCGTAGCTGCCGTTCACCGTCAGGTCGCCGCTGGTTTCGATGCTGTTTTCATCGACGCTGTGGCCGGTGATGGCGATCCGGTAATACGACACCCGCCCGTAGTCCAGTTGCGAGTTCATCTGCTCGGTCATCATCAGGGATTCTGATGAGTGCAGCGATCCGCCAAGCGTCGGCGATTTGCGCAGGGACCGGCCACCCAGGACAGATGGATGGAAGCTGGCATCCGTGCTGCCGTCGATGTTGTACCGCGCTAGGGCAAAGTCCCTGCTCTGGCCGAAGGCCGATTGAGCAATGCCGGCCACCACGATCCGGTGATTCCTCTGGATTGCCACCCCGCGGGCGATGGAATATGAGCTGCCAAACGCAGTGTAGACGATCCCGCCCGTGCCGAAGCCGATATCGAGTGTTCCGTCCGCCAGGTAGCGGCCGATGGCGAATTCCGTGATCTGCGAAGCGCCTGAACCGCACGTATATCGTCCCGCGGCCAGAATGCCGCCGTCGGCTTCCAAAGCCAGGCTTCGGATTTCCGTCCCGCCCTCTGTTACCACCTTTCCGCCTCTGCCGAACGTCCCGTCGAGCGATCCGCTGGATGTGTAACGGAGTAAGGCAAACTGGCCGCCGTTGGCGTAGCCCCCCGCGACGATCTTGCCGTTGGGCTGAATGACGATGCTGTTAATGGCATCCTCGCCGCCAAAATCGCTGCGGACGTATCCGTCGCCGTTGAAAGTCGTATCCGGCGAACCATCGGCGTTGAGGCGAACCATGGCAAAATCCCGGTCGCCCGCGCCGGATGTCGTCGAGCCGGCCACGACAATCTTGCCATTACTCTGGACGGCGACGGCGTACGCTCGATCATCCCCATCGGGGAAGCTCGTCAGCACCCGGCCGGCATTGCCAAACGTCGGATCCAGCGAGCCATCCGGCTGATAACGCGCAATCGCAAAGCTGCCATTGGTTTCGGTGGTGTGCGTATAGCCGGCCGCGACGATCTTGCCATCGCCCTGCACGGCCAGCGAGTAGATTCGCGCATCCAGCGACGAGAAGGCAGTCAGCACCCGGCCCGTGCCCCCGAACGTGCTGTCAAGACTGCCATCCGGGTTGTACCTCGCCAAGGCGATGCGTGCGCGTCCATCGCCAATCTGGGAATATCCGCCCAGGACAAGCTTGCCGTCGTTCTGTATCGCCCCGGCAAACGCCCGGTCCCTGCTGCCGCCGAAATCGGTCAGCACTCGCCCCAGCCGGCCAAAGTCGCCGTCAAGCGCGCCGCTGCTCCGGTACCGTGCGGCTGCAAAGTCCCATGTTCCCGATGCAGTGGACGAACCAAAGGCGACGACTTTGCCGTCGGGTTGAACAAGAACTCCCGCGGCGTGATCATTGCCCGATTCGCCGAAATTGGTGTTGAACCTCCCGCTGCCATACCAGGCGTGAAGACGTGCGGGCGGCGTCGGTGCGCTAATTGTAAACTCCCGCGCGTCGCCAGGCGCAACCGCTAGCGCGTCGAGCGGCGCTGCACTCAGATACTGGCGCGATTCCAGCGGCTCGACTCGGTGCTGCGTCCTGTGCTCCTTACGCTGCGACCGCGAGAAGAACGTAGACCAGACTTGCGGAAGAACCGGCGACACGGCGCGCCCAAGGCGCGCAAGGCTGCTGCGCAGTGCCATAGAACCCTTCCCTGTTGAGTATCAACGTGTACAGCCAGACAAACAACCCCGACGACTCAAACCCTCTACGTCCCCGCTCACCTTCGGGTGTCAAACATCAACTTAACGCAGTCGAGCCGCGAAATCAACAAGTTCGTTCTCAGATGACAAAAACAGTCCCGGAGCTTTCTCTCCACGCAGCGATGAGCTATAAAAGCACGAACATTAGCGGGAGGATGAGATGAGCAAGGCGGGGGCCGAAAAACTGTTCAGCATAGTCCTGGTCGCTTATGGCGACTACAGCTACTGCACAAGAGCGCTGCGCAGCCTGGCCGATACACCGAATCTCACCAAAATCTGCGATGTCCACGTGGGCTGCAACGCCTGCGGCCCCAAGACGCTGGCCTGCGTCCGCCATTACAGCGATACGGGTTTGATTACGTCCGCTGTCGAATCGGCCTGCAATCTCCACAAAGACCCGATGGTCCGCCTCCTTCGCGACCTCGTGAAGACGCCCTACGTGCTGTACATGGATGACGACTCCTACGTGAAGCCGCTCTGGGCAGAGGCGTTGCTTGACTTCATCAATCGCGAGGACCCGCTGGATCTGGCAGGCGCGATGCATGTCTTTCGCCGCAGCGATGAGTACCAGAAACTCGCGCGCCAGCGGCCCTGGTGGCGGGGGGACCTCTACATCCCCGATGAGCAACGTCATTTGATCCGCCTGTGCGTGGGCGGCTTGTACCTGGCCAGAACCGACTTCCTGCGCCGCCACGACTATCCCGACCGCGACATGCGCATCGAATTTGGCGACGTTCTTCTGGCCGATTTGGTCTATCAGGTCGGCGGGCGCATGGTGGAGATGCCCGATGAACTCCTGGCTCACTTTGTCATCAGCGACGGGGATCGTCGCTGGGTCCACAACAAGGCGCCGAGCCAATCCGACACCAGACCCGCTGCCCACCTCGCGCCACGGCACATTTCTCCCGCCGAGGCGCTGCGGATCGGCCAAAAACTCTTCCAGGCCAAACGCTACGAAGAATCGGAGGCCGCCTGCCGGAAGATGCTCCAGGCCGAGCCCCAAAACCCAATCGCCCTTCATCTGCTTGGCCTCGTCACCCACCAGACCGGCCGCAACAGCCTGGCTGTCGAGCTGCTGCGCCACGCCATTGCCCTGAAACCCGATGTGCCCGATTTTCACAACAACCTCGGCAACGTCCTGGCGAAACTCGGCCGCTTGGAAGAAGCGATCGACTGCTTTCAGAAAGCCACCACGATCCGCCCGGAATATGCGGAAGCCCACAACAATCTGGCCAACGTGCTTGCCCGCCAGGGCAGGTCCGACGCCGCGATTGCCGGCTATCGCAAGGCCGCCCAGCTCAAACCGGGGTACGTCGAGGCTTACACGAACCTCGGTGCCACGCTCGGAAAGCTGGGCCGCTTCGACGAAGTAGTGGAGTGTTTCCGCAGAGCCGTCCAGATCGACCCCAACAGCGCTGAGGCTTACAGCAGCCTCGCGATGGCATATCAGAACCAGAACGACCTGGAGGAGGCCCTGAAGGCCATAGACCAGGCGATCGCCCGGAAAGAGGATGACCCGCGGCTGCGATTCAACCGCGCGCTGATGCTGCTGATGGCCGGAAACTGGGTGCGGGGCTGGCAGGAATACGAGTGGCGCTGGCGATTAAGCGAACATCACTCCGAGCGGCTCCGGTTCAAGCAACCGCTGTGGGAAGGCGAAGCACTGGGCGGAAGAACGCTCCTCCTGCATTGCGAGCAGGGCCTGGGCAGCACGCTCCAGTTCATCCGCTTCGCGCCGCTGATCGCCCAGAACAGGGGCAAAGTAGTCGTTGAATGCCAGCCGCCCCTGAAAAACCTGCTGTCGTGCCTCTCTCCGCACGTGGAAATCCTGGCCAGAGGCGAAGCGCTGCCGAAATTCGACATCCACTTGCCGCTGATGAGCGCCCCGCGCGTGCTCAAAATCACGCCAACCTCAATCCCCAACAACCTTCCATATTTGACGCCCGATTCCAGCCTCGTCGTGCAATGGCGGCAACGGCTGGCCTCCGAACACGCCCCCAAGGTCGGAATCGCCTGGCAAGGCAATCCCGCCTACGCCGGCGACGCCGCCCGCTCCATTCCCCTCCGCTTCTTTCAGCCACTTGGCAAGATTCAGGGCATACGGCTCTACAGCCTCCAGAAGATCAGGGGCCTCGATCAGATCGCCCAGCTCGACGGCAAGCTGCCGCTGGTGGATTTCGGTTCGGAACTGGACGACTCGGCCGGGCCGTTCATCGATACGGCGGCCGTGATCGCCAACCTCGATCTGGTCATCACCTGCGACACGTCAGTCGCCCACTTGGCCGGGGCGCTGGGGGCCAAGGTCTGGGTCGCCCTGTGCTTCGCGCCGGATTGGCGCTGGATGATCGCTCGCGAGGACTGCCCCTGGTATCCGCAGATGCGTCTCTTTCGCCAGAAGAAACCGGGCGACTGGGATGACGTCTTCAATCGCATCGCCGGCGAGCTGGCCGTCGAAGCGGGAAAAGAACAATGAAGCCCATCCTCATCGAAATCTCGCCTGGAGAACTGATCGACAGGATTTCGATCCTGCGGCTGAAACTCCGACATCAGGCCCAAGGCACGAAACAAGCTCAGCTCAGGCGCGAGCTGGACTCCCTGGCCATCGCGAGAGAATCACTCCCGTCCAGCCCCAAGCTCGAATCGCTGGCTGAGGTGCTGGCCGCCGTCAACGAGCGCCTTTGGCAGATCGAAGACGAGATTCGGGATTGCGAGCGGCGTGGAGATTTCGGAACCAGTTTCATCGAGTTGGCGCGCGATATCTGCCAGAACAACGATCGCCGAAGCGCCCTGAAAAAGCAGATCAATGAAATCCTGGGCGCGCACGCGACTGACGAGAAGCTGTATTCCACCCGACTCGCCTGATCGGCACGCGACGCCATTCTTTTCCACCCTGCCGGATGCCAGTGCCCCCCGCGTCAGGTATGCTAAAGCTGTTCTTGGACAACAGGAGACCCACCATGCATCTCTGCCGACTGGCCATGCTCGCCGCCCTCGTGCCGCTCGCGGGACTGTGCGGGCGCTGCGGCGCAGCCGAGCCGCAGTGGCGACACCTGTCCAGCAAGACCGGCGACCTGCCCGCGCTCGGCACGTCGCCGGAGCAGACGGCGGCCGTGATCGCCGACCTGGACAAAAGCGGCCGGAACGGCTTCGTTCTGGGCTTTCGCGTGAAAGCCCCCGCGTTGGTCTGGTATCGGCCGACAGCCACCGGCTGGGACCGCTACGTCATCGAAAAGGAATTCCTCACCATCGAAGCCGGCGGCGCCGTCTGGGACATCGACGGCGACGCCTATCCGGACCTCGTCTTCGGCGGCGATTGGCAGAGCAACTTCGTCTGGTGGTGGCGCAATCCCGGCAGAGACTGGAAGCCCGACGTCTCCTGGGAACGCCACACTATCAAGAAGACCGGCAAAACCCAGCACCACGACCAGTGCATCGCCGACTTCAAGGGCTCGGGCAAACCGCAACTCGCCTACTGGAACCAGGGCGCCAAAACGCTGTTCGTCGCCGATATCCCGGCCAATCCGCGGCAGGTCGACCAGTGGCCGGCCCAGCAGGTCTTTACCGGCGGCGCCGGCGAAGAGGCCGGCAAATACGCCGAAGGCATGTCGGCCTACGACGTCGACGGCGATGGCCACCCCGAGATTCTCGCCGGGAATCACCTGTTCAAGTACGTCGGCGATGGCAAATGGTCGGCGACGAAGATCGGCGACATGGGCGGCTTGATTTTCGCCGGCAGGTTCATCAAGGATTCCAAATACCCGCAGATCGTCATCGCCCCCGGCGACGGATCGGGCCCCGTCAAGTGGTACGAATGCCGGGGCGATCCGCTCAAGACCGAAACCTGGACAGGCCACGACCTCGTCGGCCGCAAAATGGTCCATCCTCATTCACTGCAGGTGGCCGACATCGATCACGACGGCAATCTCGACATTTTCGTGGCCGAGATGGCCCAGTGGAGCGGCAACAAGGTCGACAATCCCAACGCCCAGGCTTTCATCTTCTATGGCGACGGCAAGGGCGGCTTCCGCAAGACGGTGTTTCAGACGGGCATGGGCTTCCACGAGGCCCGTGTCGCCGACCTCAACGGTGACGGGCTTCCGGACATCCTCAGCAAGCCCTACCACTGGGACACGCCCCGCCTGGACATCTGGCTTCAGACGCCCCCCGCACGCTAGGCGCCACACGCACAGGAGAACCGCGCATGAACACGTCTAAACCCGATCAGCGCAACGTCCCATCAGGTGACTGCGGCTGCTGCATCACCCCTTGGCGACCAGAGCCCGATGCCGGCATCTCACGCCGACAAGTCCTTCAGGCCGGCGTGGCCGCCGGGGTCCTCGCCATGGCCGCGACCGCTGTGGGTGCGGCCGGTGCGGAGGCGCCGCCGTTCGAGGGGCCGTTCCCCGCCGGCGCTGCGCTTCGCGTGAAGCCCATCCTTGTCTTTGATCAGCCCACGCGGAGGGAACAGCAGTCCTGGCGCAGCTATGGCGCGATTCACACGCCGGCCGCCGCGCAGGAGGAGGCCGGCCGGATCGCCAGGGAACTGGAGCAATTGAAAGCGAAGGCCGACTTCCCGATCCAGGTTCAACTCGTCGAGGTGCTCGATTCTCAGGCCAGGCTCGCACAACTGCCCGTGGACAACGTTGACCTGTGCATCGTCTACGCCGCCGGGTCCTGCACGCAGTGGCCGCTGAAGCCGCCGATGGTGATGTTCGTGCGCCATCGCTCCGGCCCGTTCTATCTCGGCTACGAGATCGCCCACTGGCGGTTCCTGCGCCAGAGCGGCGACGAGCCGGCGCTCAGGCAGTTCGACACCGACGACGTGGTCGTCGACAGCCAGGATGAACTGCTCTGGCGCCTCCGCGCCTTCTATGGCCTGCAAAATGCCAGGGGCACGAAAATGCTCACAATCGGCGGCCTGGAGGCCTACAGCGCCCTGGCGCAGGAGCACGGCCCGCGCATCGCCAGGGAGATCTTCGGCTACGAGTTCGTCAACGTCACCGACGACCAGTTCAGCAAGAGGCTGAACGCGGCGCGGGCCGACCAGGAACTCCTCCGGACGATCGAGGCGCAGACGACCGCCCTGCTGAGCCGCCCCAATCTCAAGCTGGAGACCGACCGCAAATTCGTCTTCAACTCGGTCCTGGCGCTGCACGTCTGCCGCCAGTTGCTGAAGGAAACCGGCGCGAGCAATTTCGGTTTTGCCCGGTGCATGGGGCACGACCAGATCGCCATGCTCGATACTCCGCCCTGCCTCGTCCTGAGCCTGGCCAACGACGAAGGCCACACCGCCTACTGCCACACCGATCTTTCCCACACGATGCCCGGCGTGTTGTTGCGCTGGATCGCCGGCCGGCCGACGTTCGTCTGCAATTCCCACCATCCGCACGACGGCATCTTCTTCGTCGCCCATTGCCAGGCACCGCGCCGCATGAACGGGCGGGATTTCGAGCCGGCCACCGTCATGCCCCACTACGAGTCCGACTACGGCGCCGCCTGCAAGACACATTACCGCAAAGATCAGCTCGTCACGGCCATTGTCCCCAATCTCGCCTGCACGAAATGGTTCGGCTTCCGCGGCAAGATCGTCGGCGCCCCTTCCTACCCGGCCTGCCGCTCGCAGATGGAAATCCTCGTCGACGGCGACTGGAAACGCCTCCTGCGCGAAATGGAAGGCTTCCACACCCAGGTCGTCTACGGCGACTACCTCCGCGAAGTCGGCTACGCGCTCAAAAAGCTCGGCGGCCAGATCCAGTGGCACTGTTACAGCGAGGCTTGACCTGCCCGATCTACGGGCGCTGGCCTTGCGGTAGGTCGCGCACTCCTGCCCGACATCGAATCGGCGACGCCGGATGTACTCATCCGGACGAGACGATTCGAGTCGCTTTGGGGGTCTACAGGCCATCCGCCGAACGCGTTGAGAGCCGCTGTCCGCCGCGTCTTTCCCGGTTTTCGCTGGTTTTTGCCCCCCGGCTGAATTATCTTCGGGCCGCGCCTCTTCGAAAGGCATCTCTTGAGCAGACGAATCGCCGCCTCTTGGGCAGCCGCTTTTGTAGCGCTCGTGGCGATCGCGCTTGGCATCTGGTATTCGCCCCGGCGCAACGGTGGGGGGGCCCTCACCAATGCGACCTCGTCCCGCCCGGCGCGCGCCAGCGAGGACGCCATCCTGTCGCTCGCGCAGGCCGCCGCCCAATCTGCCAGCCTCGCTTCGCTGACGGTCGACTATCCCCTCGATGGCGCGATCTTTCCCCCGCAATTCCCCCCGCCGACTCTTCTCTGGCATGATTCATCGCCCGCTGCAAACCATTGGCTCGTCGACGTCACATCGGCCGATGGATCGCGGCACGTCTACGCCGTCACGCGCGGCGACACGCCCTCGCCGCCCCTGCATTCTCCCGGCGAGGAAATTCCCGAGGCGGCTCGCGACTACAAACCCGGCGACTACCAGGCATCCGCCCGGAGATGGCGCCCGCCCCCGGACCTCTGGGAGGAGGTGCAGCGCCTCGCCAGTGGCGGCCCGGCCACGCTTTCCATCGTCGGGTTTGATCGCGCTTGGCCGAAGAAACCGGTATCCCGCGCCACGATCGCGATCGCCACGTCTCCCGATCCCGTCGGCGCGCCGGTCTTCTACCGCGATGTGCCCCTGCCCTTCGCCCACGCCCTCAAGAACCTTCACCTCATCCGCTGGAGGCTCGGCGACGTCACGTCCGATCGCCCGCCGCCCATCCTGCTGAAGGACATGAGAATCTGCGGCAACTGCCATTCGTTCACTCCCGACGGCAAAACCCTCGCGATGGACGTCGATTATGGCAACGATAAAGGCTCATACGTCATCGCGCCGATCCAGCCGCAGACCATCCTCGACAAGCAGCGCGTGATCACCTGGAGCGACTACCGGCGCGACGACGGCCAGCTTACTTTCGGCCTGCTGGCGCAGATCTCCCCCGACGGGCGCTACGCCATCAGCACGGTCAAGGACCGATCGGTGTTTTCGCCCGTCCCCGACCTCCACTACTCCCAGCGGTTCTTCCCGATCAAGGGGATTCTCGTGCTCTACGACCGGCAGGCCAACCGCTTTTTCCCCCTGCCCGGCGCGGACGACCCGCGCTATGTGCAAACCAACCCCGTCTGGAGCCCCGACGGAAGCACCATCCTCTTCGCACGCGCCGAGGCCTACGAATTGACGAACCTCAAGGACCGCAGCGCTTTTGTGATCGCCCGCGAAGAGGCCAGGGAGTTCTTCGAAGGCGGCAAGACGTTCCGCTACGACATCTACCGCATCCCCTTCAACGACGGCAACGGCGGACAGCCCGCGCCCCTCGACGGCGCTTCCGCCAACGGCCGCAGCAACTTCTTCCCGCGCTTCTCGCCCGACGGCCGGTGGATCGTCTTCTGCCAGGCCGGAACATTCATGCTGCTCAGGCCCGACAGCCTCCTGTACATCATGCCCGCGCACGGCGGCCGGCCTCGCCTCATGTGCTGCAACCTTCCGGGCAAAATGAACTCATGGCACAGCTTCTCGCCCAACGGGCGATGGCTGGTGTTCGCCTCCAAGGCCAACGGCCCCTACACGCAACTGTGGCTGGCGCACGTTGACGCCGACGGCAATGATGCCCCGCCCGTGCTGCTGGAGTGGTTCACCGCGCCCGATCGCGCCGCCAATATTCCCGAGTTCGTCAACGTGTCGCCCGGTCAATTCGCCAGCATCCGCCAGGAATTCGCTGATTACTACACGCACTTCCGCATCGCCCTCAACCACGAAAGGCACATGGAGTTCGAGCGCGCCATCGACGAACTGCGCCTCGCTCTCCAGGAAAAACCCGACTACCCCGATGCCGTCTACCTCATGGGCTCCTGCCTCGCCCGAGCCGGCCGCGAGTCCGAGGCCCTGCCCTTCGTCCGCAAGATCGTCGAGCTCGAACCCACCCGCCTCGAGGGCCGCCGCCTCCTCGGCGTCCTGCTCGGCCGCCGCGGCCAGTACAAGCAGGCCATTGAACATCTCTCAGCCGTGATCAAGGCCCGGCCCGAGGACAACGTCGCTGCCAACAATCTCGCCTGGCTTCTGGCAACCTGCCCCGACCCCGCCTGCCGCGACGGCCGGCAAGCCGTCGAATTGGCCGAGCGAACCTGCAAGGCAACGCAAAATTCAGTGCCGACGATGCTCGATACGCTTGCCGCCGCCTATGCTGAAGTGGGCCGATACGCCGCGGCTGTCGATGCCGCTCAGCGCGCCCTGGCGCTGTTGCGTCGCACCCCCGGCACTCCCACCCGTGAACTGGAGCAACGATTGATCCTCTACCGCTCCGGCAAGCCCTACCGCGAACCGCCGACGAGCCCTTGATGTCCTGCACCTTGAAGGTGGGCGCTGCGTTGGTCAGGACTGCCGGCGCGCCGGCCGGCGCAGCGAGAACAGCCCTCCGCTGACCGCCAATATCAGTGCCAGTTGGATCGCAGGCTCCGGCACTATCGACAAACGAACGCTCTTGACCGAGGCAGACAGGTGCCCGCCGGGCTGTTCGACCCCCGCGGTAATTGCGGTGGCCAGATAGTCAAAGCCATCGAGGTTCCCGATATAATTCCCGCCCGTCCTGATCCCCGATCCAAGCGGAAGGTCTCCGGAGATCAGCGGATCCTGATTGGGTACCGGCCGGGCGCCGTTCAGATCAATGAGGGCCCGCTCGTTCAGACCATACACCCCGAACCTGGCGCGCGCGCCGGGAGATGCGTCGAAAGAAGCAAAGACCAGATCAAAGTTGAGCTCCATCCCGCCCCATCCCGCGGCCGGCTTGGGCACGAAGTACACCAGCGTGTTCCAGGCAAACCCCATCATGCTCATCCCCATCCCCACGCCGAATTCCACCCGCTTGTTCAAGGTGCTGTAGGACCACATCGACCCCATATCCATCCCCGCAAACCACATCCCCACGTCCATCGGGCTCAGCATCATCATCGACATCAAGGAAATGGGGCGCACCGCATCGAAATTCTCGTCGATGATGAAGCCGCCTCGGGCTCGCCCTGCGAACAGCGCGATGCCAACACAGACGCACAAGGCCAACCCACATCGTCCCGCTCTCATGTCGGCTCCTCTAGAAGTGACAGCCCAAGTATCCGCCCGGTATGCGAGGCCGTCAACATTTTTGTGGACATTTTTCAGCAAACAAAGAACCGCCCGCCATCCCCGCGGGATATCGCACGAATCTGCTCCCGTATCAGCCCCCACCCGCTTCCTCACCGCCAAACCGGTCCCGCCGGCCCAAGCCTCGCCCCTCAGGCCAGCGCCTCCTTGCAGTACTGAACGCACTTGCCCACTTCCGCCACGGAGTTCGAACCCGCCGGAATCCGGTATTCCAGCTCAATGTCGGCCGGAAAAGTCCACTTCTCCTTCCGCATCAACTGCAGAATTTCCTTCAGCGGCGTCTTGCCCTGGCCCCACGGCAGGTTTCCGCCCTCGGCGGTCCTGTCCTTCAGGTGCAGGCTGACCATGCGCTCGTGATACTTCTCAATCACCGGAATCGGTGACAATCCCTTCGTCCCGGCAAAGTAGTGCCCCACATCGAAGTTGAACCCGATGTACTGCCCGTGCTCCAGGATCGGATCGGCCTTCTCCATCACCGGGTAATTGTTCGTGTGGTTGTGGAACGCCACCCAGATCTTGTGCTTGTCCGCAAACGGCGCCAGCTTCTTCGCCATCGCCTCCGAACGCTCCAGCGTGATGCCGTTGCACCCCAGCGCCTTGGCCACCTGGAAGTTGAAGTCAATCTCCTCGTCCGACTGCCCGAAACCAATCTTGTGGATGTGGATGTTCACGCCCGCGTCGTTGTACATCTTCCGCAGCGCCACGCACTTGGTCAGTTGCGCCTCGCGCTGAGCGTCGGTCGGCTTCGCCGCTCCGCGCCCGCGGCTCAGCCCGGCGAATGACACGATTGGCCCGTCCATCAACTCGACCTCGCTCAGCCCGTCCTGGATCAGCGCCTTGAGCGTATCCTCGGCCGAGTTGATCCCGCCTCGGTAGCTGTACGTGATGCACCCGATCTTCACACCGTTGAAGACGGAATTGGGCTTGGCCGCTTCAGCCCCCTTCGCGCCCCGCGGCATGATGGCGCACGCCGCCATCGCCGCCGCGCCTCCGAGAAACGCCCGTCTGGTTCCTGGTTCGCCGGTAATGAATCGAGTTCTCACTGCTGCTCCTTGATCTGAGTTCCTTGCGTCATACGTCCGCCAAACCGATATCGCCTCCGTGTTTCCGTGCCCCCGCGGTTCGTCCCTAAGCCATGATGTCCTGAAACTC
>Ga0315268_10004572_pt1 | contig 15010 bp, 15 predicted proteins | sample C1_top_MG_FD_204535 | JGI IMG/M metagenome (GOLD analysis project Ga0315268, IMG submission 204535) | Sediment microbial communities from Yellowstone Lake, YNP, Wyoming, USA - C1_top | ecosystem: Environmental > Aquatic > Freshwater > Lake > Sediment | place: USA: Wyoming | collected 2017-08-01
GGTCACCGCGTGTCGGACGCGGAGATCGCCACGGTGCACGTGATCCCCGCCCCATTTCACGGGGAATGGAACTACCGGATTCATCCGCACGCCATATTGTAAAGGTTGTTTATTGACGACGCCTTATTGGGATCGTGGTAGCACTGTTCACGCAGTCTGGTTTCAACAAACTCGAGCGACGCGTGACCCGGCTCGAACATGCCGTGGACTCGCTGCAGACGCTGATCGTCCAGCAGACGAGTGAGATTCGTCAACTGCGCGCCGTCCTTGAGCCGGCGGCGAATCCGGCCGGCGCCAAGGCCAGATGAAGCAGCCTGACCGGCCGTTGTTGCTGACGAACGCGACAATCTGCGGTAGCGGCCACTCCGCGGCCGCGTTCTATTGGATGCGTTCGCAGCAGAACGTCGTTCTAGGCCGCAGAAGAAGGATTCCTCTCACCACCACCGCGCATCGCAGGTCACATGAAACGAGTCACTGGTATCGGCGGCATCTTCTTCAAGGCGAACGACGCTCCATCACTGCAGGCTTGGTACAAACGGCACTTGGGAATCGATGTCCAAGTCTGGGGCGGAGCTGCCTTCGATTGGACCGACGCCGAGGGCAAGCCGGTTGCCGGCACAACTGCATGGTCCATCGACCCGCAAGAAAGTGATCACTTTGCTCCGAGCTCTGTTCCCTTCATGGTCAACTACCGAGTGGATGACCTCCACGCCTTGGTCAAGGTCTTGAAGGAAGAAGGCTGCAATGTGCTCGAGAAGATCGACGAATCCGAGTATGGGAAGTTTGCCTGGGTCATTGATCCAGAGGGAAACAAGGTCGAGCTATGGCAGCCGCCTCTAGGCCACTGAGCAGGCTCGTTGCTCACGGCCGCGAACTGCGGCCTAACAAACCGTGGCAGACTGACAGCCGCGCTATTGTGGGCGCGTTTCGCGCGCTCCTGTTTGATGCGACTGCAGCTGAACGGTAGGCGTTAGCGAACAGCTTCGATCGGAGGAGGAGGAGCAGGCGTGGATGATCGCAACGAAGGAGAGCGTCGACTGCCGCCGCAGGCGGTGGCACAAGTGCTGGAACGGGCCGCGGCACTGGACGCAGCCATCAGCAGCGGCCCAGGAGCGCTCACAAACGACCAACTCCGTGACGTCGCGCTGGAAGCTGGCATAAGTGCGTCGGCAGTATCAGAGGCTCTTCGCGAGCAGATCCGTAATGAAGGACCGGCGCCCGCCTGGGTGCGGTTCTGCCTATGGAGCGTGCCCGATCGCGCCACGGCGCTTCGCTACTACTGGATCTTCGTAGGCGGGATGTGCTTGTCACCATTCCTGATGCTCTTTGGCAACAGCGCAGTCACCCGTATTCTTCTTTCCGGTGGAGTCACCGCATTCTTCATCGGGGCACTGTGGAGTACCTCTCGTGCGGTTCGGTGGATGGATCGCAATGGCTGGCATCGGCTCCCGTAGGCTCGAACCGCCTGTCGCCTGAGCAAGCGTTGCTGTTGACGAACGAGAATGTCTTTGGTAGCGGCCGTTGCGCGGCCGCATTCTTTTGGAGCGTCCGCAGCAAAACGCTCGGCGTTGGGCGGAGCTGATGAGACGGGCTTCTACGCGACGTCCCGAATAGCGCCCTTCGTCGGTCAGTCGCTGATGCTCATGTGGTTCCTTTTCGTCAGCCTGTCCATGATCCTGAAACAACAGACAACCGCTCTGCGGCTGCAGTTGTCGCCCATGGTCGTTTGACATTCACCGGGAGATCCATGTTCCGTCACCTTGCGCTCCTTCTCGCAATTGCTCTTCCCGACCTTATTGGCGCGCAGGCGCCAGCAGGCGCGACGCACTCCAATCCGGAGATCGTGACCAGCGGCTCCGGAGTGGTGAAGCTGAAGCCAGACCGCGCGACGCTTACCGTCGCCGTCGTGACGCGCGCGACATCGGCCGCCGAAGCGGGGCGGCTGAATGTCAATCGCATTCTGCCCGTCATTGCGGCGTTGAAACGTCAACGGCTGCCGGATTCGGCAATCGTCTCAACGGGCTACACCGTGTCCATCGAACGGGACCCGCTTGGCCGGACACCCGTGCCAGCCGACGCGCCGCAGACCTATGTGGCCAGGAATGCGATCCGGGTGTCGCTATTGGATCTCGAGATGCTGGGGCAACTCGTGGATACGGCACTCTCGGCTGGTGCCTCCGAGATCACCAACATCACCTTCGCGTCGTCGCAAGCCGTCGACGCTCGCCAGCGCGCAATCGCCGCTGCCGTGCGTGCGGCGCGCGCTGACGCCGCGGCTGCGGCCGCCGCAGCGGGCGGGGTCCTCGGTGCGTTGATAGAAGTCAGCTTGCTGCCCGAGTACGGAATGGCTGGCGGCAGGGCGGTGGACTACTATCAATTCTCGATCGCTGCTGCGGCCACGCCGCTCATGCCGAGCGATGTGAGTGTCAACGTGCAGGCTCGCGTCCGATTTGCATTCACTCCGCCCCGGTGATGCCAAGCCGAGTCGAGGTCTGCATGTTCCGTATCGGTGTACTCCTTGTTGGCGTGGCGAGTGCGGTGGTCGCCGGCGCATCGCGGTCGGCCGCGCACACGAGCGTCCGTGCGCCGGCGCGCGACAGCGTGCTGCCGTGGATGCTGCGGCAACGGCGTGTCATCGGGGGTGAACGCGATCAGCGGATGGCGCTGGTGCGCCTGTTTCCCCAGGATGTGGCGGCTGACGACCGGGATCGGCTCTACGTGCTCGATCGCACGGAGAATCGCGTCGTCATCTTTGATGCGCGCGGGGAGCAGGTCGGCGCCGTGGGGCGAATCGGCGATGGCCCTGGCGAATTGCGGAGTCCCACGGCGCTCGGCGTCACTGCGTCGGGACAGCTCGCCGTCGCCGACAGTCGCAAGCGTGCGATCGTCCGCTTCTCCGAACAGGGCGCCGTGTTGCCCGAGCTCTCGACGCACACGTGGGGACTGGTGCAACGCCTCGTCCCGCTCGCCCGAGCGTCATTCCTGATCGTCACGACCCAGCGGGACAGCGTGCAGGTGCTTCGCGTGGACGATGGCCAAACCCGCCGCGTGGTCGCGATTGCGTCGCCTGCCCAACGCGCTGTCGATTGGAGTCGGTGCGACGTGATCGGCCAGCGGAGCGAGCCACTGCTCAGTCCCCAGTTGCTGTTCGCCGCCGCGGGCCAGCAGATGGCGTACAACGCCGATGGCGCTTACGCGATCACCTTCCTTCGCGAGGAGGGCGCGCCCCCGGTGCGCGTGACGCGCCAGATCAGCACCGTGCGAGCAACGCCCACGATGGTACGCAAGCTGATGGGCGACAGTATGCGCATCGTGACCCCCGCACATGCGTGTACCATTCCGATCGAGCAGTTGATCGTACAAGCGGGCATCGCACCGACGGTCCCCGCGTATTCGCGTCTCGTGATGGATCGTACGGCCCGCGTGTGGGCGATGCGCACCAGCGCCCCCAATGAGCCGACGCTCGCGGATATCTACACCGCGGCGCTAGGCTACATAGGCACAGTCCGGTTGAACCAATCGCGGCCGGTCGCGTTTCTCGCGAGTGGCGCGCTCGTCTCGCTCGAAAAGGACGACGCGGATGTGCCCATGGTCGTGATCTACGACGTGGTCGGTCGATGAACGCGGCCACAATTCCTGTCCGACGTTCGCCAAGTCCTCGTCGCACATGATGCGGGAGGAAAGCGCCAATGCGTAGCCCACGCCACATGCTGTTCGCGATCGTGCTGTCACTGGTCTGCGCCGGATCGATCGGGGCGCAAGCGGCAGACACGGTTGGTGCGCGGATCGCCGTCCTGACCTGGTTCATCGATTCGCTGCTCCCATCGCACGCCAACGCCATGGCGGCCTTGTGCATCTCGGTTTCGGACTCTCTCCCTATCGGCGTCCGTCCGGGTGGGCTTTCCGCGGGAGTCGATCCGGGTCCGCAAACGTTCGCCGCGCTTCCGGCGTCTCCGATACCCGTGCGCCCGGGCTCGGCCTGCGCGATCAGTCGTACATCCCCGATGCCGACGGTGGAAACGGCGACGGGCAAACCGGCGATCGCGGTGATGGTCGGGCCACCGCGCGCGGCGAACGCTGAGCGCGCCACGCTGAGTTTGCAGATGCGCGTCAACGGTCGGTACGGGCTCGGCTACCTGTGCGACGTCGCACGCGGCGGTGGCCGCTGGCATGTCACGGCCTGCCGCAGGACGTGGATCTCCTGAGCGACAGAAGCGCAAGCGATAGGGCGTCTCGCCGTCCGCGCACAAGGCGCGAACACGCACCTGCACGCGGATAAGGTACGAGCAAGCCTGAGTCGGCGTAGGGGATCGACGCACGCGCATGCTCAAGAAATCCGGATTGACCATGAGCGCCCGCGCACGCACAATCAGGCCATGGTGTTTCAGAGCTGAAAACAGCATCAGCCTGGAGGCCACCGCCCCCCAATGAGACCCATGTCGGAGCCCCAGTCCCGTTCGCTTTGAACAGGTCTCGCATTGGGGATTTTGTGTCTCTTCGGGATGTCCCCGGAGAACTTAGCGGTGGAGGAAGCCACTATGCGTCATTTCAGTTTCGCCACGGTACTGGCGGGGCTGTTCGCGTTGCTCGCAGGCACTCAAGCCTTCGCGCAGGCGGCAGCACCGGCGGCATCGTGGAGTGTATCGGACTGCGAGGCCTGCCATGACAAGGCCCTCAGTCCGGCCTACACGAAGTCGGCCCACGCGTCCACGAAACAGAGTTGTGCCAACTGCCACGGCAACGTGGGCGAGCATGCCAAGGCGATGGCCGACGGCAAGGACGCCCCGAAGCCGACGTTGAAGGGCGTCAAGGCCTCGGTCGTGAACGGTCGCTGCCTCACATGCCACGAGAAGAACAACCAGGCCAACTACGACGGCAGCATGCACGCTCGGCGCAATGTGGCCTGCATCTCGTGCCACAGCGTGCACAGTCCGAAGTCGGTCGCGGGCCAGCTCAAGACCAAGTCCGATGCTGAGACCTGCTTCTCGTGCCACAAGGCCGAGCGGGCGAAGTCGATGCGGACGTCGCACCACCCGGTGCGCGAAGGGAAGATGGGCTGCTCGAGCTGCCACAACCCGCACGACGGCAGTCGCCCGAAGATGATCAAGGCGGAGTCGGTGAACGAACTCTGCTACCAATGCCACACCGAGAAGCGCGGTCCGTTCCTGTTCGAGCATGCGCCGGTGCGCGAGGATTGCGTGTCGTGCCATGACATTCACGGTTCGAACCACCAGCGCATGCTCGTCCAGAAGCTCCCGACGCTGTGCTGGAACTGCCACCTCGACGGCGGTGGCCACTACTCTCAGACCTCCGACTACTACAGCACCGAGAAGGGCGGTGTCGCGGTTGCGCCGGGTGCGCCGAGCCCCACGGCCAACACCAACGTGGCGCGCGGTTCCCGCTGGACGGGGCGGTCGTGCCTGAACTGCCACCTGAACATTCACGGTTCCAATAGTCCCTCTGGCGCTTACTTCGTCCGGTAACCCACCCATGACACACGCAACGAAGATTTCCGCGTTCGTCGCCATGGGACTTCTCATGGCGGTTTCGACGGCGACGGCGCAGCAGAAAGCATCGAACATCACGAGCGGTGGCGAGATTACCTACCGCATGCAGACGCAGGATCAGAGCGAATTCGGGCCGACCGGTTCGGTGTCGTCGAAGTGGACCGAATATCGCACGATGCCAAACGGCACGTCGATTCCGAGCCTGCACCTGTGGTCGACCGGCGGCAAGCTGGATTTCAACCTGAACGGCTACAACATCCAGCAGAAGGATCAGCAGTACCTCGGCAACGTGAATGCGCTCGGCTTCGGGCTCAAGTTCAACTGGAACGAGATCCCGCACGCCATGGGCAGTGACGCCCGCACGATATTCTCGAGCAGCACGCCGGGTGTCTGGACGATGAGTTCGACGCTTCGCCAGGCGTTGCAGACGGCCGTGGATCTCCCGGGAAGCGGGGCGTCCTCGACGACGAACGTCACCCGGTTCCTGCCGTACTACCAGAACCTCCTCGCCCCGACCTTTGCCTCCGCCGACCGCTTCGACCTGAGCGGGCAGCGCCGGACGGGGAACGTCGAGCTGAGCCTGGGCAAGCACCTGCCCTTCGACGTAACGCTCACCTATCGCAATGACCTGAAGAAGGGGTATCGCGGACAGGCTGGCATCAACGAGAACTTCCGTGTCAGCCCGGCGCTGCAGGTGGGAGGGCCGCTGGACGAGGTCACCAACGACTTCGGCATTCGCGTCGCCAAGAAGTTCGGCATGGGCAACGCGTACGTGACCCTCAACCGGAACCAGTATCAGAACCGCATCCAGACGCTGACCATCGATTACCCGTTCCAGGCGGTGGATGCACCGATCGTGGCCGCGCAGGCAGCGTCAGCGACGGCGGTCGGCGCGACGGGTGGCCCGTCAAAGGCACAGGCCGTCATGGCGCCGGACAACTCGGCGAACACGATGGCCGCCGGATTCCAGTTGAAGTTCCCGAAGCAGACGCGCATCAATGCCGGCTTCTCGCTTTCGGAGCGGATGCAGGACGCCGCGTTCTATTCCTACACGATGTATACCTATGCGGCGACATCGACGGGCGCCGCACTGCCGGCCATGCCGCAGCGGTCGCTGAACGGCAAGACCAACGCCACGTCGTACAACGTGTCGTTCGCCAGCCGGCCGATCGAGGGACTCAACGTCCGCGCGCAGTATCGCGTGTACGACCTGACCGACAAGACGGCGCGCTTCGTCGTGCCGGGCTACTACATCGGTACGTCATGGGGCGCGTCCAATACGGCCAACGGCGCGCAGGGTTTTCCGACGGCCGACGTGTATGACACCAAGAGCGCGCGCCTCAGCGCCTCGGCGTCGTACGAACTCAAGGCGCTGACCGTCGAAGGACAGGTGCACAACACGAAGCTCGAGCGGACCAACCGCGAGGCGGAGAAGGGCACCGACAACGGCATGGCCGTCACGGCGCTCTACCACTTCAACGATTGGCTGGGCTTCCGCGGCACGTACGACAAGAAGACGCGGACGGCCGAGGGCACGACGATCTATGGCTTCCAGGCCGACGAAGCGCCCTTCACCAACACGCGAATCGGCGGCGACCTCGAGCTGAGCTTGCCGCACGGTCTCGAACTGAGCGCCGGTTACATCAAGCGCAAGGTGGACTACACGGACCGCCCGAACCGTTGCTACCAGGTGAGCGGCGCGTGTGCGACGAACACGGTGGTGGTGACGCCGGTTCCGAACACGCCGAGCGGCCTGCTGGGCACGACGTACGACAGTTACACCGGCCAGATCGACTGGACGATGAACGACCGCGTCACCGTGGGCGCCTACATGACGTACGAAAAGGATGCCCAGACGAACCAGTGGTCGTCGAACCCGAGTTCGCTCACGTACAACACGGTGAATTACGCGGGCACCGACAAGACGAACACGTACGGTGGCCATGCCACGTTGCAGTTGATCCCGGACAAGGCGACGCTGATGTTCAACGGCTCGAGCCAGAAGGTCGATGGCTTCATGGACATCACGGCGCGCGAAGCCGGCTCGTTCTACACGGCGCGCGCGGGGCTGATTCCGACCGGCGTGGGCGGTGCGAAGGACGTCCCGGATTGGGATTCCAGCCTTCTCACTACCCTGTCGGCGCAGTTCGATTACTCGCTGACCAAGGCATGGTCGCTCGGACTCGGCTACATGTTCGAGAAGTACGATTACAAGGATCCGTACACCGTGCTGAACAATGAACTCCTCCCGGTCTCGACGATCATCTTCATGAAGCCGAACGACGGGAAGTACAGCGCCAACCTGCTGTTCGGGAAGGTGAGCTTCAAGTTCTAGCGCAGAGCTGGCTGCGGTAACTGAAGGCCGGAGCCCTCCGGGTGGCGACACCCGGAGGGCTCCGTGTCTTCAGGCCCACCCTAACCGGCGCAGCACGAGAGCTGCGTGACGTCCCGCGCGAACGTTTGCGCGGCGAGCTTCAGTCCTTCCGCCATCGTGAGATACGGAAAGAGCTGATCGGCAAGCTCGTTGACGGTCATGCGGGCGCGGATGGCGAGCGTGGCCGTCTGGATGATCTCGCCGGCCGCGGACGCGACCGCCTGCGCTCCGATCAGCCGGCCGGTGCCCGAGTCGGCAACGAGCTTGATGACGCCGCGCGTATCGAAGTTGACCAGCGCACGCGGCACGTGCTCGAGCGACAACGCCCGGCTCTGCACGGCCATCCCGCGACGGCGCGCCTCGTCCTCGGCGAGCCCGACGGTCGCCACCTGCGGGTCGGTGAAGATCACGGCCGGCACGGCGGACAGGTCGAACGTGCGGTCGCCGCCCATCAGGTTCACGGCGGCGCAGGTGCCCGCGGCGGCGGCGACGTACACGAACCGCGGCTGCGTGGTGCAGTCGCCGACCGCGTAGACGTTGGCAACGCCCGTCCGCATGTGTGCATCGACCGCGATCGCTCCGCGCGCGTCGGGCACGAGCCCCGTGCGCTCGAGACCGAGTTGGGCGGTGTTGGGCGTGCGGCCGGTTGCGACGAGGAGTCGATCGGCCTGCACGAGACCGGCGTCGGTGTCGATCGCGAAACGCCCGTCGCGATGCGCCACCGCGCGCACCGACGTGTGCGTCCGCACGTCGATTCCTTCCGCGCGGAAGACCGAGGTCAGCTCGTCGCCGAGTCGTGGGTCTTCGCGAACGAGGAGGGTGTGCCGAGCGAGCAGCGTGACCTGGCTGCCGAGCCGCACGAAGGCCTGCGCGAGTTCGACGGCGACGGCGGACGATCCGACGACGGCGAGCGCGGCCGGGATCACGTCGCTCGAAAGTGCATCGGTCGACGTCCAGTATGGCGTCTCGGCGAGCCCGGCAATCGACGGAACCGCCGGACTCGCCCCGGTGGCGATGACGCAGCGGTCGAAGGCGATCACCCGTTCGCCGCCATCGACGAGTTGCACGACGAGCGAGCCGGCATCGCGAAACGCGGCCGTACCGTGCACCACGCTGATCGAGGCGTTGGCGGAAAGAATGCCGGTGTACTTCGCCTCGCGCAGCGCCTCAACGAGCTCCTGCTGCTGGCGGAGCAGCGCGTGGCGGTCGATGGTGGGAGCCGCCGCACTGATGCCGCCGTCGAACGGGCTGACGCGGCGCAGGTGCGCCACGTGCGCGGCGCGGATGAAGATCTTGGACGGTACGCACCCGACGTTGACGCAGGTGCCGCCGACGGTGCCGCGCTCGATGACGGTGACCTGGGCACCAAGTTCGGCGGCTTTGAGGGCGGCGGCCATGGCGCCCGCGCCGCTGCCGATGACCGCCACGCGAAGCGCCGTTCCTGGCGCGTTCATCGAGCGTCCCGCCGGTTCTTCCTGGGGAGCTTGACGGTCGAGGGGTAGCCTGCCGCCGTGGTCGCCTTGACGAGCGCGTCGGCGTTGGTCTTCGCGTCATCGAAGATGACCAGGGCATCGAGCACCTCGTAGATCATGTCAACGCGGGTCACGCCGGGCACCTTGTTGAGCGCCGCCTTGATCGTGATGGGGCACGCAGCGCAAGTCATGCCGGGCACGGAGAGCGTGACTGTCCGGGGCGTGGCCCAGGTTGCACTGACGAGCACTGTCAGAGCGACGACGACAACGCGAAGGAAGATCATGGTAGCCTCCATTCAATAGAAGTTACCGACGGGAGTGAGTCCAATATTGTGTTTGAAAAGCAGGTGGTGCCGCGGTACTAATGTAGTGTCGCTGAAGTATCGTTCATATTATGGCGGGCCATGCCATGCTGGACCCCATTCGTATTATCGCGTTGCGGCGCGGTGATCGGAGCCGCTTGGAGCGCCTGACCCGCGCACGCACCACCGCCCAGAGCGTCGTGGAGCGCGCCCATATCGTCCTGGCCTCGGCCGATAGCGCGGCTGGCAATACGATCTGAGAGCGGTTCGGGGTCTCGCGCCCGACCGTGAACTGTTGGCTCGATCGCTACGAAGTCGATGGCGTGCCCGGGATAGTCGTCGATCGGCCCCAGTCGGGTCGGCCGAAGCAGATTGGCCTCGCGCACGACGAGGCGATCATCGACCGCACGCTGCATACGAAGCCACCCAAAAGAGGCCACGCACTGGAGCACCCGGCCGATGGCCGAGGTCACGGGCCATCAGCACGCGACGATTGCGCGCATCTGGCAGACGCACGGCGTGAAACCGCATCGCGTCAAGAAGTTCAAGCTCTCCACCGATCCCGCGTTCGTCGCCAAGTGGCGGAATGTCGCCGGGCTCTATCTCCATCCACCCGAACGCGCCGTCGTGTTCGCCATCGCCGAGAAAAGTCAGCTCTAAGCCTTGGATCGCACGCGGCCAGGATTGCCGCTGAAGAAAGGCCGTGCCGGGACGATGACGCACGACTACAAGCGGCATGGTACCACGACGCGCTTCGCGGCGGTTGATGTCGCCACCGGGAACCTGCTGCAGGACTGTATGCCCCATCATCGCCATCAGGAGTTCCTCAAATTCTTGCGCCACATGGACCGGAGCGTCGCGAAGAATCTCGCGATGCACATCATCCTCGACAACTTCGCCACCCACAAGCTCCGAAGGTCCAGCGCTGGCTCGCGCGGCACCCGCGGGTCCAGTTTCATTTCACCCCGACCTCGTCGTCGTGGTTGAACCTGGTCGAGCGCTTCTTCAGTAAACTCACCGAACGCCGGCTGCGTCGATTGGCCGTAAACAGCGTCGATGAACTGATCCGGGCAATCACCGCCTACATCGAGCACCGCGACGAGCATCCCACACCCTTCGTATGGACGGCCATGGTCCAGAAGATCTTGAAGAAGGTCAACGAAACGAATATGACTTTGGCGACACTACGCTACCGAAGCAATCGCCGCTCTCGCCCCAAACTGGTACCTCCGTGCTCCAAAACGGTCGTTGCGCGAACGCCAACTGAACCTACATTCAGCACCAAGTCGCGATCTTGGAGGATCGCCGCAAGGTTGCGGATGAGTTGAAGGCGCAGAGAGCGATGACGGAAGGGCCATGATCCATGACGGCCGGGCAACCGGCGAGCCGGTGTGATGACATGACTCGCAGTAACTCACGAAATCAGCGCAGAATGACTCCCCTTACAAGAAGGTGACCATGGGCTCAGCGCGTAGTTCCTTGCCGTGGCTTCGGCACCTCTCAGCGCACGTCCACGAACATGCGCTTCGTATCGGTGTAGTACTAAGCATCGCGCTTGGTGTACTGACCGCGTGCGTCGATTTGGCGGCTCCGACGACTCCGAGCGTCCAGGTTCATGCAGGCGCGAAGTTTGAGATGTCGTGTCCCTCGAACGTTACTGTCGAGCAATGCACGGCCCTGCAAGACGCGATCGCCAATCTCAAGAACAGCGGGGATGCCTTTTGTAGCTCACTGGGTTCCACGATTGAGGGTAGATTCAACCGCAACGAGATCGTGTACGACCCCAATACCTCCTATTACGGGTACGTATACGGAAACGGCGACTCCAATATCTACCTCGGCCCCATAGCTTTCGGCCCAGGAGAGTTGGCAAATACGCTTGCGCATGAGGAGAGTCACCTGTCACTGGGGTACGAAGACTCGCATAACGGTTCTTCGAACGATGCGTATGCAGCAGGCGACCGCTGTGCTGGGTCCATCTGAGTGTCGCGCAGGGTTGTCGGATTGAGAATGCCAACTCGCAATCGCGGAGGTAACAACACATGATCACGATCCTTCTTATGCCGTTGATGATGAGTATGCAGGATGTCACGCCTACACCAGTGTCACGCGACATCGCACCCTTGGTCGTGCGCTCGCTACGCGACTACGGCAAGACGATGGCCGCCAGCAAAGCGACGGGGCCCATTCTCGTGGACATGGTAAGTCTTCGCGCGACAGCGCGCTCATTGGGCGAACCATTCACGAAGGCGTCACTCGCGAGCGTGGTGTCCGACACGATGAAGGAATCTGGACGCGCCGAAGCAATTCTCTGTGACAATGCGGGACCAGGAGGACGGCACCAGTGCTTCGTGGCTGAGAATGGGTCTTTCATCGCGATCGACTCTGTGCGGAAGACTGCAGGCGGCGTCGAGGCCTATGCCAGTCTCACGTGGACCGATCGACGGCGGTCTGGCGTTCTGTCGCTTGGCTCGCAGACGCTGCGTCTGACGTTCGTTCAGTCTACAGGTGGATGGCGTCTCGCAGGTCGCAAGGTGCTTCGCCAAACCTGAGCGGCTTGTTCTACGTGCGCCGGTTGGTGCGTACGGCAATCCCATGCCGTGGAGTGCAAGGCGATGAGAACGCTCGACCCGGGCACGCAGCAACAGAACGGGCATTCCGCCTCTGGAACGGCGGCGTCCATCGTATTGGCTTTGGGCATGATTGCGACTTCAACGCTGTACGTTCCGGGTTCGACGTCGGATCCAGAGCGCTTTGCACAGCCAAAGGAACTGGCGTTGCACGTAGCTGCGTTCGTAGCTGCTGCTATCCTGCTGCCGCGACTGCGCACTGTACGAGTGACGACGCTCGACGGTTGGATCGGTGTGTTCGCAGCTTTGAGCATTGTTTCCGCAAGTCTCGCGACCAACTGGCTGTTCGCACTGCGTGTGCTAAGCCTGACCACATCGGCCGCTTTCGTGTTCTAGACCGTACGAGCCGTGCGAGAGGAGTCTGGGCGCCGGTTATTATTGACCGCTGTCGGGCTAGCTGTGACGCTTGTTGCCTGCAGTGCGGCGCTTGAAGCCTATGGTGGTATGTCTCTCTCAATCGAAGGGAGAGCGCCGGGAGGCGTATTCGGAAACCGCAATCGCATGGCCCACTTCGTGACCATTGGGCTCGGAAGCGTAATGTGCCTGAGTGCTACCGCGCCGCGTTTATCGAATGCGATCGGCTGGAGTCTTGCCGTTGCGCTTGCCGGGACGGCAATCACGCTGTCGCGTTCCCGGACTGCGTGGCTAGCCTTCGCGATGGCAGCAATCATGACTACCGCGTATTTGATCTATCGGCAACGCTATCACGTGTCGTTCGCATGCTTGCGCAGTGGAATGCCGATTGTCGCCGTCGTCTGCGGTGCTATGGCCGCCATCGCGGTTCCGAACACGCTTCGGTGGACCTCCCCGAACCCGTTCCGCGAGTCGGCGTCGAACATTTTTCAATTCGACGCAGGTAGCGCCTCTGTGCGACTCCGTCAGCAAGTCAACACTCTCGGGATGGTACGTGACCACAGTCTGCTTGGCGTCGGACCCGGAAACTGGTCCATCGAGTACGCCAAGTATGCGTCCAGCAACGACCCGTCGTTCGACCCGCGTCTACGCATTCCCACGAATCGCTTACCGCACGGTGACTGGATTGCGATGGCTGCAGAACGCGGAGTGCCAGCGTTACTGACGCTGATTATCATAGGTGTTCTGATGTTGTCCAACTTACTGCGCCAGGCAGGTCGAACCAACCCTGCGTCTCACGGTGCGGAAGCAGCTGCGATTTGGTGCATTGTCGCTGTGGGAGTCATCGGTCTTTCCGACCCAGTGCAGTTGACTCCTGCACCGTTATTCTTGAGCGCAGTTGTTATCGGCCTCGCCTTCTCGTCGCAAGCGAAGACACGCGTCTCGCTTGGCGATCGCGCACGAGTAGCGTTACTTTTTACCTTTGCAGTGCTTGCGGTGCGGCCTGTGGTGTATAGTGCTAGGCAGTTGCTGGGATTACTAGCGAAGTCTGATGGTAGTAGCGATAGTCTCAAAAGGGCAGTCCGACTGAACCCCGCTGACTACTCAGCGCGTCTGACGCTTGCAGAACGTTGGCTTGCCCAATCGAACTGCGACTCTGCCATCGCTGAAGCCGCACAGGCCTTTGTCCTGATACCAACCGCTTCGGCGCCGGTCGCTCTTATCGCGCGTTGCCGAGGTATTTTGCAATCCGAAAGGAAGGGGATGCGCTGAGGTAAGTTCCAAGTCTAGTTGAAAAGCAGGCGGTGCGGTAAGCGCTGACACAAGCAACGGCCCAGCACGAGTTTCCGTGCCGGGCCGTCGGTGTGTGGTCGAGTAGCTCGGCCACTCGGCTTCGCCCTCACATTGCGTGTTTCGGTGCCGGCGGAGTGTTCGGATACCGTCCACTCCGGTTGGGTATCTGGGCCTTCTCGTCCGCCGAGAGCAAAACATCACGCCGGCCGAATGGCCTGTCCTGCCAGCGTCGATGATACAAGTCGAGGACTGGCCCGGCTTGTTCGGCGAACTGGGCGTCGTGCGGAAAGATCCATTTGCGATGCGGCCACGGCCGAATCGCAGCCACGCGCAACCAGCGCCAGATCGTCATGCCCGAAATCTCGGCCACGACGTCCGCCGCGAAAACGTGCCGGCGCAGGTCCGCCCGGGTGAAGCTGGACAACGGCAGCCCGCGTATGGCGGGCAGCTCATACGCGATCACTTTAACGAGCGCGACGACCCGATGGGGGGCAAATTGGAGGGGCGACCTCCACGTGGCAGTTCCTCCGACCCGGCGAAGCGCTCGCGGTAGAACCGGTGGCGCCATTTGCTCACGACCGGACGCGGCATGTCCAACCGCTCGCCAATTGCCGTCCTCTCCAAGCTCTCGGCGGCGAGCAGCACGACCTTGGCAAGCACGACGTCTCGATACGGTTCGGAAGAACCACTTTCGCGAGCCAGAACTCGGGGGAGCAGACATTCCCTCTGCTCGGCGCGCGCCAATTGACGCGGTGTACGCGGAGTTGGCCTTTCATCTCGTGGACTCCCTGATTTGTGGCGCCGACTGCGGACAACCACGCGCAACTATCGCATCCGCGTGGATTAGTGAACCGTATCGTCTGCAAGCGGCCAACACGGATTGAGACAGCGTGGTCGTGCTCGTGCAAGCAAGGCTGTCAGGGTACTGCCGACCAATTCACTGGCGTAGAGTGCGTATTTCGGCGAAGTTGATCGCGCCTTTCGCGCGAAGCTGATCACACGTTTCGGTCGAAGCTGATCACGCCGTTCGGTCGAAGCGGATCATGCGTGTCGATGGATGGTGACCATCGCGGTGCGC
>Ga0315268_10004573_pt1 | contig 15007 bp, 13 predicted proteins | sample C1_top_MG_FD_204535 | JGI IMG/M metagenome (GOLD analysis project Ga0315268, IMG submission 204535) | Sediment microbial communities from Yellowstone Lake, YNP, Wyoming, USA - C1_top | ecosystem: Environmental > Aquatic > Freshwater > Lake > Sediment | place: USA: Wyoming | collected 2017-08-01
GCCCGCCTCACGCGCAGCACGAACGGTTTCATCCAACTCGGCCACCGTCGCCATTCCGGTCGAGATGATAACGGGTTTCCCGGTGGCAGCTACACGGCGTATGAGCGGAATATCGGTGTTTTCAAAAGATGCAATCTTGTAACAGGACACACCTAACTCTTCGAGAAAGTTTACCGCTGTTTCATCGAAGGGAGTGCTGAAAGGGATCATACCCCGCTCCCGCGCCCGGTCAAAAATCGGCTTGTGCCATTCCCAAGGGGTATGAGCCTCCTGGTAAAGTTTATAAAGTGAAGAACCCTTCCAGAGAGACTTGGGGTCAGAAATAAAAAACTCGCCCTCATCCAGATCAAGCGTCATTGTGTCAGCGGTGTAAGTCTGTATCTTGAGCGCGTGTGCACCCGCTTTTGCCGCAGCATCGACGATAGCGAGTGCGCGATCAAGCGACTGGTTATGGTTGCCAGACATTTCTGCGATGACAAAAGGGGGGGAAGTGCGACCTATCGCCCTTCCATCGATGAACATGGATACACTCAATTCGCGGCCTCTTGATTCAAATTTTTTGGCATAAGCAGCGTAGCCTGACCGGAGACGCACAAGACATCGCGATCAAACACCTGCGTTTCAATAAGGAGTTTTCGGCCTATATGGGAAAGCACGCGCATTCTGAGCTCAACTGTCGTTCCGACAGCAATCGGCGAATGAAATTCCAAAGTCTGCCCGATGTAGATAGTCCCTGGGCCGGGGAACTCGCTTGCAAAAAAACCTGAGAATAGGCTTCCCGCCAACATGCCGTGCGAAATCCTCGTAACGAAACCAAGCGCCTGGGCGGCACTATCATCAAAGTGAACCGGATTATGATCTTTAACCGCATCCGCAAATAGCGCGACCGATCCGCTGTCGAGACACACCGGACGTGAAAATTTCTTGCCGGAGTAGTCGAGAGCCCCAATCGCTCTGCTCTCAATGGTTGGCTTTATGAATTTGACCCAGTCCCGGGCAAGCATGGCAAGCTTGTAGATATCATAGGACTTCCCTTCCCTTACGTAGCCTTCACGAAGAATTCCCTCGACACGAAAGCCATGCTTTAAGTGGAACCTAATCACCGAGTTATTAAAATCAAGTACTTCACATTCAAGCCTTCTCAGACGAAGGTCATCGAACGCGTAATTTAACGCAGCAAGCTCCATCGCAGCTCCAACACCTCTCCGCGCTCGATCGCCCGAATAGAATGCCCAGGTAGCTGTGCCTTCAGGTCCAGTGTAATTCGTGAACGTAATAACACCGGCTGCGGAGCCATCAAGCTCGCAGATCAGGAGTCTGGTCTTAGGATTGTTTCTTTGCGACTCCCACCAGGACCGATGCTCGTCGATGGAAATCACATGATTCGTGTACATATTGTTGCGAACGTCTTCCGCGTTTCGCCACTCCAAAACCATTGCAAGATCAGACTCCTCGATCTCCCGAAGCGTGCAATTCATTTGCCCATCCCCCGAAATAAAGTGTCGCTCAATCTGATTGCGCCTTGACCATCAACTATTTCGGCTGCCTTGACCGACATCTCATGCAGGCGCGCCGGAACAAGAAAAAGCGCCAATGCTCTCTCAATTTCAGCAACAAACATTTCAATTTCTCCAAGATATGCCGCTCCTCGATTCGCCAAATCTCTGCTCGCAAGCTCCTGATTCTTGGCCACTGCAAATATTAATGCGGGCAACCCCAAGCAGCAGCGCTCCAGACTGGCAGAGCCCCCCGCCCCAATGGACGCATCGGCCTCGGCCATCAACTCGGCCATCCGATTGGTCTGCACATGGCAAACAAAGCCATACTCAACGCATGCGGATTCGATTTGTTCGCGGTGCGTGTGCTGTGCACCGATCACCACATCTACATGCAAATCGTGGCTATCCATATTGGCTAGCGCCTCGACAGCCCGTGCTGTGTAATTGCCGGCATCCATCCCGCCAAAAAATATCAGAATGCGCTTGAGCCCCCCCTCCCTGGGTTTGACATGATCACGCAGCTGCCGGAACTCATCGCGCAGCAAGGCATAGCGCGGGCCCAGCAATAACTGACAATATGTCGGCACCTTGGCGGTGTAACGAGTTTCCATATCGGCGTAGAAATTTTGGTCCAGTAGCACATCGCAGTCGTGCTTGCGGTCGGCCAAATCATCAATAACCATAATCTTGCTATCCAATGCTCTGCGCAGCATTTTTTCCCATCGCTCATCAACCCCATAATGATCGACAACAATCCAGTCCCACCCTGCGGTATCCGCAAGACTCGCGAGCGTATCTTGCGCATCTTTTTCCCAGGCCGCGCCCAGCCAATGAGCATGAGCTGGGTCATTGTGTACGTGCTCGGCCATGCCTGCCTTAACGGGCGGCAGCATAGATAGAGTGTGCCCGTGAGCACGGATTAGCGTGGCAAGATTTTCTGGCAACTGGCGGCACACAAAACGAACGCTCGCCCCCCGCGTGCGCAATTCATCCGCCAGCGCCAAACAACGCATGACATGCCCTGTGCCAATTTGTTGTGCGGCATCCGCGCGGATAGCAATTTTTATTTGCGTCATCTCACCTTGAAGAGTGGCTCGAGCGGGCGGCAATGTAGCATCTGTTCAAGAGAGCGCTGATTCACCGCCTTGACCAGCATGGGAATTACTTCGTCATAAGCTGAAAAAAGTTTCGTCAAATCGCCATCATCGTGGCTATAGCTCATGTTGTGGGTGCCGAACGTCAGAATTCCACGTGCCAGCATTTCCTGCATAAACAATGTTTTTATTTGCCATTGGGTATAAGGTTCGGCGTCTTTCATCAAAATAAAGCTCCATGACGAACTCCCCGCGACAGTCAGAAAATGAGATGCATTGCACTTCGCAATTACACTGGTCAAACGATCAATTATTTTCTTTCCCTGCCGCTGCATGGTTTCGATTACCGGCTCGGCTTGCAACTTGTTCATGGTCGCAAGGGCAGCTGCCAGCGACAGCGTCTCGCCGCCGAAAGTGAAGGAAAAAAATATTTCTTCCATCATATGCATGAGATCGGCGCGTCCTGCAACAGCGGAAACCGGATAGCCGTTGGCTAGCCCTTTACCGAAGGTTGCGAGATCAGGTGTCACGCCAAAATATTGCTGTGCGCCGCCATTGGAAAAACGAAATCCGGTGATGGTTTCATCAAAAACCAGCAGTGCGCCGTTGCGATGAGTAAGCTCTTTCACTTTTTCCAAAAACCCATCCAGCGGTTCAGCCACGTTCATCGGCTCCAGAATAACCGCCGCAATTTGATCCGGGTATCTCCTGAACAGCTGGTCTAACGAGTCGATGTCGTTGTATGAAAACGTATGGGTAAGGTCACGCGTTGCTTGGGGTACACCGCGATTGCGCGCAGTCGATCCAATATACCAATCTTGCCAGCCGTGATATCCACAGACCGCGACGTGGTCACGATTGCTATAGGCACGAGAAAGACGAATAGCGCCCGCAGTGGCATCAGAACCATTCTTGCCGAAACGTACCATCTCTGCGCAGGGAACCATCTCGCAGATTTTCTCCGCCACTTGCATTTCAATGGGGTGAGGCAGGCTGAAAATAATCCCTTCTTCAAGCTGCGCCTTTACCGCAGCGGTCACATCCGGGTCGTTGTGCCCTAAAGTAATTGAGGCGAGGCTACTGATGAAATCGACATATTCATTGCCATCCACGTCCCAGACATGACTACCCTGGCCGCGTTGAATGAAGAATGGGGCTGCGCCATAAGGGAACTGTGTCCGGCTTTTGCTGAAGGTTTGGCTGCCAAGCGGAATTACTTGCTCGGCGCGAAGAAGTAATTCTTCTGAACGTTGATAGCGCGACGACATGATTTACTCCGATTGTAAAATGTAAGCGTTACCATGATCTTTGAACAACATACTCGATGCAACTCGCTCCTGCGGGATTTCGCAAAATTCTTCCGCAGTGTGGGAATAATTTATTTTCTCCACCAAGCAATAATGAGGGTAAGCAGTAAACAATCTGCTGTAATCCATCTTGTAGCTGAACATGCCGGGAACATGCCGGTATGGCCGCTTATTCGCCTGTTTCGCATCGAAATCAGTGATCCCCAAAAAACCCTTGTCTTTCAATACCCTGTCAGCTTCGCTCACGACCTTGGGTAGCAGTGCCCGATCCACCACGTAAAGGCAGAAACCGAACAACACGAAATCGAAATTTCCCTGCGCATAGGGCAACTCGTCTGCCGTACCGACTTCGAGTTTTAACTCGGGGAATGCGGCCTGCCCCTGTGCAACCGCCTCACGGGAGGGATCAAGCCCATACCCCTCACACTGTGTTAAATTGTGCAACCGTTGCAGGTTGATTCCTGTGGCGCAGCCAATTTCCAAGACCTTGTCACCCTCACCGATGAACTTACTAAAAAATCGCAGATGCCGAGTTATGTCTTGAGTTGCACCATCCAAATATTTACTGGAATTGCGCTGAAAATAGCGGTCTCCCTCACCTTCATTTAAAAAGATGTCCTTCTGAGAGGGTGCCATGTTTAACCGTTCCTATTCTTGAGTATTTTATTGTCCGCCAATAACGACTTCTGGTAGCCCTCGTTACGCTCAAACCGGGCATTGATACCTTGTAATTCTGGCATTTTTTTAAGCAACGCCAACACGTCGTCCTTGGTGAAAGCTGGATTGACCGGATAAAGCTCGCTATACACACGTTCGACGAAGGCAAAATCCTCCGGTTCGTCCACGGTCCAGCGCAAGCTGGACATATTGTCCGCCTGCTCCACGCTCTTCAGGCGAAACAGTTCCGGGTGATGATAGATATAGGGGGTCACATGCTCCCTTTCGGACGGGAGACAGCACTCACGCCATGCGCGCTCCAGCGCACAGAATCGAATTACTTCCACGTCCAGTCCATCCGGATAGGTTGGATTGAGCGCAGTCGAGGTGTAGTCCGCGCCGCTGACCAAGTGCGCATTGATCGCCTCGTCGATCAGCGGCGGATCTGCCAATGGACAATCACCCGTCAATCTCACCACATGCTCAGGTTCGTACGGCTTTGCCGCTTGATAAAAACGTTCTAATACATCTTCCAAACTACCGCGAAAATGGGCGATTCCAGCATTAGACAAGACATTGACCAGCGCGTCATCGGTGGGATCCAAACTGGTAGCGACCACAAGTTTATCGATCAAGCTGCTGCGCCGTACCCGCTCGATTTGGCGGATCAACATAGGTTTACCCAATAGCTGCTTGAGCACTTTTCCCGCTAAGCGGGTTGACGAGACGCGGGCTTGCAATATGGCTAGCACTCTCATGCTGCCAATCTCCACTGCGATGGGTCGACCAGGTTGGGGTCATCGCAACGCACAATGTTGAACTGGCGAATATCAACCCGGGCATCCGACGCCGCAACCAGTTCCCGCCATTGCGCCAATGTGTTCACACCACATACCACATAGTCCACTTCCGGAACGCTTTGAACAAAGCCAAGCGCGGCTTGCAAAGGAGTCAGCGCCAGGTCGGTAGCCATGCCATGGAATCTGCGCAGGTGCGGATAGTACGGGGCAAAATATGCTGGCCACGAATCCGGCTTCATCAGCAGCAGCCCCTGCAGAAAGGCGCTACGGGCGTGGATCTCGACCCCATTTTGTTTTAAGTTCGCAAGCTGTCCGCCCGCAATCAGTCGTTGATCCAGCACGTTTAGCGGGAGCTGGATAAGGTCAATCGCAAAACGCTCCAGTATGCGATCAATTTGCTCACCATTGTAAACAGATACACCAATCTTTTTTACGCGTCCTTCATTGCGCAAATCCTCCATCGCGCCCAAGAGGTATTCTGCTCCCGGCTTGAGCAGGTCAGCGGCTCCGTGTACCAAAATCCCATATATCGATTCGCGCTCAAGTTTGCCGAGTGAGGCAGAAAAAGCATCCTTCAACGTGCAGGCATCCCTGTTGGTAATCGCATCCCCCTGAAAGGAAGGAGTCTTGGTGATGACACGCCCGAAATCCGGGGGCAGAACTTTACCTAATACTGCCTCGCTTTCGCCATAAGCTGGAGCAGTATCTAAAATATCTATCCCATTTTGGCGCGCCAGCTCCACGATGGCGCGCGCTTCTTCTGCGGGAGTCGCACCAGTCTGGTTTGATACGCCATAATTGACGCCGAACTGAACGGTTCCCAACGCAAGTTTCAGCACAATATTTCTCGCACGGCATCCATGACTTGATCCTGCTGCGCCTCACTCATAGCCGAGTACAAAGGCAACGTTACGGCCTCTGCATAATACCGCTCTGCCCCAGGGAAATCGCCCGCCGTGAATCCCAGCCGCTGGTAATAGGGGTGACTATAGACGGGGATGTAGTGCAGGTTTACACCTATATGCCGCTGCCGAAGCTCCTCAAACACCTGGCGATGGGTCTTATCGATCGCATCAAGGCGCAGACGCACCACGTAAAGATGAAACGCCGAATAAGCATCTGCGCGACGCGCGGGCAGAGTCAATGGAAAATGCTGCAGATGGGTGTCATAACGCTCAGCGAGACACTGCCGACGCCCCACGAACTCGTCCAACCGCTGCATCTGACTCAGCCCCAATGCGGCCTGCATATCTGTCATGCGATAATTGTAACCCAGCTCGATCTGCTGATAGTACCAAGGGCCGTCCGGCGCATGGGTCATGTCCGCTTCGTCGCGGGTGATGCCATGACTGCGCAGCAGTTGCATACGCTTGGCCAGCTGCGCATCCTGGGTCATCGCTATACCGCCTTCGCCAGTTGTGATGATCTTGACCGGATGAAAACTGAATACCGTGATGTCGCTGAAGCGGCAATTTCCTATCGGCTCCCCACAATACTTCCCGCCAATTGCATGTGAGGCATCTTCAATGATCTTGAAACCGTATTGCTGACTGAGCGTATAAATCCCGGACATATCGCAGGATTGCCCACATAAGTGCACTGGGATCACCACTTTCGGCAAACGGCCTGACTTTTCCGCCTGTGCCAATTTTTCCGCCAATCGTTCCACGCTTAGATTGTAAGTGCAGGGGTCAATGTCCACAAAATCGACTTGCGCACCGCAATACAGAGCGCAATTGGCACTCGCCACAAAGGTAATGGGAGTCGTCCAAACCACATCCCCCTTACTTACGCCCAAAGCCAAGCAGGCAATGTGCAATGCAGATGTGGCACTATTGACTGCCACGGCGTGCTTAACCCCACAGTAATCTGAGATAGCTTTTTCAAACGCCGGCACAGCGGGGCCTTGCGTGAGAAAGTCCGAGTGCAACACATCCACGACGGACCGAATGTCGGCTTCTGTAATGTCCTGGCGACCGTAGGGAATCATGCTTAACCTACTCGACACTATGCGTTAGGTCAAATTCAGTTTGGATCAAGTTGCGCAACTCACTCACAGTGAGAAAATGCTCATTGCTGCCGCTGTTGTAACAAAAACCTTGCTTGACCGGAATGGCACCCATCTTTTCACAATAACTCTGCATTGTGTACTTCGCCCCCACCGGCAGAATAGCGTAATAACTTCCCATATCTACTGTGTTAAAGCTGTCGCTGGAAGTAATCATTTCTTCGTGAATTTTTTCACCCGGCCGCACACCTATCACAGTATGTTTACATTCCGGACCGATGGCTTCGGCCACATCAGTGATTCGATAAGACGGGATTTTCGGCACCAGCACTTCACCGCCCCAAGCATTCTCCAGCGACCACAACACCATGTCGACACCTTCTTGCAGGCTGATGTTGAAACGGGTCATAGCAGGGTCAGTGATCGGCAATACTCCACTCGGCCGCCTATTAAGAAAGAATGGAATTACTGAACCACGGCTACCCATTACGTTACCGTAGCGCACCACACTAAATTGGATGTCGCGAGAACCTTTAATGTTGTTGGCGGCCACGAACAGTTTGTCCGCGCAAAGTTTGGTTGCACCATATAAATTGGTGGGCGCAGCGGCCTTGTCAGTGGATAGCGCAACAACACGTTGCACATTATTATCAAGACATGCCTCAATCAGGTTTTGTGCACCCAGGACGTTAGTTTTGATACATTCAAATGGATTGTATTCTGCGGCAGGTACCTGCTTGAGTGCCGCAGCATGAATCACCACATCTATGCCTTCCAGCGCACGACGCAAGCGTGATTCATCACGAATATCGCCAATAAAATACCTAAGGCAGCTGTATTTGTTATCCGGAAACTGCTGAGCCATTTCGAATTGTTTTAATTCATCCCGCGAAAAAATAACCAGCCGTTTAATCGCAGGGTAACGCTCCAATACTGTTTTAACAAAAGCTTTGCCGAATGAACCTGTGCCACCCGTGACAAGCACTGACTTATTATTTAACATATATTGATATCTGCCTCATTTACTGTTTTATTCGACATCTATCGCGATCAATCCAAGTCTAAAAATCAGATTCAATCCCAATAGGGAAGCGTGGGTCACTCGACCATTTTTGCCATACTACGAAAACTCGGACTGGTCTCTAATAGATACTCATAAGTTCCTTGCGCCACAATCTGTCCGTTTCTGAATTCGACGATAATGTCGCAATTTTTAACCGTAGAAAGCCGATGGGCAACTATAACAATAGTCAGGCTGCGGTTAAGCCCTTCTATGGCGCTCATTACCTCTCTCTCGGTGGCATTATCAAGTGCACTGGTAGCTTCGTCAAACACAAGCACAGATGCCTGCTTGTAAAGCGCCCGTGCTATGCCTATGCGCTGGCGCTGGCCGCCGGAAAGGCAGATCCCTCGCTCACCTACCAGAGCAAGATATCCTTCAGGGCGGCTGTCGATGAAGTCTGCAATTCGCGCTTGGGCAGCAGCCTGCCGCACACGTTCCATATCAATCTCTGCGCGCGACACACCGAAAGCAATATTTTCGGCCAAGCTTGTATCGGCCAGATAGATGCTTTGTGGCACATGTGCGATGGTTCGTTGCCATGCCCGCCGGTGCTCGCCGCAAATCGGCTGACCATCCACCAATATGCTTCCCTGCTCCGGGTCCATCAGCCCCATCAACAAATCGAGTGCTGTACTCTTGCCGCTGCCAGTGCTACCCACAAAACCAATTCGCAACCCCTTGGGAATAATCAGGTTGATATTATCCAGAATCCAAGGGCCTTCCTTGACATAACGGAAAGACACAGCGTCAAAACGAACCGCTTCCTGAAAGCATAAGGGCGAGGCAAGTGAATGGCCCGCCTCCTCTGGCAAAGGCTGATCAAGAAGCTCTAGTATGTCGGCCAATGATGCTTGATTGCCCACGATACCGGCCCAACAGGTATAGCTTTGCTGCATGGCTGGCAATAAGCGTTGTGCGCCTAGTGCCAATGCGCCTAACAATGGCAGCACCGAAGCAACCCCATCTGCCTGACGACTAAGGCTATATGCCAAAACAGCAATCAGAGCCATGCCCACAGCCTCCATGGCGAAACGGGGACTTCCTCCAATAAAAATACTGCTTCCCTGCGCCAGCTTTAAGGCATGGTCAATTCGACAGTGATTCTCGCAGTAAAGCGGCTGCGTACCATCCAGTAACACATCACGAATAGACCCCAGCCCCTCCTGCAACACCTTTATTAATTTGGTTGACTCCTTCGAAATTAGCCTGGAGTTACTTTCCAATCGCTTACGAAACAGCCAAGCGATTAATACATAGCTGACACCAAAACCAATAGCGGCCACCAAGGCCACTGCCGCATTGATCGCCAGCAATGCAAACATGATAGCAATCATCACCACCACTGAACTAACCAGTGTTAACAACTGGTTCAGCACAAATGCGGCAATAGCAACTTTATTGGTAAGACTGTCGATCACCACGCTGCTATTTCGTGCCATGTGCACGTGGTATGGCTGATAAAGTGTGCGGCGGTACGCGTCGGCACTTAGTTCGGCACTACTTGCATATGCTAGTCGGGTGGCACTCCACAACAGCAGCATCCGGACTCCGCCGGCAACCAGCGCAGCCATGGCAAACCCGACGGTAAGGGGTAGCAACATGTCAGCGGCCGATGTAATGCCCCAGCTTTGAGCCACTCTTGCCACAACGGGATTGTTAAACACCCTATCAGGTGCAGTAAGAGCACCCAGAAAGGGAAGTACCGCGCCGAGACTGAAGACCTCGGCAAAAGCACTTATCAGCATCAACCCCAACAACAATCCAAATTGCCTTTGCCGCCGCCGACTAAGGTGGCACCAGAGACGCCGCAACAAATCAGAAAGCGCAAGCCCCAAATGATTGGTTTGTTGCAGCGGTGCGGTGGACATACTAATAGCGCTCGTTTTTGGATGAGACACCCAACGAATCAACTGCACAATTCTGTGCCACAAAATCTAGATATGCTCTTCCGATTCCTTGCGCCAAGGCAACCTTCGGCGTCCATCCGCATTTCCGTATGCGGCTGATGTCCATAAGCTTGCGGGGCGTCCCGTCCGGCTTGGATGTATCAAAAAACAATTCCCCTGAGAACCCCATCTCGGATGCGACAAGTTCAGCCAATTCGCGAATAGTTGTATCTTCGCCACATCCGATATTTACAAGCGGGGAGTCGTGAGACGCAATAAGCGAAGAAAATATTTCTTCTGACAAATTCATCATATACAAGCAGGCTTCCGCCATGTCATCACTATAGAGAAACTCCCGGCGCGGAGTACCTGTTCCCCACACGACGACTTCCTTGTCTCCACGCTCTTTGGCTTCATGCATCTTGCGTATGAGCGCGGGCAGGACGTGGGAGTTTTGCAGATCGTAGCTGTCGTTCGGGCCGTACAGATTGGTCGGCATGGCCGCAATGTACTTTGTGCCGTATTGCCGGTTGTAGGCATGGCACATTTCTATGCCTGCAATCTTGGCTACGGCATAGGGCCGGTTGGTTGGCTCCAGCGGGCCTGTCAGCAGATATTCCTCCTTCATCGGCTGCGGGCAATCACGCGGATAGATACAGGACGAGCCCAGAAACAGCAGGCGCTTGACGCCATTGCGCCAGGATTCGTGAATGACGTTGGTCTGCACCGCCAGATTCTGATGAATGAATTCCGCCGGATAGGTGTTATTGGCGTGTATGCCGCCGACCTTGGCGGCTGCCAGAAAAACGTATTCCGGTTTTTCCCGGGCGAAGAAGTCGCGTACGGCATATTGATCGGTGAGCTCAAGCTCGGCATGTGTTCGAACAACAAGGTTGTGGTAGCCCTGGGCTTGCAATTGACGTATCAGCGCTGACCCGACCAGACCACGGTGTCCGGCCACATAAATTTTGCTGTCATGCTGCATCATGCCCATGAGGATCATTCGTGGAAGTCAAACGCTTTGTAGCCATGCTTCTTGACCAGTTCATCGCGCTCGGCCGCCTTGAGATCTTCGCGCACCATTTCGGCGACCAGCTCCTTGAAGGTCACCTTGGGTGTCCAGCCCAGCTTTTCGCGGGCCTTGGTGGGATCGCCCAGCAGCGTTTCCACTTCGGTCGGGCGGAAGTAGCGCGGGTCCACTGCCACGATACATTTGCCAGCCGCGTCATAACCTTTCTCGTCCACACCCGAGCCTTCCCAGCGCACCTTGATGCCCATCTCTTCGGCGGCTGCATCGACAAAATCGCGCACGCTGTACTGCACGCCGGTGGCAATCACGAAGTCTTCCGCCTTGTCCTGCTGCAGCATCAGCCACTGCATTTCGATGTAGTCTTTGGCATGTCCCCAGTCGCGCTTGGCATCGAGATTGCCCAGATACAGGCAATCCTGCAAATTCAGCTTGATGCGCGCCAGCGCGCGGGTGATCTTGCGCGTGACGAAGGTTTCGCCGCGCACCGGCGATTCGTGGTTGAACAGGATGCCGTTGCAGGCATACATGCCGTAGGCTTCGCGGTAATTGACGGTTATCCAGTAGGCATACAGCTTGGCGACCGCATACGGCGAGCGCGGATAGAACGGGGTGGTTTCCTTTTGCGGGGTTTCCTGCACCAGGCCGTAAAGTTCGGAGGTGGAAGCCTGGTAGAAACGGGTCTTCTTTTCCAGACCGAGGATGCGCATCGCTTCGAGCACGCGCAGCGCGCCCAGCGCATCGGAATTGGCGGTGTATTCGGGCTCTTCGAACGACACCGCCACATGGCTCTGCGCCGCGAGGTTGTATATCTCATCCGGCTGCACTTGCTGGATGATGCGGATCAGACTACTGGAGTCCGTCATGTCGCCGTAGTGCAGAATGAAGTTGCGGTTGCTGACGTGCGGATCCTGGTAAAGATGGTCGATGCGGTCGGTATTAAACAGGGAAGCGCGGCGCTTGATGCCATGCACGATGTAACCCTTCTTCAGCAGAAATTCGGCCAGGTAGGCGCCGTCTTGTCCGGTGATGCCGGTAATCAATGCAACTTTGTCCATTGAGCCACTTTCGTAAGATTGGTCACACCTCTTGGGCGGTAGATTGCGGATTATAATTCAACCCAGCGAACCCGCTAGCGAAAAACCTGCATCTTTCTTCATCTGGGCAAGCGCCTTGCCTACTCGACGCGCACATTCGATACAATGCGCCGACAAATGAAAAATCCATCCAATATCGTACTGATCAAGACATCCTCTCTGGGCGATGTGCTGCATAACCTCCCTGTCGTATCGGATATCCGCCGACACTTTCCGGACGTGCAATTAGACTGGGTTGTGGAGGAAAGTTTCGCCGCGCTGCCGAAACTGCATCCCGGAATCAACCGGGTCATTCCGGTAGCCGTGCGCCGCTGGCGCAAGTCGTGGTGGCAATCCCGCGACGAAATACGAACGGCCTGCCGTACGCTGAGTTCCAATAATTATGACCTCGCACTGGACACGCAAGGTTTGCTGAAGAGCGCGCTGATTACGCGCTGCACCCATGCCACGCGCTGCGGCTTCGACTGGAACAGCGCGCGCGAACCGATGGCCAGCCTGTTTTACGACCGCACCTATCATGTCGCGAAAAACCAGCATGCGGTGCAGCGCAACCGCCAACTGGCCGGACAGGCGCTGGGCTACACGCCTCAGGGGGCGCCGGATTACGGCATACGCGCACCGGAACTCCTGCTGCCCTGGCTGCCGACCGGGCCTTATGTCGTGCTGCTGCACGCCACCAGCCGCGACGATAAATTGTGGGAAGAACAGAACTGGATCGCGCTGGGCAAACAATTGCACCAGGCCGGTATTCGCAGCGTGCTGCCGTGGGGAAGCGAACAGGAAAAAGTGCGCAGCGAGCGTCTGAGCCTGGCCATTCCGGACGCCATCAATGCCCCGCGCCTCAACCTGAACGAAGCGGCGGCGATGCTGGGCCGCGCGCGCGCGGTGGTCGGCGTGGACACCGGCCTGAGCCATCTGGCCGCCGCACTCGATGTGCCGACCATAGGCGTTTACACCGCGACCGATCCCGGGCTGACCGGCCTGTATGCGGGAGCGCGTGCGATCAACCTGGGCGGCAAGGGCTTACAGCCTGCGGTTGCAGATGTCCGCGCCGCACTGAAGCAAATGGGCAGCGATGTTTAAGCCGCGCATCCTCTACACGCTGGTGCTGTGGCTGCTGCTGCCGTACATTGTTTTTCATCTGCTGTGGCGCGCGCGCAAACAGCCTGAATATCTGCACCACATCGGCGAGCGTTTCGGCTTTTACAAATCCCGCAGCAGCAAACCGGTGATCTGGCTGCACACCGTATCGGTCGGTGAAACGCGCGCGGCGGCCAGCCTGGTGCAGCGCCTGCGGGAGAGTTACCCGGATCACCAGCTGCTGCTCACGCACACCACGCCTACCGGCCGCGCCGCCAGCGAACAGCTTTACGGCGACGATGTGCTGCGGGTTTATCTGCCCTACGATTATCCGTTTGCGGTCAAAAAATTCCTGAGCCATTTCCGCCCGCGCATCGGCATCCTGCTGGAAACTGAAATCTGGTTCAACCTGATACACAGCTGCAATGCCGAAAATATTCCGCTGCTGTTGCTGAATGCCCGCCTGTCGGAAAAATCCGCGCGCGGTTATGCGCGCGTCGCGCGACTCACCCGCGATGCGCTGGGTGAACTCGCCGCGATTGCCGCGCAAACCAGTGACGATGCTGCGCGCCTCGCCGCTCTGGGAGCGCGCAAGCTCTCGGTCATGGGCAATCTGAAATTCGACATCGAACCGCCTTCGGCGATGCTGGAACTGGGCCGGCAATTGCGTAGCCAGTTCGGCGAAGAGCGCAGGATTTTTCTCGCGGCCAGCACCCGCGCCGGGGAAGAGGCGCTGTTGCTGGATACACTCAAGCAAACAAACATCCCGCAACTGCTCACGGTGATCGTGCCGCGCCACCCGCAGCGTTTCGACGAAGTGGCGGCCCTGCTCGCCCAGCACGGCATCCGCTTCCAGCGCAGGAGCGCAAACCAGCCCATCGCGCCTGACACGCAGGTGGTGCTGGGCGACAGCATGGGGGAGATGTTCGCCTATTACGCGGCCTGTGATCTCGCGTTCATCGGCGGCAGCCTGCTGCCGTTCGGCGGGCAGAACCTGATCGAAGCCTGCGCCGTAGGCAAGCCGGTGATCGTCGGCCCGCACACCTACAACTTCGCGCAGGCCAGCCAGCTTGCTGTTGCGGGCGGCGCAGCGGTGCGCGTAGCAGACGTAGCTGAACTTGCGCAGACCCTTCAAAATCTTTTTTCGCATACCGACCAGATGGCGGAAATCGGCGCTGCCGGTCTGCGCTTCGTGAACGCCAACCGGGGCGCAACGGAGCAGGCGCTGCTGCTCATCGGCCAATTGGTCCGCCATGATTTCCGGTAAAATCACGCAACACAAATGGCACTCTCGCAAACCATGAAAAAAATTCTGATCACCGGCGGCGCCGGGTTTATCGGCTCTGCCGTCATCCGCCAGATAATCGCGGAGACTCAGCACAGCGTCATCAACGTCGACAAGCTGACCTACGCCGGCAATCTGCAATCCCTGGCATCGGTTGCAGACAACCCGCGCTACCGCTTCGAACATGTGGACATTTGCGATGCC
>Ga0315268_10004574_pt1 | contig 15004 bp, 5 predicted proteins | sample C1_top_MG_FD_204535 | JGI IMG/M metagenome (GOLD analysis project Ga0315268, IMG submission 204535) | Sediment microbial communities from Yellowstone Lake, YNP, Wyoming, USA - C1_top | ecosystem: Environmental > Aquatic > Freshwater > Lake > Sediment | place: USA: Wyoming | collected 2017-08-01
TTTATCTGACTCAGCAAATTATAAAGAAGATTTAAGGGAAAAAAACAAATGAACAAGAACCGTTACCGCGTTGTCTTCAACAAAGCCCGCAACCTGATGATGGCAGTTGCAGAAAATACCAGCAGCCAGGGTAAAGGGCAGCAAAGCGGTACAGGGCAACCCGGCGTACCTGAAATGCACACCTGCGCAAAAGTGATCGAGCTTTTCCGCCTGCGCCCCATCGCCTTTGCCGCTTTGTGCGTGTTTGGCATGCAGCCCGTGATACTTCAAGCCGCAGTGGTCGCTGATACAAACGCGGCGACCAACAATCGTCCCCTTGTTGATACCACCGCCAATGGCCTGCCCCTGGTGCAAATCACCACCCCCAGTGCGGCAGGTGTTTCGCGCAACCAGTACAGCCAGTTCAATGTAGACCCAAACGGCGTCATCCTCAACAACAGCCAGGGTAACGTACTAACCCAACAGGGTGGCTATGTGGGCGGCAACCCTTATCTCGCCAACGGCAGCGCGCGTATCATCCTCAACGAAGTGACAAGCTCCGGAGCCAGTTCTCTGCGAGGTTACACCGAAGTGGCCGGGCAGCGTGCCGAAGTCATTATCGCCAATCCCAACGGCATCGTGTGCGATGGCTGCGGCTTCATCAACACCAGCCGTGGCATTTTGACTACCGGCGTACCGACGATGGGTAGCGGCGGCGGCTTGGATAGTTTCCGCGTTACCGGCGGGCAAATCCAGATCGGCGCGGGCGGACTGAACGCCACTAACGTAGACCAGCTCGACCTCATCACCCGCAGTCTGCAAGTCAACGGCCAGATATGGGCAAACAATCTCAATGCTGTTGTCGGTGCCAATCAGGTCGACTACACCACCCTCGGCGTGCAAGTCATCGCGGCGGATGCCAACAAACCCACTGTCGGCATCGACGTCGCCCTGCTGGGCGGCATGTATGCCAATAAAATTCGCCTCGTTGGTACAGAAGCGGGTGTCGGCGTCAACAGCCTCGGTACGGTCGTGGCACAAGCGGGCGACTTCACCCTCAACAACCAGGGCAATATCACCCTGAATGGACATACCAGTTCGTCGGCCAATATTGTCCTCTCCACCCAAGGCGACATTGCCAACACGGGCACAGTGGAAGGCGGCACAGTAACTTCAAGCGGCAACGTATTCAGCAATAGCGGCAGCGTGTTGGCGGACGTACTCAAGATCGACGCGACCAGCCTGAACAACCAGGGCGCCAACGCCATCCTGTCCGGCAACACTTCAGCCGACCTGACGGTGAAAGGCGATATTAACAATGCAGGCACCATCTCGGGCGCCGCCGTGACTGCACATGGCAATGCATTCACCAACAGCGGTGCGGTGTTGGCTGATGTGGTCAAGCTCGACGCCACCACTCTGAACAATCAAGGCCCGCAAGCCAAAATCGCTGCCAATATGTCGGTTGACTTAACGGTCAACGGCGATATCGATAATGCTGGAACAATCTCGGGCACCACCGTCAACACGCATGGCAATGCATTCAATAACAGCGGTAGCGTGTTAGCCAATGCGCTCGCATTGAACGCCACCAGCCTGAACAATCAGGGTGCCAATGCCACTATTGTGGGCAGCAACTCGGTAAATTTGTCGGTCAACGGTGATATCGTCAACGAGGGTACCATTAATGGCGACACTGTCACCTCAAGCGGCAACGCATTCAACAACGGCGGTTCTGTTTTGGCTAACGCGCTTGCCCTCAACGCCACCAGCCTGAATAACCAGGGTACAAAGGCCATTATTTCTGGCAATAATTCAGTTGATTTGGCAGTTAACGGCGCTATCGCCAACGAGGGTACCGTTACCGGCAACATTGTTTCCATATCCAGTGGCGCATTTAACAACAGTGGCTCTGTTTTGGCTAACGCACTCGCCCTCAACGCCACCGGCCTGAGCAACCAGGGTGTCAACGCCATTATTTCCGGCAACGATTCAGTTGATTTGTTAGTCAACGGCGATATCGTTAACGAAGGTACTGTCACCGGCAGCGCCGTCACCACGCACGGCAACGCATTCAACAACAGCGGTTCCGTTTTGGCTAACGCACTCACGCTCAATGCCAGCAGCCTGAACAACCATGGAGCCAACGCCACTATTTTAGGAAATGCCTCTGCCAATCTGACGGTCACTGGCGATATTAATAATGCATCTGCCATTAGTGGCGACACCGTCACTACCCACAGCCATGCCTTTACCAATAGCGGCGCGATATCGACCAACGCGCTTGAGCTCAACGCCAGCAGTCTGAACAACCTGGGTGCCAACGCCATTATTTCCGGCAATGCTTTGGTTAATTTGTCGGTAAACGGTGACATTGTCAACGAGGGAACAGTCACCGGCGGTACTGTCACCACAACCGCCAATGCATTTAATAATGGCGGTTCTGTTTTGGCTAATGAGCTCACACTCAATGCTACGAGTCTGAGCAACCAGGGAGCCAATGCCAGAATTACGGGCAACAACTCGGCCAACCTGACAGTCGCTGGCGATATCAACAACGCAGCTACCATCAGCGGCGGCAACGTTACTACCCACAGCCAGGCATTTACCAACAGCGGCGCAGTCTTGACAAACGCGCTAGACCTCTACGCCACCAGCCTGAACAACCAGGGAATCAATGCCAGTATTTTGGGCAAAACATCGCTCGGTTTGATGATCAGTGGTGATATCGACAATGCGGGTACGATAACCGGCGGCACCATTACCTCACAAGGCAATGCGTTCACCAACACAGGCGCCGTGCTGGCAAATGCGCTCACCCTTAACGCCGCCAGCCTGAACAATCAGGGTGCAGATGCCAGAATTGTTGGCAACAACTCGGCCAACCTGGCCGTCAGCGGCGATATTGTCAATGACGGAACGATCATGGGGGGCAGTATTACCTCCAGCAGCAATGCCTTCACCAATAGCGCTACAGGCGGTGTGTTTGGCGACATGGTCACCCTCAACGCCAACAGCCTGCTTAACCAGACTGCCACCTCATTTATTTCCGGGCATACCTCGCTTGACTTGAACATTGCTGGCGACATTAACAACGTCGGTACGCTGGATGGCGATACCGTTACCACACACAGCAACACCTTCAACAACAAAGGCGGCGTGTTTGGCAACGATGTCACCCTCAATGCGGCCACCCTGAATAACACCGGAAATACCGCCGTCATTGCGACCACCCATGCGTTAAACCTGATTGTGAGCGACACCATCAATAACACCGATGGCGCTACGCTTTACAGCCTGGGTGATTTGAATGCAGGCGCAAGCAGCACACTGGATGCAGATGGCTACCTGTCCAAAAACATGGTCAGTTTTAACAACACCTCGGCCACGGTGCAGGCGGATGGCGATCTGCGCATAAGCGCGGACCAGATCACCAATAATCGCAGCTTAGTACAAGTGGATACAACCACGACACTGCCGAATGTGAATACGGATGTCAAGACGGTCACAACAGATGAACATCAAATAGTCAGCATTGTTCCTGATGTCTTAAATCTTGATGGATCTACTACTTACGGTTCTGCAACTACTGTTGATATTCATACCGTGGCACAGGTGCAAGGGGGAACAACTGTATTGTCTTATACTGTGGCTCCAACAGAGATTGTGACTGTGACTCCGAAACCAGACCCGGCGTTTTGGGGAGATAGTTATGATGCGCAGTTGGCAACTTATAACACCCTTATTACGCCTTCCACTACCATTACAAATTCCTGCCAGCCTTGCTACTCATCAACCGTCGCAACTGACTCCGTCAATGCCAGCACCAGCGCCCGGTCAAACATGTTGGCGGGCGGCAATATGCATCTTAAAGGCGCGATCAACAACGAGTTCAGCACCATCGCTGCAGGTCATGACATCAATTTTAATGCAAATGCTCCCCAAACACTGACAGCCGGCGAATACCTTACGCCTGACCCCATTTTACCCGGCGTTATTACGACAAGCGCAAATGGCTATACACAGAAGTCGCAGGTTTTGGTAACCACTGAAACTCGAGATGGGACAACAGATAATTGGCAGTGGGGTGTTGTTGGTGGCATCGGTGTGTGTGATCCTATTTGCCACTGGCAAACCGACTATGGTTTGGTAAATGTCCCTTTGCCTTATCATAATACCGTTACGACGCTACTCGACCCTTCCCTGGATCCCAACGTCTCCCTCAGCGCCAGTTTTACTGCAGGCAACAACATCATCGGCTCGGCAGGTTATGTAAACAACCATACCATCAATGCCAATAAAGTCTCCGCCACGCTGGGCGCGCTGCAAACCAATACCACGGCAGCACTGCAAACCAGCACCACCACTGCAGGCTTACAAACTGCCAACACACAAGTTGCCAACACGAGCACGCCCACGCTCAACATCACGCTGCCTAAAAATAGCATGTTCACTTACCACACAGCGCCCAATCAGCCCTATCTGATCGAGACCAACCCGCGCTTCACCTCTTACCACGACTTTCTTTCGAGTGACTACATGCTAAGCCGTCTGACTCTCGACCCCCAGCAAATTCAGAAACGGCTGGGTGACGGCTTCTATGAACAAAAACTCGTCACCGACGAAATCACCGACCTCACCGGCCGCCGCTTCCTGCCCGGCTACACCAGTGCAGAAGCTGAGTTCAAGGCAATGATGGAACAAGGCCTTGCCGAAGCCCATACGCAAAACCTCGTCCCCGGCGTGGCATTGACTACAGCCCAGACCGCAGCGCTTACCCATGACATCGTATGGATGGTGGCGCAGGAAGTGAGCCTGGCCGATGGCACCACAGAAAAACTCCTCGTGCCGCAAGTCTTCCTGACCCGCGTCCACGCCGATGACCTGCGCCCCAACGGCTCCCTTATCGCCGCAGAAAACATCGACATCAAAACCAGCGGCACCCTGCAAAACAGCGGCACGATCCTGGGCAACAAAACCAACACGCTGAGCGCCACCGATATCGTCAACCAGAGCGGCACACTTGGCGGCAAAGGCGATACCGTCCTCGTCGCCAGCAACGACATTAAAAACCTTTCCGGCACCATCAATGGCGTCCGCGTGGCCGTTCTCGCCGGACATGACGTGGTGAACGATACCGAAATGGAAGCCCTGCAACTGGGCAATGTCTTCACCACACGCATCCACAATACCGCCGGCATTGCCGCCGCAGATACACTCGATATCCGCGCCGGGCATGATGTCAGCATCTCAGGCGCTAAAGTGACAGCAGGTGGCAATGCCAGTATTGCCGCAGGCAACAACTTTACGGTGAGCGTGCTCGAAGCGAAAGAAACCGCACACCTTGCCGGTGCTCCGGATAAGGGGGCCGTCAATCCCGACGGCAGCCCCAATCTGCAATATGCGCTGGCAGACTTTACCCGTGGCGATAACGGCCCAAGCGGCGGCACCAGTACCACGGTTAACCTCACCAGCCAGATTCAGAGCGGTGGCAACCTGACCCTGGCGGCGAATAACGACCTCAGCATGACTGCGGCGCAAATCTATGCGCTGCAGGACCTGAACCTTGCAGCGCGCAATATCAGCCTCGGTGCGGCCAAGGATGTAGCGCAATCCAGCTATGACGACCATATCGGCAACAACACCAGCCGTACTGACGAGAAAGTTGTAGGTACGGTACTGCAGGCTGGGAACAATGTGCAGTTGACAGCAAGCGGTCGTCAATCTCCCTCTCCCCTCGCGGGAGAGGGTCGGGGAGAGGGGGCGGTTGGCAATATCACCATCTCTGGCAGTCAGATCAGTTCGCAAAACGGCAAAGTCAATCTGGCCGCCGATAATAACGTCACCGTCAATGCGGTAGATGAACACCATGACTTCTTCGAGCAGCGCACTTCATCAAGCAGCGGTTTCCTCTCCAGTTCAACAACCACCGAGATTACCCAGACCAACCAAACAATCGCCCGCGGCAGCAGCCTGGACGGCGACAGCATCACGGTTAAAACAGGCCATGACATCAACGTCACCGGCAGCGACCTCGTCGCCACCCACGACCTGAGCCTGGAGGCAAAAAACAACATCGCGCTGCAAGCCAGCGAAAACACCTACGCCTCCAGCTACTTCAAGGAAGAGCACAAATCCGGCCTCATGAGCGGCGGCGGGCTTTCCATCAGCTACGGCGAGCAGAAACAGAAAACCACCCAAACCGGTGCCGACATCAGCCACACCGCCAGCAACGTGGGCAGCCTCAACGGCAATGTCAACATCAAGGCCGGCAACGACTACACGCAAAGCGGCAGCAACGTCAGCACCCCCGCAGGCGACATCAGCATCGCAGCACAGGACGTAACGATTCAAGAAGTGCAAAACACCGGCATCAACCACAGCGAAACCAAGTTCGAACAAAGCGGCTTGACCCTGTCGCTTTCCAACGCGGTCGTCGATGCCGCCAACACCGTCGAGCAACAAAGAAAGGCCGGCAGCCAAACCTCCTCCGGTCGCATGAAAGCACTGGCCGTGGCCAATGCCCTGATGTCCACCAACAACGCCATTGATACCCTCACCAAAGGTGCGACCGGCGACCTGTCGGACAAGGTAGGCGGCGTCAGTATCAGCCTCAGCGTGGGCGGTAGCACCAGCGAAAGCAGCTCCACCCAAACCCACAGCACGGCACAGGGCAGCAGCGTTACCGCCGGCGGCAACATCAACATCAGCGCCACATCACTCCCCTCGCCCGTTGACGGGGAGAGCGCAGCGAGGGGGGCGCAGCCGGCTGGGGGAGAGGGAGCAGGCAACGAAAGTGATGACCATGACAACGACGCAAGCAAAACCAAACGCGGCAACATCACCATCCAGGGCAGCGATATCAAAGCAGGCAATAACACCAGCCTGTCAGCCGACAACGACATCAACCTGTTAGCCGCCAAGAGCACTGCCGATCAACACTCCACCAACTCCTCCTCCAGCGGTTCGCTGGGCGTAGGTTTTAGTACTGCCCCCAAGGGTGGAGGCCTTTCCGTCACCGCCAGCGCCAGTGTTGGCCGCGGCAATGCCGATGGCAGCGACGTTAGCTGGACCAACACCCATGTCGATGCAGGCAACACCCTCACCCTCAAGTCGGGCCATGACACCAACATGAAGGGTGCGGTCGCCTCAGGCAATCAAGTCGTGGCCGACATCGGCGGCAACCTCAACATCGAAAGCCTGCAGGACACCAGCGTCTACGACAGCCAGCAAAAGAGCATGGGCATGTCGATCAGTGTGCCTATTGCGGGGCCCGGTGGCGGCGGCAGCGTCAACGCCAGCAATACCAACATCAACAGCAACTACGCCAGCGTGGTGGAGCAAAGCGGTATCAAGGCGGGTGACGGCGGCTACAAGGTCAACGTCAAAGGCAACACCGACCTCAAAGGTGCGGTGATTACGTCCAGCGACGAAGGATTAACACAATCCACCTTCAAAACCGGCGGCACTCTCACCCAGAGCGACATCCACAACAGCGCAAGCTATAACGCTGAAGCCGAGGCGGTGAGCGCGGGCGTGGGTTCTGTCGCCAGCGCCAGTGCCGGGCTGGGAGAAGACAAGGGGCAAGCCAGCGCCACCACCAAAAGCGGCATAGGTGTTTCCACCAAAACCGACACCACCGGCGCGATAGCCAAAATCTTTGATGCGAACAAGGTCACCGATGAAGTGAACGCGCAGGTGCAGATCACGCAGACGTTTAGCCAGTTGGCACCGAAGGCGGTGGCCGATTTCTCAGCCACCCGAGCTAAAAGTCTGCTAGAAGATGCCAAGAATGAGAATGACCCGCTAAAGAAACAAGCCCTGCTGGATGATGCAGCGAAATGGGATGAAGGCGGTATTTACCGGATTGCACTGCATACCGTCAGCGGCGCACTCGGCGGTAGTGTGGATGGAGCGGCAGGCGCACTCACCACCGCCAGTGCCGCCCCCTTGCTGGATGAGATGCAAGCGAACGTACAATCCGCTCTCATCAATCAGGGTATGAGTGAAGAAAAGGCCAAGCTTATTGCACAAAGTGTGGCGGAAGTGACCTCGGCAGGCATGGGTTATGCGTCAGGTGGATTACAGGGGGCTGCAACTGGGTTGACGGTGGATACGAATAACCGGCAGTTGCATCAGGATGAAAATAAAGCACTAGCAAAACTTAAACAAGGAAAAAATGAAAAGGAGCAACATCAGCTAGACGCTGCTGCATGTGCATTGGCGAAGTGTGCGGAAGGTGTACCTGAAACTGATAAAAATTATGCCAAATTAAATTCTCTACAACAGGAAGGTGATCAATACAAAGATGAACAAAGAGCCTTAACTACAGGCGGTCTGTTTACCTATGGGAACAGAGATACGTTCAATGATTATTTGACCAAGCATGACGAAGCTGTAAGCCGGACTGGCGGTGCAGTCAGATTTGCCGGAGGTGCAGTAGGCACAGTGGGTGGTTATGCGATGGCTGCGAGCGGCGTGGCTACCTGTGAAACGGGTGTAGGTTGTCTTCTTGTTCCAGCAGGTGTTGCTTTAACCGCATTCTCCTATCCTGATATGAAGGCAGGAAATCAGCAAATGCTAGGCCAGTACAACTCGACAGAAGGCCAGCGAGTGCTTGATTCATTTGGCACGGAGACGTACCCGGGAGAACGAGATCGTGTCAATGAATTGGGTTGGATTGGAGGTGTTGCGCTTGCTCAGTACGGCGCTGCGAAGATTGGTTTTAAGGTATTGGACAAGGTGTATGGAGACGTTAATCTGACAGAAACTACTGCTACTGCTGTCGGGAAAAAACTCGATGAAGTGCTCGATAAGCAGGCAACTGATGCGCTGATAAAATCAGGTGGTGTGTTGAAAAATGGCGAGCCTATCCTAGACTTGAAACAGCTGACTAACGAACAAAAAGGTGTAATGGGTGATCTGTTCGGCGCTGATACGGTCAAGCAGATCGTACCTGACGGCCAGAAGTTGGCGCGTATGCCTGCTGTGGGCGAAACCGGAATTGACGATCTATACAAGGTAAATAGACCCGATGTCGATTATGTGATAGTCGAGCACAAGTTTGTGGGGGATTACAATAAACCTGGAAGCTCGTCACTGGGTAGTACGACTGATGGAAAGCAGGGGGCGGATAGTTGGGTGCTGGGGAGTGATCGGCTTGAGAAATCTGTAGGTCGTGAGATCGCACCAGAGATACGAAGGTCTTTTGATTCTGGACGAACTGAAACTTGGGTAGTGACCACTCGACCCGATGGTTCAACGGAAATTCAAGTACTAGATTCACTAGGCAAGCCCAAACCGATAGATACGTCAGGAATTCTTCCGAAAACGAATCTATCGGGGGCGAAGCCATGATCCGCGCACCGATAGGAGATAAAACATATTGGGACAAATGGAGTAATTACCGCAAGGAAAGATTAATTAAAGAATGGTCACTAATAAACCAGCCTAGCCGTAATCCTGTTTATGACCCGCAGTATACTTTTGATACGGCGAAAAATCATTTTCGTTATGTACTTACCTGCTACTCCAGCGGCGACAACGTCCGTGACCTCGGTCAGCACATCGCTGGCTTGCTTGACGCATGGGAATTGTCGAATCGTCTGTCCGACGAAATCTGTGCCGAGCATAACTTGAAGACCTGCCGCGACTGGACGTTCGAATTCTCAAATCTTAACCACTACAACTGGTGTTTCTGGTTAGTCGGTCTGGCATTGGTGTTAGAGATGCCTGATGAACAATGGCATCGACTGTTGGCGCTCATTGGCGGTGAAGGAGAAGATGTGTTGCTGGATCGCGTCATTGCCAGCCGCCAACCAAACCGCCACATCGGCACAACGCTCCTGCATCGCAAACCCTATGCACGACTACTCAAGGCGGTGGACGCACCAAAGGAAGAACAGGCGGCCTTGCTGCGCGAATTCGTCGAACACTGGTATCCAGAACTTGACCGCAAAGGCAAACAACAACCGTGGTGGTACATCTACGGTGACCCGGTAAAACACCCGCTGAAAATGGGCAGTTATTTCGGGCGCTGGTGCATCGAAGCCGTCGCAGCGGTGAAAGCTTTTGGCCTGGACGACAGCCTATGCATTAGGCATGAACATTATCCTGGTGACTTGTTGCGACCAGTAGATACGTCAGGAATTCTTCCGAAGACGAACCCATCAGGGGCTAAGCCATGATCCGGGCCACATTGGGAAATCAAGCGTACTGGGATAAATGGACAAATTTTTGCAAGGAAACTATAAGTAAAAATTTGGCACAAATAAAGACACCACCGAAAAATCCGACATACAGACCTCAATTTGTCTGGGATCTTTCAAAAGAGTATCCACGATGGATAATTACCCGCTACTCCCGCGGCGATAATGTTCGTGATCTCGGTCAGCATTTCCCCGGCCTGCTCGATGCCTGGGAACTGTCAAACAAACTTGCTGCGGAACTGAATAACCAGTTGCAACCCGGCGAGGGCTGGGATCATCGACACTTGTTAACTGCTCCACAGCCCAGCGATGATCCGCGCAGCCATAGCGACCCGCGCGCGTGGGTGTTCGACCTTGCAAATCTTAATCACTACAACTGGTGTTTTTGGTTAGTAGGATTGGCTTTGTCTTTGGAGATACCAGACGAACAATGGAATCGCCTGCTGGTGTTGATTGGCAGCGAGGGGGAAGACATCTTGCTTGACCGTGTGATCGCCAGCCGCGCATCTGGTCGCAGGATTGGCACAGCGTTCTTGCACAAGAAGCCCTACGCACGGCTTTTGAAGGCTATCGATGCTAAGAAGGAATCTCAGGCCGATCTGCTTAAGGATTTCGTCGATCACTGGTATGTCGAACTGGCGCGCAAAGGTAAGGACGAGCTGTGGTGGTACATCTACGGCGATTCAGAAAAAAACCCACTGGAAATGGGCAGCTACTTTGGGCGCTGGTGCATCGAAGCTGTTGCTGCCGTCAAAGCCTTTGGTCTGGATGATAGTTTATGTCTTGGGCATGAACATTACCCTGGTGACTTGTTGCGACCTAATGTGCAAAGTACGCAACCAGATCGGCAAGAGAAAAAAAATAGTTGGTTATCACGTTTGGTTACTCGAAAAAATTGAGAGTCCAAGACAACAAAAAAAATCACGCGAATCCGAATCACGGTGTCCGTCACGGTGTCAGGCCTTGTCTTTTGCCTTACCCGTTGAATAATATTTTGGAATTACATTTTACATACAGATAACCAAAAAAAATAAATGCATCCCTCAACTTACCAACGGCAATCAAGATTTACCGGCTATCCCTTATTTGTCGCCGTCAGCGGCAGCAACATCACAACCGCCGCAGGCGACATCAACATCGCAGCGACGGAAGTGCTGATCCAGGAAGTGCAGAACACCGGCATCAGCCACAGCGAGACCAAATTTGAAAAGAGCGGCCTGACCCTCTCCCTCTCCAGCGCGGTCGTCGATGCCGCCAATACAGTTGAACAGCAGCGTAAAGCCGGCAGTCAAACTTCCTCTGGTCGTATGAAAGCGCTGGCCGTAGCGAATGCGCTGATGTCTTCCAGCAGTGCGGTTGACGCGGTTACAAATGGCGCGACAGGCGGCATGACTGACAAAGTGGGTGGCATCAGTGTCAATGTCAGCGTGGGTGGCAGTACCAGCGAAAGCAGTTCTACCCAGACATACAGCAAAGCACAGGGCAGCAACGTCACTGCAGGCGGTAACATCAACATCGTCGCTACAAGTGCTGGCGAGGATGAACATCATGCTGACCATGGCAGCGATGACAATGACAAGAGCATAAGCACAAACAAGCGCGGCAATATCACCCTCCAGGGCAGTCATATCAAGGCCGGTAAAGACATCACACTCGATGCCGAGAACGACATCAACCTGCTTGCAGCCAAAAATACGGCTGATCAACATTCAACTAACAGCTCCTCCAGTGGCTCAATCGGATTGGGGGTTAGCTTTACAGGAAAAGGCGGCGGTTTGACGGCCACTGCCAGCGCAAGTGCCGCCCGTGGTAACGCCGATGGCAGCGACGTCACCTGGACCAACACCCATGTAGACGCAGGCAATACCCTCACGATCAAGTCGGGTCGTGACACCAATATGAAAGGTGCCGTCGCCTCAGGCAAAGAAGTCGTCGCCGACATCGGTGGCAACCTCAATATCGAAAGCCTGCAGGACACCAGTACCTATGATAGCCAACAATCCAGCCGGGGCGGCTCGCTGAGCGTAGCCATCATAGGCACAGCTAATGGCGGCAGTGTTAACGCGGCCGATACCAACATCAACAGCCACTACGCCAGCGTAATGGAACAAAGCGGCATCAAGGCCGGTGATGGCGGCTTCCAGGTCAAAGTCAAAGGCAACACCGACCTCAAGGGCGCGGTGCTAGCCGCCAGCGACGAAGGCCTTACAAAATCCACCTTCAAAACCGACGGCACCCTCACCCAGAGAGACATCCAGAACAGCGCCAGCTACAACGCCGAAGCGATGGCAGTCAGCGCAGGTGTAGGCGGCAAAGCCAGCGCCAGTGCCGGTATGGGTAGCGACAGCGGCCATGCCAGCTCCACCACCAAAAGCGGCATAGGTGTATCCACCAAAACCGACACCACGGGAGCAATCGCCAAGATCTTTGATGTGAACAAAGTGACCGAAGAAGTTAACGCACAGGTGCAGATCACGCAGACGTTCAGCAAGCAGGCTCCGAAGGCTGTGGGTGATTATGCCGAACGCAAATTGAATGAAGCAAAGGATAAACTCGCATCGGCTCGTGACATGAACAATGGCCTGAGTGATAAAGAACGTACCCAACTCATCATGGATGCCAAAGCACTGGATGATAACTGGCGTGAAGGCGGCACGGCCAGAGTTGCATTACATATAACAGTGGGGGCACTGACAGGCGGCGTGGATGGTGCAATGGGCGCAGGCGCAACAGCAGTGAGCACGCCAGCCATTGCCGAAGCAATCAACAAACTCGACGTGCCGAATGAAGTGAAGCAATCACTCATCATGGCTGCAGGCACTGTGGTTGGCGCGGCGGCGGGTGGTAATGCGGGTGCGGCTAGCGGGCTAACAGAGGTGGCGAATAACTACTTGAACCATCAGAAACCTTCGGATTTGCGCCTATCAGAAGCAGAACGCTATGCGGCGGCAAAAGAGGGATGTTCACAGGGTAATGACGCTGCATGCAAAATAAAAGCAGACTTGGAATCCGTCTCAATAAAGCGAGACATCAAAATTGCCAATGCCTGCAATGGTGGCAGTAGTGCGGATTGCAGCTCGGGTGTACAGGCTGCAACGGAAAATGGTAGTAAAATCTGGCATGATAAAAATGGCAAGCTGTCTGTGGCATCGCCAGAATATGCATTCACAGATGCTGGAGCAGTGGTGCGTACCATCCCTGGCCCCAGGGATGGTACTTTCCATCAGCAACAGTCGGAGAGTTTAAGTACTGGGCTTGGGGTTGCTGCTGGCGGAATAGTATTTGTAGAAGGGTCAGTGGGTGCAGCTGCTAATCTTGCAATGACAGCGTATGGTGGCTACACAGTGGGTCAAGGTTACGGTGCTTATGAAAAGGGCGAATATGGTACGGCCGCTTGGGATATCGGGGTAGGGTCGCTGGCTGTGGTTGGAGGTGCTGTAGCAGGTGGCCCGGCAATCGCTGCCGCAGGCGAAAAAGTTGTGGGTGCCTTGGAGAATGCTGGTAGAGGAGTTGTGGGTGGGATTGAAAATATCGGGTTGGCAAATTCTACACCTGGCGCAATCAACAGTTTCAAGAGCGCGAATGAAATTAATTCGATGATGAAGACCAACGAGTGGGCACCGGCGTGGCAGTCTGGTTCGCAGGTTGCTGAGGTGACAGTGGCCCCGGGGACGAAGGTACAGATGGTGGTGGATGAGAAAGCTTATAAGGCTTTGATGGCGGAGGAAGGAACGACAGATATAAAACGAGTTTTCGGAGGATGGGCTACTTTCGACAACGTGCCAAATCAGGCTTATGCACGTAACCAGCTTGCGATTACCTCAGAGATGAAGCCGAGTGCAGGGTATGTTGTCGAAGTTGAAATTACGCAACCGATCAATGCGCAAGTGGGGGTGGTTGGCTCACAGGGTGCAGCGCAGGGTGGTGGCAATCAAATCCATTTCATTATTCCGCCGCAAGATCGCGTGAGTGCATTCAAAGTAATTGGCGGGAGGGCGCTGCCATGACCACGCCAACTGTCAGAGATTTTACGAAGCATGGTGAGTTTGGGCATTCCGTCCTTGATAGTAAATGGCTTGATTGGATAGAAGATCACCGAAATAACCCGGGGAGTACATACGACAACCGCTATGGCTTTGGACGCTTGATAAATTATTCATGGTTCGTTGGGGATAAAAGAATTGAAATGCCATTTGTGCAATGGGATTATTGGTGTGAACTTCCTGATGCTAGTGGTTTTATCGTTTTTCAGGGAAAACGTAATACCGATAATTGCGTACTACGCGATGTGTACGGCAAGGATCGTATGCGATTAATAGTTCCATATGAGCTGACAGGATTAGATATTCCAAAAGATACTGAAATGTATTTCAAACACATCAGCGAACCATACAGAAATCCCAAGGACGGGCAGGAAGGTAATTTTGGTGTCAAGGCATGGATCGCAGGGTCAGGTAGTGGTGGTTATCTCGAAGGTGATTGGTACTTCGAGCTGGATTATCATGCTGGTAAATTTTTGTGGGGCAGAGAAATTCGCTCTTGATGTTCATTCTTCAAGTTAGAAAACGTATCCGGGGGCAGTTTTAACATTCAAAACAAACTATGCAAAGATAACCAACAACTTCCATGCAGCGATTAAATGTTTAGACAAATTGAATTTGATATCAAGAAATCATGCTTGGGTTTACTTAATATCTCAAGTTTAGACATTCAGCCCCAATAGGACGGGAATTTTAGCACGGAAAAATATTTACAAAAATGCAAAGAAATCACTTGACACAAGGAACGGTTCGCGCGCCCGCCGCCCTGCACGCGAA
>Ga0315268_10004576_pt1 | contig 14997 bp, 13 predicted proteins | sample C1_top_MG_FD_204535 | JGI IMG/M metagenome (GOLD analysis project Ga0315268, IMG submission 204535) | Sediment microbial communities from Yellowstone Lake, YNP, Wyoming, USA - C1_top | ecosystem: Environmental > Aquatic > Freshwater > Lake > Sediment | place: USA: Wyoming | collected 2017-08-01
GTCCAGCAACAAACGCCTTTCACGAACGACAGAAGTACATCGCCGTCGACCAATTGCGCGGCTCGGGCGTACTGCGTGTGCCGCTCAGCATCGTATCGCGTTGGATCAAGCACGAGCGAGACAGTCTCGTCCCCGTCACGCACAAGCCACTGTGCAAGTGAGTTGATGTCTCGAAAGTAGCGCCCGGTCAGTCCGTCCTCTCGCATCTTACGTCTCCGATCCTGTCTCACCTAACATGGGCCTCACCTGGAGCCGGCTTTTTCGGCGATCAGGAGCATGCCATAGTTATGCGTCCTTTTGTTTCTCCTTCGAGTACTGCCATAGCGCCCTATCAAGCGTCCTCATATCCATATTGATGCGACCTGATAGATCACGACAAAACAGAACGTAAGGCCACCAAAAATCAAAAGTATATTGAGCAGGAACCGGAAGAGACACTGACCAAAGTGCTCGGAAGTCAATTATGGGGTACGGTTCCCGATGAAAGAAATGCAGTATGACAGAAGCCGTCGGCCACCGAACACCATCAAGGCTTGTCAGCACTTCGATACGTGCCCGCTCCGTTGTGGCACTGAAAGCAAATGTCGTGATCTCCTTAACGTATTCCTCGGGATTGTTTTCCATGTGCCCTGCGCTACGCGGCGCCTTCCAATGCGCAATGACCCTGAGTTCATCTTTGGTCATCCACCCCCGCTTCGTAATAGCCAGCCTTAGATCGAACACCTCTGTTTCCTGCAGCGGGTACTGATACCGGGCAGCATACAGTGGAAGTTCGGATTCTTGACATAACAGTTTGGGAATCATTTTATTCCTCGTATAACAAGTTATTCTACAGATCTGTATATCACAACAAATTGAATGAGATACATAAAGATTACAAGTTCAGAAATCGTGAAAAATCATCGCACTTCTTATTATGTCTGCTTGAGCAGTTTACACGACACTGCGGCTTGACGCTCCCGATTTTATATTATATCAATAAGTTGTCTAGGCCCAACCCCATCTCTATTCTCTTTCTTCCTTCTTCTGCCTCTTTATCCACTGCTTCATATCCTTAAGCAGGCTATTTTTGAAGTCTTCCGGTGCCAGGAGGAGAATGTTCGGGATCCAGGACTTCAGCAAACTCCGGATGGCCTCATACTGGCCGACCCGACAGGAAACAACCAGCGACCCGTCCGGCCTTTCTTCCCTGATCTCTTGGTATGGAAGCATCTTCCGGCGTTTGAAATAGTTGCTGCAGGAGGCATCCACCAGAACGGTAACCTCAATGTTATTCTCCTCTGCGAACCAGATGTTGACGCTGCTCTTTAGAAGCGGGTCAAGGTTTTCTGGAACGGCCCTGAAGCTGGTTTTTGATAATTTGAAATTGCCGATTTTATCCATGGCGTATCTCTTGATAATATCCGTGCCCGGTTCTTTGCCGATGAGATACCAAAAACCGCCGAAATATGCAATCCGGTAAGGCTCGATGATCACCGGATGAGAACCCTTGCCTGAATCGTAATGAAAACCGGCCTGTTTTTTCTCCCTTACGGCTTTTACTATCCGGTTAAGCAGAAGGCTGTCCATGGGTATGGCATCGTCAATTTTAACGAACACAGGCATGGTTGTGACACATTCATGCAGACGGTCAAGAACAGCATCAGCGGCCTTCTGAAAAGACTGCCCAAGTTGTCCGACCATATTCTTGAGGGCAATCACAAGAGCCAGTTCCGTGTCGTCAAAGACCTCCAGGTTTTTAACCAGGTCCTTGCTCATCTGGTAGCTTCCCTTCTGAATTTCGCGCAAGGGAAAACCTGATTCCTTGAGAAGCTGAAGGTCACGCTGGATAGTACGGGGTGTCGTATTGAATTCCTTGCTGAGCCAGGAGCTTGAAACCTTCTCCTTTTCCATGAAAACCCTGAGTATCTGGCCCAGCCGGGTCAGTTTTGTTCTGGTGTTTTTCAAACGGGTCATCGCTTCTGCCTCCTTTGTCTTGATCGCAAACATAAACTTTTGCTCAAGGAAAATAATGCGACGTGCGTCTGTCGTTCGGGTCTTTATTTATCAACAAAAGGGTTATAGTATCAAGGCAAAAGATTATGGACTCGTAAAAAGTCCATATACCGGCAGAAATACCGGTTTCAAGTATCCTTACCCGGCAAGTTCTGGAAAACGGGCTAATCGGCCATTCACGCTCAGCACGAACTGTAGCTTCCCTATTATTTCTTAACTTGAAGGGTAGAGTCGGGGTCCGGAGCATGCCTCAGAAAGCCAGGGAGGATGGTTGCGCAAAGAACATTTTGGAGGTTGTATGGATGACAATGCTTTCATCACAGAACAGATAGAAATTTTCAAAAAACGGTATCCCAGCGCGGAAGGTTGGCAAATCTATAAAAACAAGAGGCGATTATTTAAGTGGTTACCCGAGTTTCTGGATGAGCACCCGGAATCGGTAAAGAGTTCCAACATCATACGTGCGATATCCCACGAGAGCTCTTATCCGGAATATAAAGACATCCCGAATTTCAAAGTAAAAAAAAGGGACTGGCTGGGTTACTATGAGATTATGTGGAAGGACGAAAAGGTGAACATAATATCAATTTCCAGTGAGAATGCGTACACAGACCAGTATTTTTTGATCGCTGCTAAAAGCTTTGAGGCCGTACAAAGGCTTTATGTGGATGTTCTGAAATACGATAAAAAGCGTGAGTGTTCCAAGGCGAAAGCGGGCATAATTAACTCAGAATACGAGGAAGTATCTCTATCGGATGCTTCCTGGGACAATATCATACTCGCCCCGGCCATGCTGGAAGATCTTAAAGCCGGGATAGAAACCTTTTTTAAGTCCCAGGAGGAATACAGGCGTTTCGGGATTCCCTATAAGCGGGGGTTTATATTTTCAGGTCCTGCAGGCTGTGGCAAAACCTTAACAGCAAAGACCATTGTTTCTACAATGCGTCTGCCGGCATACTTGATTGTCCCCTCCTCAAACCCGGAGCGGACTGCAACCCGGATAGAATTGGCGTTTAGCCGCGCTGCAACACAAGCGCCGTCCATATTACTTATAGAAGAACTTGAAAAATTATCCGACCGGGAACATATATCCATGGTGCTCAACCTGATGGACGGTCTCAGCACCATGAAAGGAGTGCTGGTAATAGCCACCACCAATTACCCTGAAAAAATAGATCCTGCGTTACTGCTCAGGCCCAGCCGCTTTGACCGGGTTTGGAATTTCCCGCTGCCGGACGCCGAATCCCGCCTGCGCCTTCTCAAAAAGAAGGCTGCCGGCTACTTTGAGGATTCAGTGCTTGAACATGTTGCCAAACTTTCTACCGGCTTCTCAATGGCTTATGTTCAGGAGATATTCGCCTCTGCCCTCTCTTTTGCCATGCGCGAAGGTCGGCAGATAACCGGTAAGGATATGATTAAGAGCGTCGAGACGCTAAAAAAACAGATAAAATCCGCCACCGAGGCCACGGCCAATGTGGGCACCAACTCTCAGCCCCTCGGTTTCGCGAAAGTATGATATAATAACGAAAGGAGACAAACTATGAATGACACTCCGGGATCGGGCCAAGCCAACCATTTGATTTCTAAATATTAACGTTCAAAAAACAGGTGTTTTATGGTCTTATTTCACGCTTTTTGACCCCAAAATGGGCTTTATAAAAAATGTCTCGCACCGTCAATTAATGAAATAAAGCTCTTTTTAACCTTAAAAAGTTCGATATAGCCATGAAATAAAGGGATATTTGCAGTATAATTTATATCATATCAATAAGTTCTCGTGGCCCGACCCGTCTCAGTTTATTTTTTCTGGTACCATTTCCCTGTATTATCCTGAAGCCATTCGCCAGCGCCCGCATTTTCGGCAATCTGAATTGCCCTGCGTTTACCAACAAGATCAACACTTGCACCCTGCTGATTTGCTATTGCAGTATAAACCGCCTTCCTGTCCGTATTTTCGCTGTTAACAAGTCCCTCCTGTTCTTTGCCTGAAGATACAAACTGAAGGTATCCGAAATTGTTTTCGCCGATAATGCCCTTTGATTTTAAAACCTGGATACCCGGTATTCTTTCTTTCATTCTTGTTTTTAATTCATTTGCGTCCTGTGCAAATGAATAACTGCATGTAAAAATCAGAACTACCAAAACGGCTATTTTTGCAATTTTATCTGTCATCACATCTTCTCCTTTTCACTCGAATCCTTGAACCCTTGACCCCTTGAATCCTGATACAATCACCAACTCTTTTGGGGAATATTACTTTGCCTTATCAATATCTCCGAAGAAATTGTCAAGAGCCTTGTCCACTTTGATATTTACATCAATTATTATATGGATGGGCTTGACTTCAACCGGCGCAACCGTGACTTCATGATGGGTGTTGCAGCCCTGAATAAAAAAGAAAGATAACATTCCGGTAAAAACAATCAATTTTCTTATCATAATAATAATCCTTTTTGTTATCGTGATATGTTTAAAGCATTCCGGTAATGCAGAATTTTGTCAAGAGGAATCACAAGGTTTATATCAAGCCTTATACCCTGGAAGCGAGAGCCTTCTTCAGCCGATTTAACCCTTACAAACCCGCCCAAATCCTTTTTATATACAAAAGGAAGCGGGTTGGCAGGTTTTCCGTCAAATTGCAGGTATAAAAGGAGATCTTCTCCTTCGGTTACAAGCTTAAGCCTGACCCAGTCATAAATGTAATCCTTAAGAGCTTCTAATGTGAGCTCAATCTGCGTAAACTGGGAAGTGCCTGGAACCGCTCCATCCCCGAGAAGCTTGGCGCCGGTTATATGGATTGTCCCGCCTTCTCCAGGAGTAGAATAGAGAAAACCATCCGTAAAACTCAGTTTTCCGTTTTTGTATTCCACAGGGATCTTACCGTTTACAGCTCCGTTTCCTTCGGCTGATGCAATTCCAAGCTGGTCAATAATCATTGCAAGATTTACCCGGTCGCAGAACAGAGTCAGGCTTAAATCCCTATTTGCCGAAGAGACCCTGATAGACTGTGTATTTACAGAGCCATTACACCACTTAAAGCTGCTTTTTTCAATATAAAAGGATTCAGCCGATTCAATCTGAAAATCGACTTTGCCGTCAGTAAGCTGTATTGCGCCGATCGAAGCCCTGTTAAATGTGAGCTGCTGCTTTGGGCTGCTCCGGGCAGCAAAAAGATCCAGCATTAAAAGGTTTATGTCAAGTCCTTCTATAAGTATATCTTTATCGCTATATCTCAAAGATCCCTCTTTAATACTTCCCTTTAAAAACCCGGCCGGCTTTTTATCTATGAAGCTAACTTGACCGTTTAATTCCAGAGTGCCTCCGAAAGCAATTCCTTTTGCCTGCGGAAAAAACCTGCCAAGATCTATATCGGAGCCTGTTTTATATTTCTGCATAGAAAAGTTTATTTCTGTTTCAGGGCCTTTTGAACCGAATAATTCTGTTTTTCCTGAAAAATCGACATCCATTCCTTTCAGAACAGCGCTTCTATATTCACCATCAAAAAACATTCCCGATTTTTCCTGCCTTGTTGTTACTGAAAATACTCCTAAATTCATACCTTTCCAAAAAACTGCATCGGCAAAAAGGCTTCCTTTTTTCTCCAAGGTCTTAAAAGGCCATTCAAAAGGGATTGTTCCTCTTATCCCCGATGCGGCAAATTGTAATTTCGAATCTTCCATGCTGATATCTTTAAATTTTATGGCGCCATCAAAGTGTAATGGTGTTCCTGTGTTCTGCTGAAATATTCCTGAAACAGAAAATACAGGGACATCTATTTTTGCTGAACCGGATTTAACAACTATATTACGGGTAGTTATATTTACTGAGCCTGTAGCCTTTGAATTGCCAAGCTCTGCTTTGCCGCCGACAATCAATTCAGGTGTTTTTAAAGACAGATTATCATTCAAAACGCTTATGTCTGAAATTGATGCAGAATATTGTAAAAGGCCTGTTTTGCCTTTCCCTTTTCCGGATACGTCAAACTCCAGGCCATTTGATAAAATATCGATACCCCTGAAATTAAGCCCGGTTTTATCAGAGGCATGTCCGGTTAATGGGGTGCTTGATGCTTTAAAGTACCAGTCTCCATTACCTGTCAGGCCGGCAAAATATTTACCACGTATCTGAAAAGATTTTTCTTTTCCGGGGTTCATTGTAAAATTCCCCCCAAATTTAATCGAGTTGTCTTTTACAGCCAAACGGGCTTCCGGGTTCGATATTGTTACCGGTAGTGGGGAAACCAAAGAAATGGAAGATCCTGCAAATATCCATTCGTTTTCGCCATTGTTTCTTATATCAAGGATAAACGGCTGTTTGCTCTCCTTTGGATTTTCCAGTATTAAGCCATTATATGATATTCCAAGGTTGTTTGAAGTTATAACACATGAAGCCGATGAGATTTTAAATGGGGAAAACTGCAGCCCGGCCTTTGCGCTTATGTCGGCTGCTCCTGAAAGTGACATTCCCGGAACAAGCGTTGCAAAGTCGGAGAACCTGCTGAAAGGAAGGTCTTTTGAACTTATCGATATGACTGATGTGTTTTTGTCAAGGTTAACGACTGATGTAAGAGTTATCTCTCGGTCTCTTGGGTATAAACTCAGTCTGCAGTTTATCATGCTTCTGTTTTGATCACTTGGGATTATTTCAAGTTCAGCTGGAAGCCTTATTTTTTTATCTTTCCATTGTAATACAAATATCAAGTTGCGGAGTTCAACGCTTCCTATAGGAAGGGTTTTGGGTCGGTCTTTTGACGGCTCGCTTCCGGCTTGAAGATTTGAAATAAAGCGGTTCAAATCAAATCCGCGTATTTTGATTTTTCCGTCGGCAAATTCGAACCCGATTTCAACCCCGCTTACAACTACCTTTTTAATAAACTTATTATAAAGTCCAACAGGATCATAATCTATTATAACAGAATCGATTGAAGGGGCGCCCGGTTCTTTTCCGAACCGCAAAGAGGCAATTTCGGCCCCGAATAGACCAGCGCTTCTCACATTAATGTGCATATCATCAATGCCGGCATTTTTAGCGACTTCGGGAATGACTTTTGATTCGACATAGGAGAGGATGTATTTGTAAAATATGGTAATAGATATATAGCCGGCAAAAACTAATAAAATGCACAAAATTATATATAAGGGTTTGCGGTATCGAGACATTACAGGAAGTTACTCCATCTTGGTTCCCAGGATAATATACCAATTTTGAAAATTAAACCATACGTAAAATCCTCCTTGAATAAAAAGGGTTTATTGCCTGCAAAATGTGTGATATCTGGTTCTTCGCTTGTTATGCAAAGATCTTGATTGAAGCTCCCCGCCGCAGAGCGGACGGGGAATCTTCGACCGCAAGGAATATAATCTGTATTTAATTTGCTCGCTAACCCCACCGCAAGCAGCGGGGAATGCGCTCGCTTTTCGGTTCATGTGGCGGAGAATAAATGGCTGAATTTATAAAAGACCTTACATTCATGGAGCAGGTTAAAATTTCTGTTCTTTCCCGGCTTGCATCATGGCTTGTCCGGCTGTGGTTCGGAACAGTCCGCGTCGAAATAATAAACAGAAAAGTCTATGATGAATATATTCTCAACAACAAAGATAAGGGGAATGTCGTTGTGGCCTCCTGGCACAGGCATGCCGTATTTTTCTTTTATTTCTTCCGGAATATTAAAAACGGTGTTGGAATGGTAAGCCGGAGCAAGGATGGAGAGATTGTAGCCCGTGTCGGAAAGAGCTTCGGATATGACTTTGTTCGCGGATCTTCTTCGAAAGGAGGGGGAGAAGCGCTTCTTGCAATGATAGACTATATGAATAAGGGAGGAGCGCCGAAATTCTGCGGCACCGCTGTTGACGGTCCGAGGGGGCCTGCCCGCATACTGAAGAAGGGAATGCTTATTCTTGCCAAGGAGACAGGAGCGTATTTCATACCGATAGCCTGTTCCGGCACAAAGGTTATTACTTTTCACAGGGCGTGGGATAAAACAATTATACCGAAGCCCTTCAGCAAAATGGTTATGGAATTTCACGAACCTTTAATCATTCCAAAGGATATTTCTGAAGAGGATATGGAGAATCTGAAGATAAAGGTTGAAAGGATCCTCAACGAACTTACCGACAACGTGGATAAAATAGCAGGCTATTCCGGATAAGCCGTCAGACGTTGAAGCGGAAGTTTATTATATCACCGTCCTGTACGCAGTAGGTCTTGCCCTCAAGCCTTACGGTGCCCTTTTTCCGGGCCTCCGGGTATGTTCCGGCATCCATCAGGTCTTTGAATGAAACAACTTCCGCACGGATAAATCCTTTTTTTATATCGGAATGAATCACCTCGGCTGCATCGAGCGCTTTTGTCTCTTTTTTAATAGTCCATGCCCTTACCTCATCTTCGCCGACGGTAAAAAATGAGACGAGACCCAGAAGTTCATAAGATTTTTTTATTACCCTTTCCCTTGCGGATTCTTTTATGCCGTATTCGGATAGAAAATCGCCGGCCTCTTCAGGTACCATGCGTGAAAGCTCCTGCTCCAGTTTTCCGCGAATAATCATGCACTCTTCTCTTGTCATAAGATCCTTCACCTCGGGAAATCCGGCATCATCGTCGTTATTGTTGAACAGAACAAGAGCCGGTTTCGCCGACACGAAAGCAAAACCCCTTAAAACCTGCGCGGATGCTAATTCAGGAATTCTTCTTAAAGGAATCTCTTTTTCAAGGTTTTCAAGGCAGGAGATAAGAAGGGGGAGCTCCTCCTGGTCCGTTTTTTTTCCTCTTTTTTTGTCTGTTTCAATGCGCTCTATGCGTTTTTCAACCGTAATAAGGTCGGCAAGAATAAGCTCCTGGTCAAGGCTGAAAAAATCTTTATAAGGCGTTGGAGCAGCAAGTCCGTATCCGGAAAAATTCCTTACAACATGTATCAGGGCATCGCAGTCTCTAACCGGTGCCCAGATATTCTGATCTTTCTTCGCCTCGCTTTTCTGGGTGTGAATTGCGGGAAGATAATATTCCACTTTTGCGAAAATGGTTTTTACGGGTTTATACATATCCGACAGAACCTCAACACGGCTGTCGGGCACCTCTATTGTTCCTATTCGGTTTTCAACTTTGTGGCCTTCATCCTGGATATTCTGGGTAAGAGCTTCAAATATGGTTGATTTCCCGGAACCGGGCAGTCCGGTAATTCCAAGTTTCATATGATTGTTTTCCTGAAAGTGTAAAATTTATAAAGGGTTCAAGGATTCAAGGATTCAAGGGTTCCAGGGTTCGAGTGAAAAAATATGGGAATATTTTTTCAGGCGCCGTTTCTCGGAACAAGCGTCCTTAAGATATCTTCTTTGCCGACAATCCCTACAAGTTTTCCGCCTTCAACAACCGGAATCGTGTGGTAATTGCTGTCGACCATCAGAGCGGCAACGACCTCAATCAATGTATCAGGTCTGACTGTTACCGGGTTCGGGGCCATGGCTTGAGAAACGGTTATGGCTGAAATCTTCTTCACCTCTTTTTCGAGGTTTTTCATGGAAGAAAGAGAGATAAAACCATCAAGAAAGGAAAAAAAAGATGGAATAGGAAGTTTTTTCTGCTGTGCAATTACGTCGCTCTGGCAGATAATCCCAACGAGTTTTTCGTTTTTGTCAATTACCGGAACACCATTGATATGGTTTTCAAGAAGGAGTTTTGTGGCATAAGTAATTTCAGTTTCAGGGGAAACTGAAATTACGTCTGTTTTCATTATGTCTTTAACTGTCAGCATGTATTTTCCTTAAAGGGTTAATAATGGAATCCGGTTTACAAAACTGATTAAGTATATTGGGGTAATGATATTATGTCAAGAAAGAAGCTGGAATTTACAATGTTTACTGTTACCTGGAAAGCCCCAGCTTATCGAGTAAATTGCCTTCGGAACTGAAAGGAATAGATGAAGGCGCATAAAAGGGACTGCTCAGATTTATTTTCCCGATTATTTTATATTCAATTTTCTTATTTTCGGTTTTTCGGTTTGATTTTAATATGTTAAGAAGATTGGATATTATGTCAAAAGAGGTCGAATTAACTTCAAAGGGCACTATAACGGTACTGCGGGACGGAATAACTGCCTTTACTTCATAGGCTACGGAAGCGACAGATTTTCCGTCCATTTCCACTTCACATTCAATGCTTTTTATTTCAAAAGACATCAGGTTGGGGTTGTATACTTCAACATCTACGCGAAAGGAAGCTTCAAGGTTTCTTATCTTTTTTATATGAACACTGTGTATTTTTAAACCGGGCTCTTCAAAAAGTTTGCCGCATCCGGCGCAACCCGAAAAGATAAGAATTAATAAAATAGCTCCTGCTATACGAATAGATTTTTCCCTTGCGTTATGCCTTGCCATGTTATTCCTATGCTTTATTTTTCTGATTGGCCTTTTCTTTTTTCTTCGTATACATTAATTGATCGGCCTGTGACATCAGATCATCAAGAGAGCAGGGGATTGCCGGATCATAGATGGCCGTTCCTATGCTCATGGAAATTTCATACTGCTGGTCAGGGAGAGCATTGTGTCTGCCGATCTGGTCTGTAAGACGGTTCAGAACGATTTCCGAAATATCTGCGCCATTTGCGGTAAGCACGGCAAATTCGTCTCCACCAACGCGGGCAATGATGTCGGACTCCCTGAATGTCTGCTTTAAAATATTTGCCGCATTGATCAGCAGCCTGTCGCCTTCTTCATGACCCCGGGTATCGTTAACGATTTTCAATCCGTCAATGTCTATGAAAAAAAGGACAAGGGTTTTATTGATTCTGTTAGCCCTTTTTATCTGCTGTTCGGCAAGGGTAATGAAACCTCTTCTATTGTATAATTCCGTCAGTACGTCGCTTATCGCAAGCATCCGGATCTCTTCATCCGCACGTCTTCGCTCGGTGATGTCCAGAAAAGTCACCACTGCGCCTGTAATCGCGCCATCATTGTATTGCGGATACGCCCAGTATTCGGCGGGAAAAGAGGTGCCGTCGGCCCGCCAGAGCACTTCGTCGTCTGCGTGAGCACCTTCTCCCTTTCGGGTTGCCTTGGTCATCCGGCAGTCCTCCTCGGGGAAGTAAGTTCCATCCTGGCGCTTATAGTGAATCTGCCGATGCATGTTCTTTCCAACCAACTCGTCGGTGTTTTTATAACCAAGCATGCGAAGGCACCCCTCGTTGCAGAACGTGCAGTTGCCATTCAGGTCTACACCGTATATCGCTTCGACGGTGGAATTGAGCAGGAGACGGATCTGGTCTTCACTCCGGCGCAGGGCATCTTCGGCTTTTTTGCGTTCAGTGATGTCCAATATGGTTGCCGTAACGGCAGGTTTTCCGTTAAAAAAAGATGAAGATCCGAAAATCTCAAGATGGATTATTTGTCCGGTTTTCTTTATTCCTCTGAAAGTGTAATTAACGACATTGGTTTTTCCTGATATTCGCCTGCGTATATTATCTTCCACTATAGCAAGATCATCCGGATGTACGAGAATAACAAATTTCATGTTGTTCAGGCATTCCTCAATGGTGTATCCGAAAATATCTGCGAATTTCGGGTTTACATATTTAAAAACACCATCCTGAATGAGATTGATGCCTACAAGCGACTGATCGGCAAAGCTTCGAAACTTTTCTTCGGATTCCCGCAATTCGGACATAATGGCATTAATACTTTCAGCCATGGAATTATAGGCAATTGATACCTGTCCGATTTCATCATTTCGCTTTACCTCTATTTTTTTCAAATGCCCTTTGGCAGCATCTTCAGTTGCGCGAATAATTCTTTTGAGCGGAATCGTAACCAGCCAGTTGAACACGATGAAAAGGGTGAACACCACAACAATAGAAACACCGAAAGTTCCCCAATAGATCAGTTTTTTCGCCAGTGAAATCGGCATCAAAAAATCATTTTCGTACATAAAACTTACAATGTGCCACTGCCAGAACGGAAAGTACATAGAATGTGTTCGAACGCGCTCACCCCCCATTTCCTGTATGATGATCCCTGCCTCGTTTATCGGGAGTGTTTGAAGACGAAGCTTTTCTTCCGGTAATCCAATTGAGGAACCGAGCACGTTGAGGCTGCCTTCCGTGACCAGTAAATTGACCTTATGTAACTTTTTACTGATAGCTTTTATTTCCTCGATAGACTCTTTTTTCAACGAAGCTGTCATTTCGGAATCATTTTCGAGCCTGAGATCCATCAGGTAATTCATGTGGCCTTCACAGATTTCAAGACCCAGGCCGGAAGCCAGCTTGAGTTCCGATTCGATTCTTTCCTCGATGAATGAAAAAAGCGGGGGTGTCAGGTAGCGGATAACTAATACGGAAAGTATAATGCCCACTGTCAAAACAGGGCATAGAATCAACAAAAGAATTTTTTTTCTAAAAAACGGCTGTGCTCTTTTCACAAGCAGTTTATTCCTTTGAGTTTTTTAGAATTTAGGCGGTGCGGTCTGCATTGTAGTGGGATAAACGATCTCTTTTTCCCCATTTTGCCACTGAATCAGGAGGGGGTTGTGTCCGATCTGTTTTCCTGAAGGGTCGACCTTGAACCGCCCGATCACCGTCACTGTGTCGTATGATGAAATAAAGTCTCTTATCTTCTTTTGATCAAACGATTTGTTATGGGTTATCGCGTTTTCGATAAGCTGGCAGGAAGCGTATGCAGATCCGGCATGGTATGAAGGAATACTATCAGTAAACGATTTATAATCTGTGATAAATTTTTTCGTTCCCGGAAACGGGATTCTCTCATCCGGCTCCCATTGGGAAGGACCAAAGACACCTTCAGCCATATTCCCTGCCTCCTTATGAAAATCGGGGTGCGTGGGAGCAATTGTGATACCGACAACCTTTGGCCGGTATTTTGCCTGCTCCATCAAACGGAGAAGCAAATAACCATCCTCCGGGTAAGCAGACAGCATTATTCCGTCCGAATTGACGGCCCTGGCCGCCGATAAAAGGCCCGGGAGATCCTTTTTCCCTGATTCGTATCCTTTGCTGAAAGTCACCTTCAATCCGAATCGTTTTGCCCAGGATTCGATACCTGCTGCGACGTCGATATTGAAAGATGAATTTTCATAAAAGATGGCAACGGACTTAAGGCCATTACGCGCCATCAGGTCGAGCAGTCCGATGAAATAGCGGTTCGCTGTCGCATACATTCCAAAAATATTTTTGTAACCACGCTCCCAGATCTTTTCTCCTGAAGCCCCGCTGGCAAGCATCACGTAACCATTCTTTTCGCTTACTTCAGACGCCACGAGTGTCAGAGGCGTTCCGTAAGGGGAAAAGACCAGATCGACCTTGTCTTCATTTATCAGCTTCTCATAAAACTGGCTCACCAGTTTCTCATCGCTTTTGTCATTATACAGTATCAACTGAACAGGTCGACCGAGAAGTCCGCCGCGCTTATTGACCTGGCTTTCCCAGAGCTTATATCCGCCCTGAATCATGGCAGAAGGCTCTTTGTATTTGCCGTCCAGAGAAACCGTTGCGCCTATGCGTATAGGTTTGGTTTCCGCACCTGAAACGAACACGGGTGCCAGATAAAGACATAATATTATAATTATTATATTCCTTAATATAGTCGGTTTCATCACGAATCTCCTCTCCAGAGATTTCATTATTTTGTCCTGTACAGCTTTTATAAGACGCTTTAAAATTTGTCAACATGGGTAAAAATTGCCTGAAAGAAAATATTGATTGAGCCTGCTGTTATTTGTGGTATATGTCGGCTATGATTATTAATGAAAATGAAAAAACGGACTATTCTCTCCGGAAACTTGCCAAAGTTAAAGACGACAAGAAGATTTTTGGTGTTTGCGGCGGGCTTGGTAAATATACCCCGGTTCCGTCATGGCTCTGGCGGGCAATATTTATTATAACAACATTATGCGGCGGTATCGGTCTGGTTGTTTACATCGTTATGGCTGTATGTATGCCGAAAGAAAAATGAAGTAACTGCCTCTCTGTTACTCCGGACAGATTTCCCTTCCATTCTTGCTCTTGGGATTGTCTCCACAGCCTGTTGAATATAATAAAAAAATCCCTTGACTTTTTTAGGGGGTAAGATACTTTCACAGCGGATTTTGAATGAATATCGCACGGAAAAGACTATAAAAAAGGAGGATGGCATGATGAAACGCTTTGTAATATGGGGACTCGTTTTGGCGTTTGTATTTGTTGTTCCATCGGCATGGGCTCAAAAAACGGTTCGATTGTCAATCGCAACCGGAGGAACAGGCGGCGTGTATTATCCCATGGGCGGAGGGATGGCCAATATTTTATCTAAATATATAAGCTATATGGAAGCAACAGCGGAAGTGACTGCCGCTTCCGTGGATAATTGCCTTCTGGTTGGAGCCGGAAAGGCTGACCTGGCATTTATCATGGCGGACGTTGGGTGGGATGCCTTTGAAGGAAAAGGAAAGTTCAAAGCCAAGATCCCTTTAAGAACCGTTGCTGTTCTCTATCCGAATAATATGCATATCGTGACAATTGAGGGTACCGGTATTGAAAAGGTCAGCGACCTGAAAGGGAAAAGGGTTTCGACCGGCGCGCCGGGAAGCGGAACTGAAATAAAGGCTCTGAGGGTTTTGGAAGCTTTTGGACTGGATCCGGACAAAGATATGAAAAGGGATAAATTGGGTGCCGCTGAATCCGCCGGCGCTTTAAAAGACAGGAAGATCGATGCCTACTTCTGGGACGGCGGTATTCCTACTGCTTCGGTTACCGATCTGGGCGCCACCCCGGGGATCAAAATGAAGCTGATCGACCACGGCGACGCGGTCGCGAAAATGAGGGATAAGTACGGCCCTCTTTATGTTAAAGGAGTGGTTCCTGCAAAATCTTATCCCGGAGAGGATAAAAATGTCTCGATTGCTTTGGTTTGGAATATACTGGTTTGCAATGAGAAAATGAAGGATGATGAGGTTTATGATGTTTTAAAAACTCTTTTTGAGCATCAAAAAGAACTGATAAATGTCCATCAGGAGGCAAAA
>Ga0315268_10004577_pt1 | contig 14996 bp, 15 predicted proteins | sample C1_top_MG_FD_204535 | JGI IMG/M metagenome (GOLD analysis project Ga0315268, IMG submission 204535) | Sediment microbial communities from Yellowstone Lake, YNP, Wyoming, USA - C1_top | ecosystem: Environmental > Aquatic > Freshwater > Lake > Sediment | place: USA: Wyoming | collected 2017-08-01
GAACGGGGGAGAAATTGGCTGAAAAGGTTGATTCACAATTGAATACAATCAGAAATAATCCGAGCTTGGTACGGTCATTCTTTGGACATCCAAGTGTCGCCTATATTTCTGACTTATGAGTAATGTGATCGTTGTTGCAACATAAGCATGGATGTAGAAGAGGCGGGAAAGATGCCATCAGCCACGGACAGTGGGTGATTGTCGCCCATAGCCATAACAAGGTCGAGACCATGCGTTTACATGCGTTGCTGCCCAATAGCCGCAACGTTCTGAAAAATGAATCCAACGAACCATAATCGGGCTTTGACATACACTGGGTCGTTGTGTGCTGGAATTACCCCGAGCTCAGTTCGCGCGCTGATATCTCTTATATCGGCATTTCTTATATCGGGAATTTTAGCGACACTCGCATTGACCACCCGGAAGTTGGGGGTGCTGTTGGAAAATATCCGAGCCCTGCGGGAGATTTCAACACTGAGGCGTTGACGAAGATCTATGGCTGGTTGCGCTGTCCTGAATTTTATCGTGTCCTTTATCGTGTCCGGGGCGAACGGATTTGCCGTTGCCCGAGTACGACGCAGCTAACTGAGGATTGAAACGGCGAGCCTGTTTCATGCCAAGTTAATCGGCCAGTATCTGCACGATGCCATTATTGAGGCCGTCACAACGGAAGCTCTGAAAATCGGCAGGAAGCTGCCGGATCCGCTGTTCAATCCCTGGAAGGACACGAATATGAAGTATCGTTTTGTCACCATCTGGTATATCGAAGCGCCAATCGAGTCGGTCTGCGACGCCATATATCATTCTCTGAACTGGCCCCAGTGGTGGCGCAATGTGGAGAGCGTCGAAGAACTCGCCCTCGGCGACTCCCGAGGTATCGGCAGCGTGCGCCGTTACACATGGAAAGGACGCTTGCCGTACCGGCTCACCTTCGATGTTCGCATTATTCATAGCGAGCCGCTGACTGCCATAGAGGGCGTCGCCAGCGGTGATGTAGAAGGGAGTGGCCGCTGGTCATTCACCGCAGATGGCGCCGTGACCGCAGCACTCTATGAGTGGCAGGTGCGTACCACGCCAATCTGGATGAACCTGCTGGCATTGTTTGCGCGCCCATTCTTTAAATGGAATCATAATGCCGTGATGCAGCAGGGCGGCGAAGCGCTGGCGCGGATGCTTAATGCACGCCTGGTTGAGATTGCTCATTACTGAAGGGCACACTGAAGGCCAACCGCCGGTAAGCCAATATGGCGGTCAAACCGAATACCCCATGGGCAATCAGTGTGATCCAACCGCGCGTTTGCGCGAACCATGGAAAGATCGCCGTGAAACCGTATAAATTGACCACATACAGCGCGATACCGAAACCGATGCCCGCCAAAGGTGCCGGAATGGTATCGAGACGCGCGGTGACTAATGCCAGCAATACGGCGCAAGCAATGGAAATCAGAAAATGGATCAGCGTGGCCATCAGCATGATACCGACATCAAATGTCGCCGCTGGCGACAATACTGAGCTACCCAGCGCCATTGCCGCAGTCAGCCGTGCATCGCGGTACAAGATGGCGGGAAAATCATCGGTAAAGATCAGCCAGAGCAATATCTCGATCAGTGTGGATGCGATGCCCGCCATCACACCGGCCCAGATCATCGCACGCCAGTTGGACGGCCAATATATATAGTCCCTGTCCATCTCATTTCTTTTCACAATAGAAACGGAAACAGCCCAAAAGCAACGCCTGTCACCGCAACCCGTCCATGCCATCGAGCAGATCACTCCTGCCGACTCTGCCAATCTTTATTTAATAACAGGACTAAATGTCACGGCGTTACTTATTTTGTCTTTTTCCTATCCCACATTGCATCATCCATACCTATGACGATTGCAGCAAATACAAGCGTTCCGATAATCCATAAAAGATTGACCATTTTAATTCTCCTTGATGATTGGGATCGGAGCCGTGCCGATCACACAAGACCATTCACGGCGTATAAAACGCTTGCCCGCCATGAGATTCGACAATACGCTCACAACCGCCGGGATACTGTGCGGCAACACACACAAATTGGGATCAGTTGATCTGGATCCACCTGTTGATGAACCCGAACACTCCCAAACGCTGCTCATAAGGCTCACAATGTTTATTGAATACCGCCTTGAAAAATTGTTCGAACGGATTACTGCCGACTTTGCGATGCCGTTGCGGGTAGTGTTTTGGTTCGGGCGCGAGTTTAAACTCTCTTCTGAACCCACCATCGCAGTCTACGTCCCGACGCTGTCGGTGCCGGGATATTTCATTCCGCCTAAGCTCAATAGTCTTGGCGCGGCGTTCGTGGGGGTCGTGGCAACAGTCGATTGAATTAATTTCTTAACGAGAATGGCACCCTGCACACAGGATGTTATATGTGCGGCAGCAAACGTGAAGCGGAAAACACGCATGGTGCGCATCCAACGAATTCAAACACTCACTGTATTTACAATCCCACCGCCGAGAATGGCTTAAGAAAACCCCTGGCAGTCCGATGATTTTTGAATGTCTGATTCCAAGGAGAGAAGCAGATATACAATCATAAATCTGTTTTCCCATATGGCAGGCAGAATCCGACCGGACAGTCGAGATGCTGCGGGGAACGACCGCTTTTCGGCCTTAGGAGACGCTGGCGATTTCCTGAATCGGTTGTCAGTGCAGCCTGCTGGAAGGTCTGCTATTCAATATTCCGAACTCACACTTTTAACCCATTTCGGTCACTCGACCTTCCCGTTAACGGACGTTAACTTGATTGCAGACTCCCCTTCAGGTGGAGGCTAAGTAAAGAGATTCGATCTTAGTTAGTACATGCGGTGCCGGAACAACCAGCCGGCGATGCCAAGCGCGACCGTGCCGATCAGCGCCATGGGCCAGAACTGGTCGAGCAGCAAGTGGAACGGCGTTCCTTCGAGGAACACGCCGCGCAGCACCACGAGGAAATAGCGTAGCGGGTCGACCAGCGTGATGTACTGCACCAGTTGGGGCATGTTGCGGATCGGCGTGGCGAAGCCGGACAGGATGATCGCCGGCACCAGGAACATGAACGCACCGAGCAGCCCCTGTTGCTGAGTGGCCGCAAACGAGGAGATCATCAGCCCGACACCGACGCCGGACAGCAGGAATAGCAGGATACCGGCGTACAGCGTCAACAGGTTTCCCAGTAGCGGCACCTTGAACCACAACACGGCAGCCAACACGATCACGCTGGCCTCACCCACACCGATGATGAAACCTGGCAGCGTCTTGCCGATCAATATCTCCACCGGCCGCAACGGCGTGACCAGCAACTGGTCGAAGGTGCCTTGCTCGCGTTCGCGCGCCACTGACATCGCCGTAACCAGCATGGTCACCAGCAGCGTGATGACGCCGACAATGCCGGGCAGGAAGAACCAGCGGCTTTCCAGATTGGGATTGAACCAGGCACGCGTTTCGATGCGCGCGGGCGGTTGGCTGCCGCCATGTTCTGCCAGCCATACACGGTTGTAGCGGTCGACAATTTCGCGCGCGTCGTTGATCGCCAGCATCGCAGTGTTTGAGTTACGGCCGTCGACGATTACTTGCAGCGCACCACTGCGTCCGGCCAGCATGTTCGCGGTGAAATGCTGGCCGACATGCACCACCATCAGCACGTGCCTGCCATCGATCAGCGGCGCTATCTCGCTTTCATGGGTGATCTGTGTCACGCGGCTGAAAGTGGGGGCGCCATCAAACGCGGCCAATAACTCGCTTGATACCGTACCGCGATCCTCGTTGTATACCGCGAACGGCACGTTCTTCAGGTCGAAGGTTGCGGCGTAGCCGAAGATCATCATCTGGATCAGCGGCGGTGCGATCAGAACAATACGGCTGCGCTTGTCCTTGAGCAGTGCGAGAAATTCTTTGAGTACCAGTGCGAGAATGCGGGCGATCATGGTCACTCCAGTCTCTTGCGCGACTTGCGCCAGGTCACGCCGAGGAAAATTGCGGCCATCACCACCAGTGCCAGCGCGTTCGGAAGGATCACGCTCCACACGTTCCCGGCAAGGAATACGGTCTGCAGGATCGCAATGTAATAGCGCGCGGCAACGATATGGGTGATGAACTGCACTACCGGCGGCATGCTACCGATATCGAAGATGAAGCCGGACAGCAGAAAGGCGGGCAAAAAGGTGGTGATCAGCGCGATCTGGCCGGCGACGAACTGGCTGCGCGCGATGGTGGAAATCAGCAGGCCCATGCCAAGTGCGGCGATGATAAACAACGCCGACGCTGCGAACAGTACCCACAGCGAACCGCGCAGCGGCACTTCGAACAGGAACAGCGCCATGCCGACCGACAGCGTAAGACCGCCCATGCCGAGGATGAAATACGGCAGCAATTTGCCGAAGATCACTTCGCTCATCGACAGCGGCGTGACCAGCAGTGCTTCCATGGTGCCGCGCTCCCACTCGCGCGACATCACCATCGCGGTCAGCAGCGCGCCGATCAGCGTTATGATGATCGCAACCAGCCCCGGCACCAGGAAATTGCGGCTGCGCAATTCGCTGTTGAACCACACGCGCTGCTGCATCTGCACCGGCACTTGCAGCTCCTGCCCGCGTTTCTGCGCAGCATGCTCCAGCCAACTGCCCCATGCGCCCTGCACATAGCCGGAAATGATGCGCGCCGTGTTCGCATCCACGCCGTTGACGATGAGCTGAATCGGCGCGCCGTCGCTCTGGCGCAACGCTCTGGCGAAGTCGTGGCGCAGCACCACGATGGCGTCGACGCGCCCGGCCATCATCGCCTGCTCCGCTTCGCGCGTACTTGCATAGTAGGAAGGCACGAAATACTTCGAGTGGTCGAACTCTGCAGTGAAGTCGGCAGTGTCCGCGTTCGGCTGCTCCACCACAAGCGCCAGCGGAATGTGCTCTGAATCCAGCGACACGCCGTAACCGAACAGCAGCAGCAGGAAGATCGGCATCAGGAAGGCGATTGCAATGCTGCTGGGGTCGCGCACGATCTGCAGGAATTCCTTGCGGATCAGCCCGCGCAGCCGCATGTGGCGGGAACCGGGGCGGGTATTGTTGCTCATGCCGCCGCTCCCTGTTGTTCATGCGCCATGATCAGGCCGACGAAGGCGTCTTCCATCGTCGGCTCGGGCTGCGTAGCGGTACGTGCCTGCGCTTTGATACTGGCTGGCGTGCCCATGGTCAGTATTTCGCCCGCCGCCATGATGGCCAGCCGGTCGCAGTATTCCGCTTCCTCCATGAAGTGCGTGGTGACCATCACGGTCACGCCCTGCCCGGCCAGCGCGTTGATGCGCGACCAGAATTCGCGCCGCGCCAGAGGATCGACGCCGGAGGTTGGTTCGTCGAGGAACAGAATCTGTGGCTCGTGCATCAGCGCGCAGGCCAACGCCAGGCGCTGCTTGTAGCCGAGCGAGAGGTCGCCGCTGGGGAGGTCGGCCATGGAGGACAATTCGAATTCCTGCAGCGCCCAGTCCATGCGTTCCTTCCTGCGTGCGCCGGACAGATCGTAGGCGCTGCTGAAGAAGCGCAGGTTCTCGGCCACGCTGAGGTTTCCGTAGAGCGAGAATTTTTGCGACATGTAGCCGATACGTGCGCGTGCCGCGGCCGCGGCATGGCGCAGGTCAACGCCGGCGACGCGCAGGGTGCCGCTGCTCGGCGGCAACAGTCCGCACAGCATGCGGAAGGTGGTGGACTTGCCCGCGCCGTTCGCGCCGAGCAGCCCGAACACCTCGCCCCGGCTCACCGCGAAGCTGATGTTGTTCACCGCATAGAAACTGCCGAAGAGGCGTTGCAGGTTGTGTACCTCTATGACCGGCTTGTCCGATGCAGCACGTGGCGTGGGTGCCTCTTGCACCGCGTGCTGACCTTGTGTCTTCGCGCCTTCCGCCCCGGCCTTGAGAAGCGCGATGAAGCTGTCCTCGAAACGCGGCGCCACTGCTGTTACTTCGATGCCGTCCACTGCGGGACATAGCGCGGCGAAGTTGACGGGCATATCGCTTTCCATCACCACGCGCACGTGATCACCTTGGATCAGCGCGTCCATCACGCCCGGCGCCTGCGAGATGCGATTTTGAAGTACGCGCTTGTCCATGTTCGCCACCGTGACGCGGTAGGTGTGGCCGCGCATGGTTTCGCGCAGCACGGCGGGCGAGCCATGGTCGAGCAGCCGCCCCTCATGCAGCAACACCACGTCGTCGCAGCGTTCCGCTTCGTCGAGGTATGCGGTGGTGAGCAACACGCTGGCGCCCTGTTCGCGCACCAGGCGATTGACGATCTCCCACAGTTCGCGGCGCGACAGCGGATCCACACCGACCGTGGGTTCGTCGAGCAGTAGTAGCGACGGCTGTCGCACCAGCGCGCAGGCGAGACCAAGTTTTTGTTTCATGCCGCCGGAGAGCTGGCCGGCCAGGCGCTTGGCGAAGGGCGCAAGCCCGGCCATGTGCATGAGCTCGCGGTAACGTTCGGCGCGCGCCGCTTCCGGCACGCCTTGCAGGTCGGCGTAGAGATCGAGGTTTTCCTGCACGGTAAGGTCTTCGTAAAGGCCGAAGCGTTGCGGCATGTAGCCGATGGCGCCCTGCACCGCGAGCGACTGCGTGGTGGCATCCATGCCGAGCACATTGATGGCACCGTCATCCGGCACCAGCAATCCGACAGCGAGGCGCATCAGCGTGGTCTTGCCGGCGGCGTCGGGACCGACCAGCCCGGTAACCACGCCGGGGCGCACGCTGAAGGTGACGTCATGCAGCGCCTGGATCTTGCGTTTGCCGATGAGGAAGGATTTGGAGAGTTGTTTTACCTCCAGCGCAACCCCGCTGGCTTGGCTCGGTGCAGTAGGTGGCGTCGTCTCGTGATTGGCTGCGTTCACGCCAACCTCACGGATTCTGGCAGTGCTCGTTATCCGTCGCGGAGGGTTGGCCCAGCAAGATTGTTACCGTTGCCGGCATGCCAAGGTGCAATTCGTTCTGCGGGTTGCACACGAAGATGCGCACCTGATAAACAAGACTGCTGCGTACTTCAGTGGTCTCCACCGATTTTGGTGTGAATTCAGCAGTCGGCGAGATGTAGCCCAGCCAGGCGTTGTAGCGCTTGTTCGGGTAGCTGTCGGTCGCCACCTCGGCGCGCATGCCCGGCCGAATCTTGCCGAGGTCGCTTTCCTTCACATAGACGCGCACCCAGAGCGGGTCTGTCATCGCGAACGTGTAAACCGGGCGCTGCGGCGAAGCCATGTCGCCCGGTTCGAGGATTCGTTCCTGGATGATGCCGTTGTCGGGCGCGTAAAGTGAGGCATCGGCCAGCGCCCTACGCGCCAGTTCCAGCCCAGCCTTAGCTGCGTGGAATCCCGCCTGCGCCGCATCGGATGCGGTTCGCACATCATCCGCCTGCTGCTGCGCAACGAAGTGTTTGTCGACAAGCATTTTGGTCCGCCGGTAAGTATTTGCCGCATTGTCTGAAGCGAAGCGCGCGGCCTCCATGTCGGCCTCGGCCTTACGGACTTTCTGCTGCAGCGTTGCCGTATCCAACGTCGCCAGCAATTGGCTCTTTTTGACTGGGTCACCTTCCTTCACCAGCATCTTCGCGATGCGCTCTGAACCGTTGAAGGCAAGCTGGACCTGCCTGATGTCGATGTTGCCGTAAAGCGTCAGCGTGTCGCCGTTTGCGGCGCGGTGGCTACCAAAATACCAAGCCGCGGCGCCTGCCGCACCGAGACCAATCGCAGCGGTAAGGAGAAGGAGGATTTTCTTGTTCATAGTCTTAGGCCCAGGACCCACGCCGAGTCCAAAAGAGAAAAGTCAGCGCGAACAGGGAGAATCGCAGTAGTGTATTCATGTTAGTGCCCGTTTCGTTGGCTTGGGGGACAGCACGCGAATTAGTGTGGCTACACCATCGCGCACTTCATTTGCCGATTCCTTGTTCAGCCGGGCTTGATGCATGACGGCCAAGCCAATGATGGTGGCGTGGAATAACCGCGCTGCCTCATCGTCTGCAGCGATACCCGCTGCTTGCAGCAGATGCTGCATAGCAGTACGCACATGCCGGATCAGCTTGCGCAGCAATTTACGGATATCGGGGTCGCTGTCGGCAGCGACGATCAGACCGAGAAAGACGCGCGGCGGCAAGCCTTCGATCATGATTTTTGAAATAGCATCCACCAACGTCTTGCCTTGAGGTTTAACCGCCAACTGTGCGGCGACATTCTCCATCAGGGAAGACAGGGTAAATTCCGCAATCGCCAGCAGCAGATTGGCGCGCTTGGGGAAATAGTAGGTCAGGTGGCTTTGCTTGATATTGGCCGCCTGCGCGATCTGTGGTTGCGTCAGCGCGGTCACGCCTTTTTCACGCAACAGCGTCGAACCTGCAATCAGTATGTCTTCCTTGATGCCCATTTCTCCACCTGCAAGCCATCCGGTTTGGTAATATTACCAATTTCGGGAGCGAACTTCAAATTCCCGACAGGATGTATCCGCCTCAACCTAGTAGAGTAGAGATGTGGCGCGGTTGCAGTAGGTTTGGTTGGTCTGTTGCCGCCCCTTTCGGAGGGAAGCATTCAAGACGGACGAACGAGTCGTCACAATTGGAGGGCGCCCTCGAAGGGCTGCAATTGGCCGAAAGTTCGCGCTCAGTAAAAACACCACTTTGCGGGCATTCAGATGCTGGTGGAATTTACCATATAACGTCGGCTTAAGTTTAGAACCCGACCGTCATTTTCTCTGGCCTTAGGGGACGCTGGCGATTTTCTGAAAAGGCTGTCAGCCCTTCCTGCTTCAATGTAATGCCCGCTTTTAACATTTATTTAGTTATTGATATTGTTGTGCCAAGCTGTTAACTTCTAGAATTAATCGTGTGCAACCTCGAATGCGCATTGATTCCCATCATTTATGAGGGCTCGAAAATGGACTTCAAAGACAGCTTTGAGAAATTCAATCTTACGGATGAAATGCGGGACCGTTTCGGAATGCAAGCCGTCTATGGCGACAAGCAGAATGATCTTAACAAAATATCGATTAAGACCATACTTCTTGGGCAACATAAGGACAAGTTAAATGACCAAGGAGTGACAAATGCCGAATTGGGGTGACCTACTAAAAGAGATAAGTCAACTCGGCGGCCCACACGACGTTCTAAGAAGAAAATATATTGCCAATCTTTCCGAGCTTACAGGCAGGAATGTAATTTGTTATTACAGTGGTTGGCTGCAAAAACCAGAACTGGGCAATGCAACTGCTGTAAACGATAACGACAAGAACGGCCTCATGACAACCATTAATGGATTGGACGTCAGTAAGGGGCTTGATTTAGTGCTTCATACACCTGGTGGCGATACTGCCGCCACAGAATCCATAGTAGATTACCTATGGCAAAAATTCCAAGGAAATATACGCTGCTTTGTCCCCCAAATGGCAATGTCTGCGGGAACAATGATTGCATGTTCATGCAAAGAGATTTGGATGGGACGGCAATCATCATTAGGCCCTGTAGACCCACAGTTTAATGGGATACCTGCGCATGGCGTTCTTGAGGAATTTAACCGTGCATATAGGGAAATCGTAAGTGACCCAAGAACCATTCCTGTATGGCAACCAGTTATTGCCAAATATTCACCAGCATTTCTGGGCGAATGCGACAAGGCAGTAAAGTGGTCTACCTCTCTTGTAAAGGAATGGCTTTCTAGAAACATGCTTAAAGACAATCCATCAAAGGATGACGTTGTAGCTAGAATCGTTAATGAGTTAATCGACCACTCCCTTAGTTATGCACACAACAGGCATTTGTCCAATATCAAATGTCAAGAAATGGGCTTGGTGATTAAGGATTTGGAATCAGACCAAACGCTTCAAGATGCCATACTTTCGATACACCACATTTACTGTCACACCCTTGGAAGCACTGGTGCATTCAAAATTATTGAAAATAATCTCAATGCGGCATACATACAACAAGCACAACATATGCTTCTCCCATCTGGTGCCGTTATGCCAAGAAGCTCTGTTCCAGCGGCGGAGCATTCTCAACCCGCTGAAATCGGTGTGCCATTAGGAAATACTGGCAATCCAAACAAAGCGGCCCCACAACGCAGCTTCGTTGATAAGTTATTTCAGTATTTCAGACGCAAAGTTCAATGATTGAATGGCTAATCAAACAAAGAATGGATATTTATAGCAAATTGGGGACCATCTTTTTGAATGAGCTCTGCAAATCGCTTTTGAAAGTCAGTGATCGAGAAGACGTGATGTCCGCTTTGGGTAAAAGTGATTGTTCGACAAACTTGAAAGCCGACATACCTGCAGGCTGAACAGGCAGTCTTTACAGAAAATCGTCAGCGTCTGCTTAGGCCGAAGAGCGATCCTTCACTGAAGCTTCATGACGAACATATCTGTGTCATTGGCGGTCGGTAAGGAATACGGTTTTACATTTAATCCTGGCTCTGCTTCTGTCCCAAAACCAGCAAAGCTTTTGCGCGCGCGCAGACGTTGTCGACGGTGAAGCCGTATTCGCGCAGCACAACTGCGGCCGGTGCGGAAGCGCCAAAACGTTCCACGCCCAGCATGTCGCCGCGCACACCGACGTAACGATCCCAGCCTTGCGCCACACCCAGTTCGACCGCGAGCCGCACACCGACCGAGGGTGGCAGCACCGCATCGCGCTCGGCTTGCGGCAAGGCTTCGAACAGCTCCCAGCTCGGCATCGACACGCAGCGCACGGCGATGCCTTGCTGTTGCAAACGTCCCGCCGCCGCCACGATCAGGCTTACTTCGGAACCGCTGGCGATCAGGATCAGCTCGGGCTTGCCGTCAGGCGCATCGCTCAACACATAGGCGCCACGGCGCAATCCATCCGCCGCGGCGTAGCGACTGCGATCGAGCGTGGGCAGCTCCTGCCGGGTCAATACCAGCATCACCGGCCGGTCGCGCATTTCCAGCGCAACGCGCCAGGCGACGGCAGTTTCGTTGGCGTCGCCGGGGCGGATCACGATCAGGTTCGGAATCGCGCGCAGGCTCGCCAGTTGTTCCACCGGCTGATGCGTGGGCCCGTCCTCGCCGACGGCGATGCTGTCGTGCGTGAACACGTGCACGACGTGCAGCCCCATCAATGCCGCCAGCCGGATTGCGGGGCGCATGTAGTCGGAAAAGATCAGAAAGGTGGAACCATACGGAATAAAACCACCGTGCGCGGCAAGGCCGTTGACGATGGCGCCCATCGCATGTTCGCGTATGCCGAAGTGCAGGTTGCGTCCGGCATAGCTCCACCCGGCGCTATCGGAACCCTGCTGGTCGGTATTTTTTTCCGGCGGCGGATTGAAATCGCCCATGCCTTTCAAGGCCGTTTTCGTCGACGTGTCGAGGTCGGCCGAGCCGCCGGTCAGCGCCGGCAGTTTTGGTGCAATGGCGTTCATCACCTTGCCGGATGCGTCGCGCGTGGCGAGTCCCTTTGCATCGGCCTGGAATACCGGGATGCCCGCATCCCAGCCCGGCGGCAATTCGTCGCGCAGGCGGTACTGAAGCTCCTCGGCCATATCAGGAAACCCCTTGGCGTAGGCACTCATGCGCTCGTTCCACGCAGCCTCGTGCTGCGCACCGCGCTCCACCGCCGCGCGGAAATGCGCCAGCGCCTCGTCCGGTATCAGGAAGTCCGGCTCGGTCGGCCAGCCGAGTTTTTGCTTGGTCTTGCGCACGTCGTCCACGCCGAGCGGTGAGCCGTGCGCCTTGAAACTGTCCTGCTCGGGCGAGCCGTAGCCAATATGGGTGCGTACCAGGATCAGCGATGGACGTGCGGTTTCCGCGCGAGCCGCAGCCAGCGCGGCGTCGATTGCTTTGATGTCATTGCCGTCCGCCACCGCTACCGTGTGCCATCCATAGGCCTCGAAGCGCAGCGCGCGATTTTCGGAAAAGCTGATGTCGGTACCTGCAGCCAGCGTGACATGGTTGTCGTCGTAGAGGCAAGTGAGCTTGCCGAGCTTGAGATGGCCGGCCAGCGAAGCCGCTTCGGAAGCCACGCCCTCCATCAGGTCGCCGTCGCTGACGAGGGCATAGGTATGGTGGTCGATGAGCGCGTGACCGGGACGGTTGTAGCGGGCCGCGAGTTGCGCCTCCGCGATCGCCATGCCGACCGCGTTGCCGAAACCCTGTCCCAGCGGCCCGGTGGTGGTTTCCACACCGGGCGTGTGTCCGCGCTCGGGATGCCCCGGCGCCTTGCTGCCCCATTGGCGGAACTGTTTGAGATCGTCCAGCGCAAGGTCGTAACCGCTCAGGTGCAGCAGGCTGTAGAGCAGCGCCGAGCCGTGTCCGGCCGAGAGCACGAAACGGTCGCGGTTGAACCAGTGCGGGTTGTGCGGGTTGTACCTGAGCCGGCGCGTCCACAACACGTAGGCCATAGGCGCGGCACCGAGCGGCAGGCCCGGATGCCCGCTGTCGGCTTTTTGCACCATGTCCACCGACAGAAAGCGAATGGTGTTGATGCATTGCTGATCGAGTTCGACGGACATGGTTGTCTCCTCATTGAACCTAGAAAAAGCAGTTAGCCACAGAGATCACAGAGGAAAAGCAAACGGTTGTAACACGAGAACCATTAACCTTTCGGGTGAGCAAAAGAAAAGGTGGGGAAAGCCAGCATTTCTCTGTGTCCCCTGGTGAAACAACTAGCCAATCCACTAAGCCAGCAAGCTGGCAAGTGGCTGGTTATGTGATCTCTGTGGCTTGAATTACGGTTTTTTGTTGAATGCATTGCGCGTGAATTGCGGGAGCGGATTAACCGGTCACTCGACCGGATTCATCTGTGCCTTGCCGGTTTGCCCGAGCCAATCCCACGCTGCTTCCTCGCGCACGAAATCGAAGTGCTGCACCTGTGCATGGACGAAATGTTTTGCAATGTTCGGCATGATATTCGCCACAGCTCCGTCCGCGACGACCGCAACTTTTTCGATCTTCTGTATATGCTCCTTGAGGAACTTCAAGTGAGCAAGCATCGCGGCAAAGTCTTTCCAGCCGGGAAACGATTTTGCGTGTATCAATACGCCATGCAGCTTCCCGTGTCCCTCCAGATAAGTATCGACCTGGCTCGTTATCGAGATGAAATCTGCCGCTTCAAGCGGTCCTTCCGGATGCAGCACGAGTATGCCTTCTTCGTGTTGCAATTCGTAGTTCAGCATTGGGCATTCTCCTTAAGTAATGACGCGAATATTTTCCGGACGGCAGACATGCACAGAATCATCTTTAGCCGCGCGCATGTTAAGGAGCATGCCCGCTCCGGAGGAACGGGTCTGTTCGTTACCACACTCGGGACGCACCGGGAGACTTGAACTGTGCCCGCTGCAGAGCATCGATTGAAAGTGAGCGCTGCTATTGATGCACAACTGGTCGGGTTGCGCTGCGGCTGTCATGGCTATTTTCCGCCCGCAAGCGCGGCGCTTTTGGACGCAATGCATGCAATCAGATCGTTCCAGGATTTTGCGAAAGATTGCGCTCCCTCGCGCTGCAGTTTGGCGGCAAGCGCTTCATCGTTGATGCCCTCGCGGGTAAATTCCGCGATGACCGCTTCCACCGTTTCGGCATTACCTTTATCAAACGGCAGTACGTTCTTTACTTTGCCGTGCTCGGCGAAAGCGAGCAGTGTCTTTTCGGGGATGGTATTGACCGTATCCGGCGCAGCGAGACCTTCAATGTAAAGGGTGTCCAAGGCTGCCGGATCCTTGGTGCCGGTGCTGGCCCACAGCAGGCGTTGCGGCTGTGCACCGGAAGCGGCCAGTTTCTGCCAGCGCTTCGATGCCAGCAGGTCGCGGTAGGCTGTGTAGGTGCGCATTGCGATGGCGATGCCGAGGCGGTTGTTGCGAAACTCGCCCTGGACCTTGTCCTTGACGGCCACGTCCCAGCGGCTGACGAAAATCGAAGCCACGGAACCGACCTTTGGATCGAGCCCAGCGGCGATGCGCCGCTCGATGCCGCGCATGTATGCTTCGGCGGCCGCGATGTAGTGCTCGCGGGAGAACAGCAGCGTGACGTTCACCGGCACGCCTGCAAAGATGGATTCTTCTATCGCCGGAATGCCTGCGGGCGTGCCCGGAATCTTGATGAACAGATTGGGGCGTTGCGCGCGCGCATGCAGTTGCGCAGCCGCCTTGATCGTTGCGGCGGTGTCGTCGGCAAGCAGGGGCGATACCTCAAGCGAGACCCAGCCGTCGACCCCGCCGGTGGCATCGTGAACCGGGCGAAACAGATCGGCGGCCTGGATCAAATCTTCCAGCGCAAGCTCGAAGAACAATGCCTCGCCCGATTTGCCCGCGAGCGCTTTTTTGCGAATCGCATCATCGTAGAAATCGCTATTCTTGATCGCATGTTCGAAGATCGTCGGATTGGAAGTCAGCCCCGTCACGGACAGCTCGCTGATATAGCGCGCCAATGTGCCACTCGTCAGCAGCTCGCGGGTGATGTTGTCGAGCCAGAGACTCTGGCCAAGATCGTGCAGTTGTTGTGTGGCTTTCATTTTTTAGTTTTATTCCAAATTGTTCGTTAGGCATGCAATACCAATAATTTCAGCGTAGGAGCCCGATTCATCGGGCGATAGCTCTTTGCAACAATCGCGCAGAAATCTGCGCTCCTACGGGTGACCGGCCAAAAGTATTTCGCACAAAGATCTTTGGGTTCTACTGCATTATCAGGGTTGAGTTTTCTCCAATACAGGGTTGTGCCAGTTTCCGTCTACCGCAATGAGCGCATCAGCCTGTTTCGGCCCCCAGGTGCCGGGCTTGTAGGGGTAAACAGGGCGCGGCTTGTCAAGCACGGGATCGACTACCGCCCAGGCCGCCTCAACCGCGTCTTCACGCGTGAACAGCGCGCCATCGCCGGCCATGGCATCGCTCAGCAGGCGTTCATAGGGGGATTCAACGCCCGACTGTTCATCCAGCAGGTAGAGCTCGCGCTGGTCGCCGACGTATTCCTTGCCTGCGCGCTTGACACGTGCGGCGAGGGCGACGGCCGTGTTGGGAGAG
>Ga0315268_10004578_pt1 | contig 14996 bp, 15 predicted proteins | sample C1_top_MG_FD_204535 | JGI IMG/M metagenome (GOLD analysis project Ga0315268, IMG submission 204535) | Sediment microbial communities from Yellowstone Lake, YNP, Wyoming, USA - C1_top | ecosystem: Environmental > Aquatic > Freshwater > Lake > Sediment | place: USA: Wyoming | collected 2017-08-01
TGTGGTATACCCAGACCGGCTCGCGCGCGTTGTTGACGACAACCTCTTCCAGCTGCTCGTCGGACAGCGGCGCCTCGAGCTCTCCCAGGCCGAGGGTGTTCTGCAACAGGTAGACTGCAAGTATCTCCTTCTTGTCATCCGGCAATGACGGGAAGTTGCGGCCAAGTATCTTTTTGGCTGCGTCAAGGAATTTGGCCTTTACCTCCTCATATTTCTTCGGGTCGAGTATCTCGCTTATGTCGAGCTTGACCTCTGTCACAAGCTCGCCCTTGAGCTTGGTCTCCAGTATGAGCTTGGTGCCTTCGGCTATGCCTGGAATGGTTATGTCATAGTGCGGAACGAAATCTTCCTTCCTCATGATCTTTACTTCGACAGGCAGTCCTTCGCTCCTGAATGAATAGGCTGCGAGCAATGCTACGCCTCCCCCCTTTGGCCTTTCTTCGGCAGGATCATCTGCGCTTTCCCCCTTCTTCTTTTTTTCTTCCTCTTTTGGCATAAACACCACTACTCCCAGAGCTTCTTTATAAGGTTCTTGAGTTCCTCTCTCTTCTTCTTGAATTCCATTTCCTCTTCCGCGCTGAGCTCGAGCTGCTGCTTCAGCTCTTTCTCCTTCGCGGTCGCTTCGGCAGGCGCGCCTGTCCTTATCTCGAGCAGCTTCGCCTCGCGCGAAAGCAGGGTTATCCTCTTGTTAAGGTTATCAGAAGTCGTGGTCAGCTCCTCCAGCGTCTGTCTTATGTCATCAAGCGACTTCTTCCTGTCCCTTATGTCCTGGGCGAGCTTCATGGCTGACTGCATGTCCTGGCCCTTCATGGCTTCCTGGACCTTCTTGGCCTCGTCCCTCAGTCCTGTCTGCTGTCCAGCTATGTCCTGCTTCATCTTGGCAAGCGTGGATGTCATATCGTCCAGCTGCTTCTGGTATCCTTCTATGGAAGGCACCACCTTCTCCTTTATCTTCTGGAAAGCAAGGTAGGTGGCCTTCTCATCTTCAAGCGCTGTGGCAAGCACATCCATGTCCTTTCTGATCTGCACTGCCTTGTCATCCATGCGCTTGGTGAGCTCTGTGAACTGCTTGGCAGTGACCTGCTTCCCCCCTGCGGCTTCCAAAAGCTTCTCAAGCGCATCCGTCTTCTCAATAAGCTTCTCTTCCATGGTCTTGAGCGTCTCGAGCTCGGTCATGACCTTCTCCTGGCTTGGGAATCTGCTGAGTATGCCTTTGGCCACGTTGATGCTTTCGCCGTATCTTTCAGCCAGTTCCAGGCTTCCTTTCACTGTGGCCGAGAGCCCATTTGCCCTTTCCATCAGCTTATCTGTCTCTGCGGCCAATGCTTCCATCTCGCTGCGGAGGGTCTCGACTTTTCCCTCATGGCCCATTATGGACTCGGCCACTTCCTTGAGTATCTGGGAGCTCTCCTGCAGGCTTATCATGTCCTGCCTGAGCTTCGCGTTCCTTCCCCTCATATCTGTGAACTCTTTTCTCAACACATCGAGCTTCTTCCTCATGTCGGTTACGCTGGGCAGCACCCCTTCGCCTGCTCCCTGCTGGCTCGCCCTCTTGCGTATCTGGCCGAGCTCCTCCTCCATCGAGCTTAGGTCTGCGCTCATCTTGTCTATCCTCTCCATCGCAGCCTTGCTCTCTCCCCCTCTCCTTTCCACCGCCAGGGAATCCACGTCTTTTCTTATGTCTCCAAGGGCCCTCCTGAGGGTCTCGAGCTTTGCGCTCATCTCGACTAATGCGGCGGCCTGTTTTGCGAAAGCCGCATCGCTTATGGTTTTGCCCGCAGGTATCGGCGCCACTGCCTTCTCCAGCGCCTCCATCCTGGGATATGCCTTTGCATAGAATTCAGCGAAAGAGCGCCTGAGGTCTTCCAGGCCTCCGGTGCCTTCTGCGACCCTTCTGCTCACCAGCTCGACTTCAGCCTCTATGCCTTTTTTCTCTTCCTTGAATGAGCTCACTTCGGTCGCTATCTCCGCCTCAGTGGGCTTCACCCAGGCCATGTAGATCTTGGTGAGTCGGTATTCTATCCGCAGTATGCCCTCCTCTTCAAGCACCCGGGCCCATTCCTCAAGCATCTCTGGTGCGATGTTCAGGATGGATGCGGCCTCTTCGAGTTCGATCCTTTCCTTTTCCTTCACAAGACGCACAAGCGCATCAACGCCCGTGGTTATCAGTAGCTCGTCGAACTCCATGGGCTAATATAAATTAAGTATGTTAATAAACATTTTGATAACTTATACTTCAAAGCGTGATCCCAATGGGCAATGGCTCAGACTACAGAATAACCAAGCTCGAAAAGGGCCCGCTCCAGCGGTTCAAGAATCAGAACCTCCTTCTCAAGAAATTTGGTGAGACCGGCCTCCAGGTGTACAAGGCCATCACCGGGAAGAGGACGACGCAGGAGCTCCGCAAGGACCTGGGCATCGAGCCGAGCATGTTCGACCAGATCTTGGACTATATGCAGTCCATGGGTATGGTCGAAGTCGTCCCAGCGGCACGCAAGGAGGCTCCGCCCAAGCCGCCAGGGAAAGAGACCGGCCTCGAGCGGGAAGAGCTTCCGCCGGAAATCCCTGAGGAAAAAGAGGAGCCCGAAGAGACGCCCGGCCCTACTCTTGAAGAGCTCCCGCCCGAGGAAGAGCTTATAGAGGAAAAAGAGATCCCGCCGCTTGAGGAGAAGCCAGTTGCAAAGAAATCTCGTGAAGAGATGGAGATAAAGCCAGAATTTGAGGAGATAAAGCCTGAATTGCCTGAAGAGAAGGAAGCTCCTCCAGAGAAAGAGGAAAAACCAGAGGAAGAGGAAAAACCAGAAGAACAGCCAGAGGAAGAACTCAAGCCTGAAGCTCCTGAAGAGATTGAGATTGAAACGGAAAAAGAGCCGAAAAAGCCAGAGACGCCCGGCCTCAGCCCAATAGAGAAGATAATATCAGAAAAATATGGGGACATCGGCCTCAGGGTGTATGCGCTCATAGATGGCCAGAGGACGGCAGAAGAGATAATGAAAGAGACCGGCCTGACAGAGGCTAAACTAGTCGAGATCCTTGATTTCATGGATGAGCAGGGCATAATAAAGCTCGATTATCCGAAAGCGCCTCCGCCACCGCCTCCGCCTAGGGGAGGCCTGGCAGGCATGGCTCGCGGTCCGGCCATGGCACCGCCCCCTCCTGGCCAGCAGCAGAAAAAGACAGTTGCATTTGTCCCCATGCTGGAAGCAGAAGAGGCGGTTGAAGAGGCAGGTCCTGTGCCGTTCCCGCTTGAGATCCCGGTCAAGGCTCCCCTGGACATCGTCAAGAGCGTGCAGCTCAAGGCCAAGATGATGCTCAAGCACGGAGACAAGGGGACCAAGATAATGGAGCAGATAGATGGCAAGAACGATGTCATCGACATCGCGCTCAAGCTCGAGCTCCCGCTCTATGCGGTCTATGACATACTCAAATATCTGATGGAGGAAGGCGCCATACTCCTCAAGCCATTGCCCAGGCCCGAAGTCAGGAAGAAATACGGAGACGACGGCTATTCAGTCTACAAGAAATACGGGAGGGAGGGCCTGATGCTCTACGAGCTCATAGGAAAGGAGCTCACCATAAAGCAGATGGCCGACAGGATAACCACGGACAGAGCCAAGATAATAGACATGTTCATTTTCATACACAAGGTGCTGGGCATCGAACTGCCCATAGACAAGGATCTGCTTGCCAAGCAGCTCGGCGTTGTCTAGTTTTTCACCCTTGAAAGCGAAATCCTCTCGAGTTTCAACGGTTCCCCGTTTTTCTTTAGCGCAAGCGGTCTCTCATTGGCTTCCAGCAGCCGCAAAATATCTTGCTTCTTCTTGTCCGAAAAAACCAGCAGCAAAAATTCCCGCGTTTCGTTAATGGAAGTGGCTTCCATGGCGCTCCTTATGTCTGTCTTGCCTGCCAGCCACAAAAGGAACTCATATCTCATTTTTCTGGCGATGTTCGTCTTCTTCCTGAAACTCGTTTCAGCCAGATGGTGCGCCAGCTCTATCTCTTCCAGCGATTCAACTGCATCGGTCCTTACCGCGACAGCATCTATTCTGTCAAGCGCTTTGAGCAGATTTTCCTGGTCGAGCCCGCTCTGGAGCCTCAGCACCCTCATCATAAAGCTTTAAAAGCCGTCGAGCCTTAATAAATTTTCGCTAATTTAGAAGAGGTGTATTTATGCAGCAGTATCACAGGTCATATGACAAGAAAGTAAGCTCAGGTTCAGGCGGAAGAAGGCGCAGTTTCATGGACAAGAGGATCGCCCATCTCGGAGGCGTGTTCGCAGCGACCAAAGTTGCCGACAAGGATTTCAAGGTCAGCGTGAGAGGCAGAGGAGGCAGCTATGGCGTCCGGCTCAAGAAGGCATCCATGATAAACGTCGTCGCCAAGGACAAGATGCAGAAAGCGAAAATCCTCAGGGTCCTTGAAAGCCCCAACACAGAATACGTTAGAATGAACATAATAACAAGAGGCGCAGTTGTCGAAACTGAATTAGGAAAAGTCAGAGTCACCAACCGCGTGGGCCAGGATGGCGTAGTGAATGGGGTTCTGGTCCAGTAAATCCGAAGTAGTGAAGTTTGCTCTTAGTTCGATCCAATAATGTGAGCTACTTCTTCTCTGCTTTTATCATCTGCCTAGCGGGGCACTACCCTTCTCATTATAAGAAAAGCGTTGAACCATGCAAGCGGAAGCCATATCGGCGCGTTGAAAATCGCAACAGGATAGTGCCATCCTCCGGCAGCTATGCAGACGACTTCCATCCCTGCGCCGAACAGGCCTGCCATCACACCCGCCTTCAGTTCAGAGCGTTTGTAGAATCCTGAAACAACAAGGATAAGCGTGACAACGACAAAAGAGAAAAGAGCTGAAAATTCGCTGGCAGAAGCGAACCCGGTGAGGAGCGCACCTCCGAAAGACATCGCAACCGCCTTTTTCTGGAATCTCGGGCTTTCCACATTCTTGGTGAACGCTTCCTCGAAAAGCACCATGGCCATGCCCCATGCTATCGGAACCCAGAGAGGGAGCAGGAAATAGTTCTGCATGGAATATTTCCATACTCCAAGCATGACGCATATCGCTTCGCATGCCCCTCCGACAAGAACAGAAATAAAAAAGCACCTGAGGTTCCGCCACCTGTCTAGAGCCAGGATCGTTCCTGAGGAAATTAGCATGAGCGCCAATAGGGGAAGCTCATATGCATTGAGCACGGCTATCATCATCGTGCCGGCTATGAAAAAAAGGATGGCGTAGAGAGGTTTCATCAGCTCACAATCCCTTCCTTCACGTTCTTCATCCTGAACGCCTCACCGCTTTCAGTGACAAGCGGCTTATCATCGCAGACTGCAACGAAGTCCAGGATATACATCTTTATTTTCTTGAATTCATCAAAAGTGACAAGCGGTTTTGGTTTGTTTTTCTCTCCTTTGCGCATCACTTTCTCCCCCACCTTGCTCTTCTCGCATGAAAGGACCTCTAAGGCGCCCTGCTCCATCCCTGCGCCTTTCTGCACCTTCTGCGGGGCCATCTCATGGCCTTCGGCAGCAAGCAGCATTCCGTGCGATTCCACTCCGCGCAGCGTGGCCGGCTTCAGGTTTTTGACTATCACGACTCTCTTCCCGACCAGCTCCCCAGGCAGATAATGGCCTGCAAGCCCTGAGACTATCTGCCTTTCACCATCAGAGAGCTTCACTTTCTCTACAAAAAGCTTCTCGGCGTTCGGGTGCTTCTCAGCGCTAAGAATCTCACCAACCTCAAGGTCGAGGTCAGCGAAACAAATTGCTTCGCCAGTGGGCTTCTCCCTGGCTGCTTCGATTTCTTTCTGTTCAATCTTCCTGAAAAGCGGTTTGGGTTGGCCTATCTCATGCCCTTCACGCAGCGATTTTCCCAGCTCGCTCCATTTTCCAGGCTGGATGTTGAGCTGCTTTGCCATATCAACAGCAGTGTAAGGCAAAAACGGCTCGATAAGTATGGACAACTCCTTCACCTGGTTGGTCAGTATGTTTATGACCGCCCCGGCGCGTGCCTTCTCCTCAGGGCCTTTCTTCACCCCCTCCCACGGCTTGTTGTCCTGGAAGTATTTGTTCGCGTTCTTGGAGAATCCCATGGTCTTATGTAATGCGTCCCTGAGCTTCACGTTCTCGAGGTCCTTGGTTATCCCATCAATCGTTTTCTTCTGCTCTTCTAGGAACTTCCTATCAGCTTCGGCCAACTCTCCGCCAGCCGGCACCCTCCCGTTGAAATTATTCCTGATGAAGACAAGCGTCCTGTTCACAAGGTTCCCAAGGTTCGCGAGGAGCTCATTGTTGTTTGTCTCCATGAGCACCCTTTCAGAGAAATCACCGTCCTCGAAAGTCGGAACTTCGCTCAAAAGGCAGTATCTCAGCGGGTCAAGGCCGTATTTCTCAATGAGATGGCCCGGGTCGATGATATTTCCCAGAGATTTGCTCATCTTCTGACCCTCAATCGTTATGTAGCCATGCACGAATACCATTTTCGGCAGCTTCAAACCCGCAGACATGAGCATCGCAGGCCAATAGACTGCATGGAACCTGAGTATCCCCTTGCCTATGACATGCACGTCAGCGGGCCAAAAATTCTGGAATGTCTGTTCATCAGTGCCATAGCCGATTCCTGTGATGTAAGTTCCAAGCGCATCGAACCATACGTACTCGATCTGGTTGGGGTCATTCGGAACAGGCACTCCCCATCCCTTTGCCCTCGCAACTGACCTGGAAATGCTGAAATCCTTCAATCCGCTTCTTATGAAACTGAGTACCTCATTCTTGCGCGTCTCCGGTACTATCTTCAGTTCGTCAGTTTCAATCAACCTTTCAAGCTCGTCTTGGTATTTCGACAGCCTGAAAAAGTAGTTCTCTTCCTCTATTTCCTCGGGTTTGGTTCTGTGCTCCGGGCATATTCCTTCAGTCAGCTCATCTGACTCATAGAAAGCTTCACAGCCTACGCAATAGAGCCCGCGGTATTTCTTATTGTAGAGGTCTCCTTTCTTATCACAGAGATTCCATAGCCTCTGAACGCCCGGCCAGTGCTTTTCCTTGTCTGATGTCCTCCTGAAACTAGTAAAAGAAAGCCCGACTTTCTGTGCCATTCCCTTGAAAATCGCAGAATTTTTGTCGCAGAGCTCAGCGACTGTTATCCCCTGTTTCTCTGCGGCATGGACATTCTTGAGACTGTTCTCATCTGCGCCAGTCACTAAGCCGACTTCTTTGCCGCGCAATCTCTGGTACCGTGCAATCACATCCGTATGCAGGAATTCAAGCACATGCCCTAGATGGGGCGCTGCATTGACGTAGGGAATTGCTGTGGTAAGATAAAATTTCTCCATTGTCAAATCACCCGTTTTCAATGCCTCTCAGGGTGATGTTCCCCAAGGCTTTTTGAATATCTTCTTTTCTCTTTTTGTGTTTTATATACGGACTCAACATATTAAAGAGCTTCAATAGTGATGCCTTTCTACTGATTTTCAGATGCCAATAACGTTGCCTTTGTCTATACCCCCCAGCAATTAGATACCTTTTTCTGGCTCTATAAAGATGTACTGATTCGATTCCGCATTCTAGAAGTCGCATTCTTATCAATTCGAGCAATTTGTTATCATAATTCCCCAAGGAATATGCAGCCTTCCCATTCGTTATGAAAATACTTCCCTCTGCATCCGTGAAACCAGCGAGAAATGGAGTGAACAGTTTCCCTTGGGTGGCCCATGAGATCTTCTGTCTGCAATCCAGAAGAAATCCAAAAGACTCATCCAAGAAGGCTTCTATCTGTATTTTTCCGCTTGCGTTAGTTTTGCTGAGCCAGACTCGTCCATACCTGGAAAATAGACTGTAAATCAGATCAATCTGTTCTTTTTTCGTGCTTCCACAATCTATCCTGATAGTTCTGCTTTTTCTTCCTGTTTTGCGGACCCTCAAATCCCCTACCGTGAATCCTATCAAGTATGCCTTCTCATTATCATTCTCTGCAAAAGGCTTTCTCGGATATTTTACATGAGCAGTCGAGATGTCCTTCACAAGGCCCAGTTTGGTGAGCTTTCTATGAATTGTCGACCTTCCACATTTGAGCAACTCTGCTATTTTCCAAGTCGATAAATTTTTGTCGAGGTAGAACGCCTTCAGCTCTTTATCGCTTACTTTCAATCTAGGAACGCCGCACGGCCTGAGGTTGACTTTTGTCGCTCTTAGTCTTTTCAGAATGGTGGCCTTGCAGCAGCCGTACTTTTCCGCAATCTTGCCGCTGCTCATCTTTTTATTCACGTATAAATCGAGAATCTCATCCAGTGGTATCTTTAGCATATGTCTATTTCCACAAGAGGATTTTTAAACAATCGGAGCAACAGACCAATTCAATTCAAAAAATCTTACAGGGAAGGTCGCCGCTCATTTCTGAAACCGAGCTTTCTGCAAAATATCTGCTGCGCTTTCTTAAATATTGGCTGAGAATTTCTTCATGATGCTTTCTTATCTTTCCAAAACCCCTGGCATAGGCGGCACTCTCAAGTCAAAGGCAGAAGATTTCATAGTCGAGGAGATTGGGAACGATGGCGCTGTGCTTGAGCTGGATAAGCCGTTTGTGAGGACTGATGAGGACGGCGGACAATTTGTTCATTTTGTCCTGCAGAAAAAGAACTGGTCCACTTCTTCTGCGCTTCTGGAGATAGCCAAAAGGCTTCACATGAGCCAGAGGCATTTCAATCTGGCCGGGACAAAGGATAAGACGGCCATCTCCACACAGCTGGCTTCTGGTTTTGGGATTTCAAAGGAGGCTCTGCTCTCTCTAAAGATAAAGGACATCCAGATAAACGGAGCGTGGATGGCGAAAGACAAAGTTAGGCTGGGACGGCTTCTAGGCAATCGCTTTACGATACGAATCGAGGATGTCGGTTCTGTTGACGATAGGGAGACGAGCGAACGGGTGAAAAAAATCTACTCCGAGCTCCATGGAAGATTCCCGAATTACTTCGGAGAGCAGAGGTTCGGCTCGACAAGAAGGAACACGCACCTTATCGGGCAAAAGCTCCTCCAGAACGATTGCGAAGGTGCGGTCCGCATCTTCCTGTGCGATGTTGAGGGAGAGAAGAACAATGAGTCCATGGAGGCGAGGAAAGAGCTTGCCTCGACAAATGACTACGCGCGGGCGCTCCAATATTTCCCGAAACATCTGCGCCTGGAGCGAACAATGCTCGCCTATCTGGAAAAGAAAAAAGATTACGTTGGCGCGCTCAAGAGGCTGCCGCGCAACATCCTTCTGCTGTTTGTCCATGCGTTCCAGTCTCATTTGTTCAATGAGCTGCTTTCCGGGCGCATCAAGGAATCAGGGGGGGAGCTGGAGCTTGAAAAAGGGGAATATTTCTGCGGTGAGACCCTTGGCTTCCCAGACCTAGGGAAGATGGAGGCCGAGGGATGGATTGCAGGCAAGCTGATCGGCTATGGAACTCCGCTAAATGAACGTGAACTCGCTTTGCTTGAGAAAATGGGGATAAGCAAGGATGCCTTCCGGCTGAAGCTCCTCCCCGAGGTCGCATCCAAAGGCACCTACCGGACATTGCTCGCTCCGCTGAAGGATTTTGGTTTCAGTGAATCTGTTTTCCGATTCTCCCTGCCTTCAGGCTGCTATGCTACCATGGCCATGCGTGAATTCCTGGATAAGAAAGATTAGCAGATCACAGGGTCTATCCTGTCTGTCGCGTTCTCGATTTTTTTGATCGCTTCGCGTGCCGCCCTTTTCAATTCGCTATCGAACAGATACCATTTCGTCCTTTTCCTGAGGTCTGGAAGCGCGCTTTCCGCAGCTTTCCCAAGGCTCCCTAAGGTCTGAACTGCTATCAGCTCGCTCCTGCCATCTTCAAGAGCTTCGGTGAGCGCTGCAACCCCTGGCTTTCCCATCTGCGACAGGGTTTTTGCGGCCCAGTGGCGGACCTCAGGATCAAGCAATGCGACGAGCAGGTTGGGCAATGCTTCGGCAGATTGCTCTCCTATCTCGCCGAGGGCAACAATCGCATTCTTGCGCAGTAGATAGTCTACTCTTCTTCCGGTGTCCTTGGTGGCTTCCGCAAGCTCAGCTACGGCTTCCCTTGCCTTGAGCTGGCCGAGCGCTACTGCCGCATGCCTGTTTCTTACCCTCAGCTCTGCTCTCAATTCGGATATCACATGTTCCCTGAGTGAAGGCTTAGTGCCGAGCTTGACGATTTCCGCGATGCTGCTATCCATCGCAGCAACGCCGCTCCTATTTAGCATCAGCCGGATATCGGGCTTCATGCCTGGGCCATTTTCGCTGAGGGGAGCCTGCTGGCCAGCTCTAGCCGGAGCGGCTCCTGCAGATTTTCCATTAGCACCAAGGGCATCTAGTTTCAAATTCCCACCCATATACATTTTCATCCCTAATCTATAAAAATATAGCAGTAGGGTTATATATTGAAGAAAATCAACATCCAGCCATGGAAGAGGAGTCTGCGAGTTTCTCAACTGCGAAAAACGTCTTCTACAACCCGGCAATGAAGCTGTGCAGGAGCATGTCATCACTTGCGGTCGGAGCGATAGGAGAGAGGATAGATGTGATTGACGCCTTCTGCGCCAGCGGAATACGCGGCATCCGTTATGCCAAGGAGAACAAGAATGTCAAGCATGTAACTTTCATAGATATCGAGCAATCCGCTATCACGCTCGCGAAAAAGAATGCGAAGCTCAACAAATTGACAAAAAGCAAATTCGAGGCGAAAAAAGGGAACATCTCTAGACTAGCATTCGAAACAGCTGCTGACTTTCTTGAAATCGACCCTTTCGGCACTCCTGCGCCCTATCTTGTGGACGCTTTCCGCTACTTCAACCCTAAAAAGGCAGCATACCTTTCCGTGACTGCGACCGATGTGGCTGTGCTTTGCGGCGGGATAACCGCGGCATGCATGAAGAACTATCATTCCAGGCCGCTTAACAATGAGTTCACGCATGAGACCGGCCTCAGGATCCTGATAAAGCGCATCGCCGAGGTTGGCGCAGAGTTCAATATGGAGACCGTCCCGCTCGTGTCGTTCTCAGACAAGCACTACCTAAAGACAGTTCTGCATGTGAAACGCGGCGCTGAGGGCGCCTATGCCACTCTGAAGAAGCTGGGCCATGTTTCCTATTGCAGGAAATGCGGGTTCAGGAGCCATGGCGTGTTCCCCCAGGAAAAATGCGCCAGATGCGGCAACAGCAATGAATTCGCAGGGCCGCTGTGGCTTGGAGAGCTGCATGAGCCTGCTTTCCTTAAAAAAATGAAAGAGCTCAACAAGAAGCGTCATTATTCTGACCGTGAAGAGATCGACCGGATGCTTTCCCTCATGGAAGGGGAGATCGGCATGCCTCCCTACTACTACAACGTGCATGAGCTGTGCAAGCTCCACAGGTTCACCGAATCGATGAAGATGGATGCGCTGCTGAATGCCCTGCAGAAAGGCGGGCATAGGGCAAAAAGGACGCATTTCTCGCCAATCTCGATAAAGACGGACGCTCCTTATGAAAAACTGGTAGAAGTGATGAAATGGAAAAAGTGATGCGCGGCACGACCATAACAAAATCGAAAAGCGCTTCAGCCAAAACCAGCTTCTGCGAGCTTTTTGTCTTAGTTAAAAAAGGGCATGAGGAATGCGGCGATTCCGCATTTGCCTTTTGTGATGAGGACAAAGCGGTGATTGGGGTTTTTGACGGTGTGAGCGGCGAAGCAGGCGCTGCATCCGCGTCCTCCCAGGCTGCAGATGCCGTCCTTGCTTGCCTGAAAAAAACCGGCAAGTGCGATGATAAAAAAATGAGAGAAGCCATTTCCAAGGCCCAGAACGCCATCGATAACGGTTTCACTACCGCGGTCATTTTGTTTGTCGAAAAGGACGGCTCCTTTGTCATCGCCTCCATCGGCGATTCGCCTGCCTATGGGATAAACTCTGAAGGCAATGTTGAGCTCGAGCTCCCCCTGGCGCGGGCTGTCGGCAGCGGCGATTCGCTGTTCAAGTTCCTGCATTTCAGGAACCTGGTCACTTCGGTCATGGGACCTGGCGGAGGGGAAGCGAGCCTCCATGTGAGGAAGGGGAAGCTTAAGAAAGGCGAGATGTTCCTGCTTGCGAGCGACGGGCTGTCTGACAACCTCTGGCTCAAGGTGAAAGAAGGCTATGTGGTGGACTGCTCTGGCAGCGATGACCTGAAAAAAATGGTCGGGAAGAAAAAGAGTCCGAAAAAGATTGTTCAAAAACTTGCAGCAGAGATGGAAAAAAGGATAAGAGGCGGAAGGAAGGAGGAGAAAGACTCCCTACTGGATCCTAAAACCGACGACATCGCGATGGCTGTAATCACCTTTATTAAATGAATTGCGTTTGAACGAATCATGAAAGTATCACTTTACATACTGGCCCTTCTGGGCATCTTCTTCATCCTACAACTCACCATCGCGCCGTTCACTGACCTGCTCATATTCGACCCGCTGCTGGCTTTCTCAGAGCCGTGGAGATTCGTAACCAGCATGTTCCTGCATGCCGACTTGATGCACATCTTCTTCAATGCCTATGCCCTTTTCATGTTCGGCTCACTGCTGGAGACGCGCGTCAGCAAGAAGGATTACCTCATCATCTATTTCGGGGCAGGGCTGCTGGGAGGGCTTCTATATTACCTCACCTACGCCATTGGCATGATCCCGCCCATCCCTGCGCTTGGGGCGAGCGGAGCCATCTACGGAATACTTGGGGCGGTGGCCATACTCTTGCCTGACCTCGTGATATTCTTCTGGTTCGTACCGATGCGCATGCGGCATGCGGCGATTTTCTGGGTCATACTAGAGTTCCTGGGGACTTTCGATACCTCCAGCGGAATCGCAAGCGCTGCCCATCTGGGCGGCCTGATTTTCGGCTTTGCCTATGCCTGGTATCTGAAAAGCAGGGTGCAGCCGCAGGCATATGAAGTTTTCAGGTATGACTGGCAGCAATAGCCACCCGTCTTCGCTACTTATTTATACCTTTTGCTAGATACTCTTGATGAATAACTACGCATCCTTACTTTAGGTGATACTGTGGACGAGACAACTACGGCTCCTGCTCCAATGCCTCAAACGGTCACAGAGAGGAAGATCCTCCAGGACATCGCAAAATCCAAGGACGATGAGGAGATACTCAAATTCATAGAGGAGACGAAGCAGAAGATAACGATAGTCGGTACGGGTGGCAGTGGCAGCAACACGCTTGACCGGCTTTTCGAGCTCGGCACGACCGGTGTCCAGCTCATTGCGATGAATACTGATGCCAAACACCTTCTCAGGGTCAGGGCGAACAAGAAAATAGTACTCGGCAAAAAGACTAGTGGTGGGAGAGGCGCGGGCAGCAACCCGCTCATAGGTGAGGAGTCTGCCAAAGAGTCTATGGAGGAGATAAAGGCGAATCTGAAGGACTCCTCCATGGTTTTCATCACCTGCGGCATGGGAGGAGGCACCGGGACAGGTAGCGCCCCGCTCATAGCCGAGGCTGCGAAGGGTATGGGCGCGCTCACTGTGGCCGTCGTCACCCTGCCGTTCACATCAGAAGGCAAGGTAAGGCTGGAGAATGCGCTCAGCGGCCTTGAAAAACTGAAAAAGAACACTGACACGCTCATAGTCATCAAGAATGACAAGCTGCTCAGCCTTGTGCCGGACCTTCCGCTGAACACGGCCTTCAAGGTCTGCGATGAAGTGCTCGCAGGCTCGGTGAAAGGCATCGCAGAGCTGGTAACCAAATCCGGCCTCGTGAACGTTGATTTCGCCGACCTGCGCACAATCCTGGCAGACGCAGGTTTCGCGGTCATCGGACTGGGCGAAGCGTCTTTGGATGCCAAGCATGAGGAAAGGGCCAAGGTCGCGGTTGAGACCGCTTTGAGCTCGCCGCTGCTTGATGCCGATGTCAGCACCTCCGCCCGTGCTCTGGTGAACGTTGTGGGCGGAGAGGACATGACCCTCAAGGAGGCAGAATTCGTCGTTGCAGAGGTTTCGAGGCGCATCAGCCCGAACGCTCATATTATCTGGGGTTCGCGCATAGAGGACAACATGAAGAAGTCGTCCATGCGCGTGCTCGTTGTGCTTGCCGGCGTACGGTTCCCCAAATACATAGTCAGGTCCGAACCAGGGGCCGAGGGGGAATTCGAAGTGCTGGACCTGGATATCATAGGGTGATTTGTTGGACATAAGCGATTTGATTAAAAGATCCATAAGGATACTCCACATATCAAGAAAGCCGACCGGAGCTGAATGGGCCAAGGTGGCAAAAGTCACGGGCCTCGGCATGCTGCTGTTCGGGCTGATAGGTTTCATCATATCGTTCCTATTCGGCCTCATGGCCCAGCTCGGCCAGGGCGGAGTGAAGCCTGCTTAGGGATATTGAGAGGGTTTTGAAATGATCTATACCATTCGTGTGACCTCAGGACAGGAGAAGATAATCGCGGAGATTCTGATGAAGAAGGCAAGGGCCGAGAAGCTCGATGTCTACTCCATAGTGCACGTTGAGAACGTCAAGGGATACCTTTTTGTCGAGGCGCCTGATGAGAACACTTTGGTCAAGCTCATACAGAAGGTCAAGCACGTGAAAGGCTTCCTTAAGAGAGCGATAACGGTCGCTGATATAGAGAACCTGGTGAAGGCGGCCAAGCAGCCTGCCCTGACCATAGAAGTCAGCGACATAGTGGAGATGGCTTCAGGCCCCTTCAAAGGAGAACGGGCCAAAGTCCTCAAGCTCGATGAGGCCAAGGACGAGGTGACCGTCGAGCTGGTCGAAGTCGCAGTGCCAATCCCGGTGACTGTCAAAAGCAAGATGGTCAAACTGTTCAAGAAGGCAGGCCAGGAAGAGGAGAGCTGAGCTTCGCAGGCGGAAATCTTCATGGTTGCGGCTGGGCTGAAACCGTACGTGGTTTTGCTTCTGATTCTTGCGGTTTTAGTTGCCTAGGCCCGGGAAACCCAACGTCTTCAGACGTTGGATGAAAGGGCCACAATTCTATTTCTGCCAC
>Ga0315268_10004579_pt1 | contig 14994 bp, 15 predicted proteins | sample C1_top_MG_FD_204535 | JGI IMG/M metagenome (GOLD analysis project Ga0315268, IMG submission 204535) | Sediment microbial communities from Yellowstone Lake, YNP, Wyoming, USA - C1_top | ecosystem: Environmental > Aquatic > Freshwater > Lake > Sediment | place: USA: Wyoming | collected 2017-08-01
ATGCAATTGCCGGGGCGAGTCCCGGCATAGGTCAACCAGCGAGTTTCTTGCGCAGCAGTTCATTCACCTGCTGCGGGTTGGCCTTGCCCTTGGTCGCCTTCATCGCCTGGCCGACCAGGGCATTGAAGGCTTTCTCCTTGCCGGCGCGGAATTCCTCGACGGACTTAGGGTTGGCGGCGAGCACTTCGTCGATCAGTTTTTCGATGGCGTCCGTGTCGGTGATCTGCCGCAGGCCCCTGGCCTCGATGACGGCATCGGCGGTTTGCGCCTGCCCGGACCAGAGTGCCTCGAAGACCTCCTTGCCGATCTTGCTGGAGATGGTGTTGTCGGCGATGCGTAGCGCCATCCCGGCCAGCTGTGCCGGCGAGATGGGCGAGGCGTCGATGCTCCTGTCGGCTTCGTTGAGGCGCGCCGCCAGTTCCCCCATCACCCAGTTGGCGCAGAGCTTGGCATTGGGGATGCCGGCGACGGCCACGCAGTCCTCGAAATAGCGCGCCATTTCGCGGCTGGCGGTGAGCGTGCTGGCGTCGTAGGCGGTGAGGGCATAGTCGGCCTGGAAACGCGACTGCATTGCGGTCGGCAACTCCGGCATGGCCGCCCGCACTTGCTCGATCCAGGTCGCGGCAATCTCCAGCGGCAACAGATCGGGGTCGGGGAAGTAGCGGTAGTCCTGCGCGTCTTCCTTGCTGCGCATGGCGCGCGTCGCGCCGCTGGCGGGGTCGAACAGCACGGTGGCCTGGCGGATTGCACGGCCCTCCTCGATCTCGTTGATCTGCCAGTGTATCTCGTAGTCGATGGCCTGCTGCATGAAGCGGAAGGAGTTGAGGTTCTTGATCTCGCGCCGGGTGCCGAGCGGCCCGCCGGGACGCCGCACCGACACGTTGGCGTCGCAGCGGAACGAACCTTCCTGCATGTTGCCGTCGCAGATGCCGATCCAGCGCACCAGCGCATGCAGCGCCTTGGCGTAAGCCACCGCTTCGGCCGACGAACGCATCACCGGTTCGGTGACGATCTCCAGCAGCGGGGTGCCGGCGCGGTTCAGGTCGATGCCGGTCCTGCCGTGGAAGTCCTCGTGCAGTGACTTGCCGGCGTCCTCTTCGAGATGGGCGCGGGTCAGTTGCACAGTTTTTTCGTAGCCCTGTTCGCCGGGTTTCCCAGCAGCGACCAGCACCGTCAACGCGCCGCCAACCACCACCGGCAGATCGAACTGGCTGATCTGATAACCCTTGGGCAGATCGGGATAGAAGTAGTTCTTGCGGGCGAACACCGAGCGCGGCGCGATTTGGGCGCCCACCGCCAGGCCGAACCTGATCGCGCATTCGACCGCCGCCCGGTTCAACACCGGCAGCACGCCGGGCAGGGCGAGATCCACGGCGCAGGCCTGGGCATTCGGCGCGGCGCCGAAGGCGGTGGACGCGCCGGAGAATATCTTCGACTGCGTTTGCAACTGGGCGTGGGTTTCCAGGCCGATCACCACTTCCCAGTTCATTTTGCCACCTCTGCTGGGCCGCCCCAAGGAGGTGGCAAGCCAAGAAACCGGAAGCCGCGAAGCGGCTGAACCACAGTCACCCCTGCCCATTGGGCGGGGGTTGGGGGGTGGGAAGTCATATTGACAGACCCTCCGGCATGCGCTGGTGCCAGTCGGTGACCTGCTGGTAGCGGTGGGCGACGTTGAGCATGCGAGCCTCGTCGAAATAGTTGCCGATCAGTTGCAGCCCGACCGGCAGTTTGCCGGCGTCGAAGCCGCAGGGCAGGGACATGCCCGGCAGGCCGGCGAGGTTGGCGGAGATGGTGTAGATGTCGGACAGGTACATCTGCACCGGGTCGCTGCTTTTCGCGCCGAATTCGAAGGCCGTGCCCGGCGCGGTCGGGCCGGCGATGATGTCGCAATGGCGGAAAGCCTCGGCGAAGTCGTTGGCGATGAGGCGGCGGATTTTCTGCGCCTGCAGGTAGTAGGCGTCGTAATAGCCGTGCGACAGCACATAGGTGCCGATCAGGATGCGCCGCTTGACCTCCGCGCCGAAGCCCTGGGCGCGCGTCTTGCAATACATTTCCGTGAGGTCGGCATATTCGGGGGCGCGATAGCCGTAGCGTACGCCGTCGAAGCGGGACAGGTTGGAGCTGGCCTCGGCCGGGGCGATCACATAGTAGGCCGGCACCGACAGGCCCGAGTTGGGCAGGCTGATGTCGACGGTGGTGGCGCCGAGCTTGCGGTATTCGGCCAGCGCCGCCTCCACCGCGGCGCGCACGCCGGGTTCCATGCCCTCGCCGAAGAACTCCTTCGGCAAGCCGATGCGTAGACCTCGCAGTCCGCGCAGCGCCTGCGACGGATCGTCCAGATCGCGCGCATAGTCCTCGGCGGGACGTTCCAGGCTGGTCGAGTCGCGGCTGTCGAAGCCGGCCATGGCGTTGAGCAGCAGGGCGCAATCCTCGGCCGACTTGGCCATCGGCCCGGCCTGGTCGAGCGAGGAGGCGAAGGCGATCATGCCGTAACGGGAAACCACGCCGTAGGTGGGCTTCAGCCCGGTCAGGCCGCACAGGGCGGCCGGCTGGCGGATCGAGCCGCCGGTATCGGTGCCGGTGGCGGCGGGCGCCAGGCGCGCGGCGATGGCGGCGGCCGAGCCGCCCGAGGAGCCGCCGGGCACCCGGCCGGTATTCCAGGGATTTTTCACCGGGCCGTAGAACGAGGTCTCGTTCGACGAACCCATGGCGAATTCGTCCATATTGCACTTGCCCAGCGTCACCATGCCGGCGCTCTTGAAGCGCTCGACGACATGGGCGTCGTAGGGGCTGACGAAGTTCGACAGCATTTTCGAGCCGCAGGTGGTGAGCCAGCCTTCGGTGCAGAAGATGTCCTTGTAGGCGAGCGGTATGCCGGTGAGCGGGCCGGCGTTGCCAGCCGCCAGGCGGACATCGGCGGCGCGCGCCATGTCCAGCGTCTTGGATCGGTCGATGCTGATGAAGGCATTCAAGGTAGTGTTGAGGCGCTCGACGCGGTCGAGGAACAGCGTCGTCAGCTCGACCGACGAAAGCCTCTTTCCCGCCAGCGCGGCGGACAATTCCTTGAGCGAGGCGTTGATCATGACAATTTCTCCCACGCTGAGCGGGGGAGCCTTTCAGTCACCTCCGCACGGGCGGGGGCCGGGGGGTGGGGGGCCACAAGCGGCGAATGAATCGTCAGATTCATTCGATTACTCTCGGCACCAGGTACAGTCCGGCTTCGGTTTCGGGCGCAACGGCCTGGAAAGCCGCGCGGCGGTCGTCGGTTTCGCTGACCACATCCGCCCGTAGCCGCTGGGAGACATCGACGGCATGGGCCATCGGCGCAATGCCGGCGGTGTCGACGGCCTGCAACTGCTCTATCAGCGCGAAGATGGCGTTGAGCCGGTCGCGGGTCTGTAGCGCTTCCGCGGGGGAAATTTCAATATGGGCGAGGCGCGCGATGCGCCCCACCTGGTCGAGATTTAATGGCATGCCGGGACAAGGGAGGCTTAAATTGCAAAGCATGATAGGGTATCATATTGCTCTTTTACCTTGCACCTTCTTCTTTGCGCATCCGGGCGGCTGCGCGACATAACCGATTGGAAATTCCCGATGTTCAGTTTTTTGCGTTCCTATTTCTCCAACGACTTGGCGATCGACCTCGGCACCGCCAATACGCTGATTTACGTGCGTACCAAGGGCATCGTGCTGAACGAGCCGTCGGTGGTGGCGATCCGCACCGAAGGCGGCCCCAACGCCAAGAAGACGATCCAGGCCGTCGGCATGGCCGCCAAGCAGATGCTGGGCAAGACCCCGGGCAATATCATCGCCATCCGCCCGATGAAGGACGGCGTGATCGCCGACTTCACCGTCACCGAGCAGATGCTCAAGCAGTTCATCAAGAAAGTGCATGACTCCCGCCTGTTCTCGCCCAGCCCGCGCATCATCATCTGCGTGCCCAGCGGGTCTACCCAGGTGGAGCGCCGCGCCATTCGCGAATCCGCGCTGGGCGCCGGGGCCAGCCAGGTGTATCTGATCGAGGAACCGATGGCGGCGGCAATCGGCGCCGGCCTGCCGGTGTCCGACGCCACCGGCTCGATGGTGGTGGATATCGGCGGCGGCACCACGGAAGTCGGCGTGATCTCGCTGGGCGGCATGGTCTATGCAGGTTCGGTGCGGGTCGGCGGCGACCGCTTCGACGACGCCATCATCAATTACATCCGCCGCAACTATGGCATGCTGATCGGCGAAACCACCGCCGAGTCGATCAAGAAGGAAATCGGTTCCGCTTTCCCCGGTTCCGAAGTCAAGGAAATGGAAGTCAAGGGCCGCAACCTGGCCGAAGGCATTCCACGCAGCTTCACCATCTCTTCCAACGAGATTCTCGAAGCGCTCACCGACCCGCTCAACGCCATCGTCTCGGCGGTGAAGTCGGCCCTGGAACAGACCCCGCCCGAACTTTGCGCCGACATCGCCGAGAAGGGCATGGTATTGACCGGCGGAGGCGCTTTGCTGCGCGACATCGACCGCCTGCTGATGGAAGAAACCGGCCTGCCGGTGATCGTCGCCGAGGATCCGCTGACCTGCGTGGTGCGCGGTTCGGGCCTGGCTTTGGAAAAGATGGACAATTTAGGTAGTATTTTCGCGAACGAATAAGTTCTGCTCCGTGTAGGGTAGCAAGCGGCGCTGAGAATGTGGCGCGCCCTGCGTTTATCGACACCCTACAATCACCGGAGCAGGCGAACCACCATTGATGTCCGTCGTCGGCCAACAGCCGCCCCCCTTCTTCAATCGAGGTCCGGCGCCCCTCGCCCGGCTGGCGTTTTTTGTCGCCCTGTCCTTGCTGCTGCTGGTGCTCGACCTGCGCTTCCATACCCTGGAAATGGTGCGCCAGGGCGTTGCCCTGGTGATTTATCCCGTGCAGCGGCTCGCTTCCGCGCCGGTCGAGGCGCTGGACCGATGGGACAATTATCTTTCCAGCCTGGCCGCCCTGGAACAGGAAAATGCCGGTTTGCGCCACAAGCAGCTGACCACCGCTCGGCTGTTGTTGCGCCAGGAGCACCTGGAACTGGAGAATCAGCGCCTGCGCGCCCTGCTCGACATGAAGCAGCGCCAGCCGGTGACCAGCCAGGTGGCGGAAATTCTTTACGCCGCGCGCGACCCCTTCGCGCGCCGGGTGATCCTCGACAAGGGCGCGCAGCAGAATATTTCCGCGGGCCAGGTGGTGGTCGATGAACTCGGGGTGATCGGCCAGATTACCCGGGTATTCCCGATGCTTTCCGAGATCACCCTGATTACCGACAAGGATCAGGCGGTGCCGGTGCAGATCGTCAGGAACGGGCTGCGTTCGGTGCTGTTCGGCGCCGGCGCCGGCAATCTCGAGTTGCGCTTTCTCGCCGCCAACGCCGACGTGCAGGCCGGCGATCAACTGGTCACGTCCGGCCTCGACGATGTCTATCTGCCGGGTCTGCCGGTGGCCAAGGTGACGCGGGTCGAGCGCGACACCAGCTACGCCTTCGCCCGCATCCTGTGCGAGCCCATCGCCGGCGTGGAGCGTCACGGCCAGGTGCTGGTGCTGGGTCCGCGCGAAGCTCCGCCGCTGGCGCCGCCCGCGCTGGAATCCAAGGACAAGGCGGACAAGGGCAGGAAAGGCAAGAAGCGGGAGTAAGCATGCAGTCCACCCATTCCTCAAAGCGGATTCTGTTGCCGGTGCGCGGCTGGTTCATCCTGCTGACGCTGATGCTGGCCTTGTTCGCCAACCTGGTTCCGCTCGGCGGCTTGCCCGGTTTCCCGGACTGGGTGGCGCTGACGCTGGCTTTCTGGTGTATCCGCGAGCCGTTCAAGGTCGGCATGGCGGCGGCTTTTCTGGTGGGCATGCTGATGGACGTGGGTTCCGCCAGCGTGTTCGGCCAGCATTCGCTGGCGTATGTGATCCTGGCTTTCGCCGCCGGCGGATTGTCGCGGCGCATACTGGGGTTTTCGCTGCTGCAGCAAGCCCTGCAAATCCTGCCGCTGTTGCTGGGGACCCAACTGGTGATGCTTGCCACGCGCATGATTGGCGGCGCCGACTTCCCGGGGTTGCTGTATTTCCTGGAAAGCTTCAGCGCCGCATTGCTCTGGCCCCCGCTGACCTATCTGCTGCTGCTGCCGCAATATCAGCCGGTGGAGAAGGACGACAACCGCCCGATTTGACGGGCGTGACGCGCTAACCAATGGAATTCAAGAATCCAGAACAGGAAATCGTGCGCTTTCAGCGGCGTCTGGCGGTCGCCAGCGGCTTGGTGCTGTTCGCCTTCACCCTGCTGTTCGCGCGATTTTTCTGGTTGCAGGTGGTTCAGTACAGCTATTACCAGACGCGCGCCGAGGACAACCGTATTTCGCTGGTGCCGATTCCGCCCAATCGCGGCTTGATCCTGGACCGCAACGGCGTGGTGATGGCGCGCAACTACTCGGCCTATACGCTGGAGATCACCCCTTCCCGCGTCGGTGACCTGGAGACGGCAATCGACGGCCTGTCCAAGGTCATAGAGATCCAGCCGCGGGATCGCAAACGTTTCAAGAAACTTCTGGAGGAGAGCAAGAACTTCGAGTCGCTGCCCATCCGGACGCGCCTGACCGACGAGGAGGTGGCAAAGTTCATCGCGCACCGCTACCGCTTCCCCGGCATCGACATCAAGGCGCGCCTGTTTCGCCAATATCCCTACAACGAATCGGCTTCGCACCTGCTCGGCTACATCGGCCGCATCAACGACCGCGATCTGGATCGCATCGAGGAAAAAGACGCCGAGCCCAATTATCGCGGCACCGAACACTTCGGCAAGACCGGCCTGGAGCAGAAATACGAATTCGAACTGCATGGCCAGACCGGCTTCGAGAAGGTCGAGGTCGATGCCGGCGGCCGCGCCGTGCGGGTGCTCTCGCGCATCCCGCCGGTGACCGGCAACAACCTGACGCTCACCGTCGACTCCAAGCTGCAGGAAGTCGCCGAGCGGGCCTTCGGCGACCGGCGCGGCGCGCTGGTGGCGATCGAACCCTCGACCGGCGGTATCCTCGCGCTGGTGTCGATGCCCGGCTACGATCCCAACATGTTTGTCGAAGGCATCGATCCGCAAAACTGGGATGCGCTGAATAACTCGCCCGACAAGCCGATGGTGAATCGCGCCTTGAACGGCACTTACCCGCCCGGTTCCACATTCAAGCCCTATATGGCGCTGGGGGCGCTGGAAATCGGCAAGCGCACGCCGCAGCAGACGATTTTCGACCCCGGTTCCTACAGTTTCGGCGGCCATGTGTTCCGCGACGACAAGAAGGGCGGGCATGGCACGGTGGATATGTACCAGTCCATCGTGCAGTCCTGCGACACTTACTACTACATGCTGGCTAATGACATGGGAATAGACAACATCGCCGCCTTCATGCGCCAGTTCGGCTTCGGCCAGCGCACCGGGGTGGACATCGAGGGCGAGTCGGAGGGCGTGCTGCCCTCGCAGGAATGGAAGCGCAAGCACTTCAAGCGGCCCGAGCAACAGCGCTGGTTCGCCGGTGAAACCATCAGCATCGGCATCGGCCAGGGCTATAACGCCTACACCCCGATCCAGCTGGCGCAGGCGGTGGCGACGCTGGCCAACGATGGCGTGATGTTCCGGCCGCACATCGTCAAGTACATCGTCGATACCAAGACCGGCGCCACCACCCCGATAGAGCCCAAGCCCTTGCGGACCATCCCGCTCAAGCCGCAGAACATCGCCACCATCAAGCAGGCGATGATCGGCGTGAATCGGGAGGGCACCGGCGCGCGCGCCTTCGCCGGCGCCGAATATGTTTCCGCCGGCAAGACCGGCACGGCCCAGGTGTATAGCCTGAAAGGCGAAAAATACACGGCAGGCCATGTCGATGAGCGCATGCGCGACCATGCCCTGTTCATCGCCTTCGCGCCGGCGGATCAGCCCAGGATCGCGCTGGCGGTGGTGGTCGAGAACGGCGGTTTCGGCGCGACGGCGGCGGCGCCGATTGCCCGCCAGGTGCTCGATTACTATCTGCTCGGCAAACTGCCGAATACGCCCGCCCCCGCCGACGCGGCGGAACCCGAAGGGGACTGAGATGATCGCACGGGATCTTTGGCAACGCCTGGTCGCTCCGATAGACCCGCCGCTGATGACTCTGGCGGCGTTGCTGCTGAGCTATGCGCTGCTGGTGGTGAGCAGCGCTTCCTTCGAGCGGATCGGCGCGCAACTGCTCAACATCCTGGTGGCGCTGGTGGTGATGCGGCTGGCCGCCCAGGTGCCGCCGCAAAGACTGATGTATTTCGCGCTGCCGGTGTTCGTCGGCGGCGTGCTGCTGCTGATTGCCGTGGCCCTGTTCGGCGACGTTTCCAAGGGCGCGCGGCGCTGGCTCAACCTCGGTTTCATGCGCATCCAGCCTTCCGAAATCATGAAGATCGCCATGCCGCTGATGCTGGCCTGGTATTTCCAGCGGCACGAGACTTTCCTGCGCCTGCGCGAGTATGTGGTGGCGGCGATTCTGCTGCTGCTGCCGGTGGTGCTGATCGCCAAGCAGCCGGATCTCGGCACGGCGCTGCTGGTGCTGGCCGCCGGCTTCTATGTGATTTTTCTGGCCGGCCTGTCCTGGAAGGTGCTGATCGGCCTCGCCGCCTCGGCCGTGGCGGTGGCGCCGCTGGCCTGGTCGATGCTGCACGACTACCAGAAAAGCCGCATCCTGACCCTGCTCGATCCCGAGGCCGACCCGCTCGGCAAGGGTTTCCACATCATCCAGTCGACCATCGCCATCGGATCCGGCGGCATCTTCGGCAAAGGCTGGGGGCAGGGCACCCAGGCGCAGCTGGAATTCATACCCGAACGCCACACCGATTTCATTTTTGCCGTGCTCTCCGAGGAATTCGGCCTGCTCGGCAACACTCTGCTGCTGGTGCTGTATGCGCTGCTGATCGGGCGCGGCATGATGATCGCCGCCAACGCCCCGACGCTGTTTACGCGCCTGCTGGCCGGCAGCATCACGCTGATTTTTTTCACTTATGCTTTCGTCAACATGGGGATGGTCAGCGGCCTCCTGCCGGTGGTCGGCGTGCCGCTGCCCTTCATCAGCTACGGGGGAACTTCCCTGGCGACCCTGTTTCTCGGCATCGGAATCCTGATGAGCATCCACAAGCACCGGATGCTGGTGCAGAAATGATGCTGCGCTATGGCCTGCTGCTGTTGCCTTTGCTGCTGGCGGCTTGCGGCGGCCAGCCGGCGCGGCCGGCGATGGAACGCGCGCAACCGCCCGCAGCGGCCGCGCCGCCTTCGGCGAATGCGCAAAAACATGGCGGCGGCTATTATCTCGACGACGGCCCGGGCGCCAACCCACCATCGCCGGAATTTCTCGCCGCCATCGCTGACGCCGTGCCCAGGCCGGAACCGTTGAATAGGTTCGCCAACAAGCCTTACTCGGTGCTGGGCCGCGACTACCAGCCGATGACTGCCTTGACGCCTTACCAGGCACGTGGCGTGGGGAGCTGGTATGGCCGCAAGTTCCATGGCCAGAAAACCTCCTCCGGCGAAATCTACGACATGTACGGCATGAGCGCCGCCCATCCCACCCTGCCGATTCCCAGCTACGCGCGCGTCACCAACCTGGCCAACGGCAGGTCGGTGGTGGTGCGCGTCAATGACCGCGGGCCTTTCCACTCCGACCGCTTGATCGACCTGTCCTATGCGGCGGCGTGGAAACTCGGTTATATCGGCAACGGCAGCAGCCTGCTGGAAGTCGAGAGCATCCTGCCGGGCACCCAGATGGCGGCCAGGCAGGGTCCGGCCGGAGCCGTGGCGACTCCCGTGCAGGATGACCCGATCGCCCAGCTGGCGCGGCTGGACGGGCAGTCCGGGTCGCCCCCGGCCAGCCGGTTTTCCGCCGTGCTGCCCGAAGTGCGGGATGCGCATGGCGTGTTCCTGCAACTCGGCGCATTCGGCAATCGCGACAACGCCGAGAACCTCAAGTTGCGCCTGGGCCGCGAACTGTCCGGATGGCCAGGCGCGGCGGATCTGGACGGGAAGCTGGCGGTGCGCAACCGCGCCGGCATCTACCGCGTGCAGCTTGGTCCCTGGCAGGATCATGCGGAGGCCCAGCGCGTGGCAGAGCGATTGCGCGAGGCATTCGAGACGCAGTCGGTGGTGGTGCGGCAGTAGCGCCGGCGCGGCTGGTATAATCGATCGGACGCAAGACCTTCCATTGTTCCGATTCGGCCGCTTTCCTCCATGCGCACACTGATACTGCTGCTGTCCCTGCTGTTCACTCCGCTGTTTTCGCCCCTCGCTCAAGCACAAGCCGTCCCGCAGCCTCCGCAGATCGCCGCCCGCAACTGGCTGCTGCTGGATTACGGCTCCGGCCAGGAACTGGCCAGCGGCAATGCCGACGCGCGCATCGAACCCGCCTCGCTGACCAAGCTGATGACGGCTTACCTGTCCTTCGAAGCGATCAAGCAGGGCACGCTCAAGCCGAGCCAGATCGTGCCGGTTTCCGAACGCGCCTGGAAGGCGCAGGGTTCGCGCATGTTCATCGAACCGAAGCGCCCGGTGACGGTGGATGAATTGCTGCATGGCATGATCGTGCAGTCCGGCAACGATGCCTGCATCGCACTGGCGGAAATCATCGCCGGTTCCGAAGAGGCTTTCGTGCAGGCGATGAATCGCGAGGCGCAACGGATGGGCCTCGACCACACCCACTTCATGAATGCCACCGGCCTGCCCGATCCACAGCACTACTCGACGGCGCGCGACCTGGGGCGTCTGGTCGCCGCCCTGATCCGCGACTTCCCCGAATACTATCCGCTCTACTCGATCAAGGAATACAGTTACAACAACATTGCCCAGAACAATCGCAACCGCCTGTTGTGGCTGGATCCGCAGGTCGATGGAGTCAAGACCGGGCATACCGAAGGCGCCGGCTATTGCCTGATCGCCTCGGCCAAGCATGGCTCGCGCCGTTTGCTGGCGGTGGTGCTGGGCACCGAAACCGATGGCGCGCGCGCGCAGGAATCGCAGAAGCTGCTCAACTACGGCTTCCAGTTTTATGATGGCGTCAAACTCTACGATGCCAACCAGGCGGTGTCGCAACTGCGCGTGTTCAAGGGTGCGCAGAACAGCGTCAAGGCCGGTTTTGCGAGCGAGCTGGCATTGTCGGTGCCGAAGGGGCAAGCCGCCCAGATCAAGGTCCAACTGGTCAGCCAGCAGCCGCTGCTGGCGCCGGTCAACCCGGGGCAGCGCGTCGCCACGCTGAAGCTGTTTCTCGGCAGCGGGGAGGAACAGCGTCCTTGGGGCGAGTACCCGGTGGTGGCGCTGGAAGCCGTGCCGGTGGCCGGCATTTTCGGGCGCGCCTGGGATACCCTGCGCTTGTGGTTTGAATAGGGGAACACCATGGTTTACCTGAACGGCGAATTTATGCCAATTGCGGAAGCCAAAATTTCGGTGATGGACCGCGGCTTTTTGTTCGGCGACGGGGTCTATGAAGTGATCCCGGTCTATTCGCGCCGCCCGTTCCGCCTGCCCGAGCATCTGCGCCGCCTGGGGAGCAGCCTGGCCGGCATTCGCCTGGACAACCCGCATACGGCCGAGGAGTGGACGGCGCTGATGGGGAAAATCATCGCCGGCGCGGACAGCGACGACCAGCAGGTTTATCTGCAGGTCACTCGCGGCTCCGACAGCAAACGCAATCACGCCTTCCCCGCGCTCGTCAGGCCGACCGTATTCATCATGAGCGAACCGCTGCTGGCGCCATCCGCCGAGTTGTGCGCGCAGGGCGTGAGCGCCGTTTCCGCTGCCGATTTCCGCTGGATGCGCTGCAACCTCAAGTCCGTATCGCTGCTGGCGAACTGCCTGTTGCGGCAGTTGGCGGTCGATGCCGGTTGCACCGAGACGGTGCTGCTGCGCGATGGCTTTCTTTCCGAAGGCTCATCCTCCAACATCTTCGCGGTCAAGCAGGGCGTCTTGCTGGCGCCGCAGAAGAATCACCTAATGCTGCCCGGCATCACCTATGACGTGGTGCTCGAACTGGCCGCCGCGCATGGACTCAAATACGAAGTGCGCGATGTGCTGGAAGAGGAAGTGCGCCAGGCCGACGAATTGTGGCTGAGTTCCTCGACCAAGGAAGTGCAGCCCATCGTCACCCTCGACGGCCGGACGATTGGCGGCGGCCGGCCCGGCCCGCTGTTCGCCGCGATGTTCGGCTGGTACCAGGAATTCAAGCAGGTCGTGATGCGGGGTGGCTGAGGTGGCAACTTGAGCGAACCTTCGCTGCTCGAATTTCCTTGCGATTTCCCCATCAAGATCATGGGCGCCAGCCGCGACGGCTATGCCCAGGCGGTGCTGGAAGTGGTGCTGCGCCATGCCCCGGACTTCGACCCGGCCGGCATGGAAATGCGCAGTTCCGCCAAAGGCGGCTATCTGAGCCTGACCTGCACCATCCGCGCCACCTCGCAAGCCCAGCTCGACGCGCTGTACCGCGAACTGAGCGCGCATCCGCTGGTGAAAGTGGTGTTGTGAACCGCGGCTTCGAAGTGCGCCGCCTCGGACGGGTCGACTACCAGCCGACCTGGCGCGCCATGCAGGCTTTCACCGCCGCCCGCGCCGGCCATCGCGATGCGACGCCGGACGAGATCTGGCTGTGCGAGCATCCGCCGGTATTCACGCTGGGCCTGGCCGGCAAGGCGGAGCACCTGCTGCATGATATCGGCGTGCCGCTGGTGAATATCGACCGGGGCGGCCAGATCACCTATCATGGCCCCGGCCAACTGGTCGCCTACCTGCTGCTCGATCTGAAACGCCGCCAGCTCGGCGTGCGCGAGCTGGTGACGCGCATCGAGCAGGCGCTCATCGATATGCTTTCCGAATACGGCATCGCCGCCCAACGCCTGGCCGGCGCGCCGGGGGTGTATGTCCGGGGCGCCAAGATCGCCGCGCTGGGTCTGCGCATCAAGAACGCCTGCTGCTTTCACGGCCTCTGCCTGAATGTCGACATGGACCTGGCGCCGTATGCGGCGATCAATCCCTGCGGCCACGCCGGCATGCCGGTGACCCAGTTGCTCGATCTGTGCGGCGAATCCGAACGCGGCCATTGCGGCATGGAGCAGGTGGCCCAGCGCCTGCTCGACCAACTCAAGGAACAACTGCCATGACTCCCGACAAGCAAAGAGGCGCCGCCAAGACCGCACGCGCATTTGGCAAATACGCTATAAAGATCGTGCCGAGCGAAACCTTGAAAAAACCGCACTGGATCCGCGTCAAGGCCGGTTCGGATGCGACGCGCTTCAACGAGGTCAAGGGCATTTTGCGCCAGCAGTCGCTGCACACGGTGTGCGAGGAAGCCTCCTGCCCCAACATCGGCGAATGCTTCGGCAAGGGCACGGCGACCTTCATGATTCTCGGCGACCTGTGCACCCGCCGCTGCCCGTTCTGCGACGTCGGCCATGGCCAGCCACTGCCGCCCGATCCGCAGGAGCCGGAGCACCTGGCGCAAACCATCGCCGCCTTGCGGCTCAAATACGTGGTCATCACCAGCGTCGATCGCGACGACCTGCGCGATGGCGGCGCGCGGCATTTCGCCGACTGCATCGCGCGGGTGCGTGCCTTGTCGCCGCACACCGTCATCGAGGTGCTGGTGCCGGATTTTCGCGGACGCCTCGACCTTGCCATCGACATCCTTAGCGCCACCCCGCCCGACGTGATGAACCACAACCTCGAAACCGTGCCGCGCCTCTACAAGCAGGCGCGGCCGGGCGCGGACTACGCCCACTCGCTGGCGCTGCTCAAGGCGTTCAAGGCGCGCAATCCTTCCGTCACGACCAAGTCCGGCCTGATGGTCGGGCTGGGCGAAACCGATGCGGAAATTCTCCAGGTGATGCGCGACCTGCGCGCCCATGACGTCGAGATGCTGACCATCGGCCAGTACCTGGCGCCATCCGGCCATCACCTGCCGGTGTTGCGCTACGTGCATCCGGAGGTGTTCGAAATGTTCGGCAGGGAAGCCGAAACCATGGGTTTCGCGCACATCGCCAGCGCGCCGATGGTGCGTTCCTCATACCATGCCGATCGGCAGGCGCACGCGGCAGGGGTGGGCATATCAGAACATATAAGCATGGTGCGCAATGAGCAAGCGTAGTGCACAAATGCACCAACTAAAAATGCAAGTGCAGATCCTGTACGCAAGGCCGACTCACTGATCCAACCGCTCCGCAAAGGCGCGTGGACTGGCGGCAATCAGTGTTCCTAAAACAGCACTGTCTCCTTGAACAAGCCGGCAAAGCGCACGTGATTTCGATCAAGCGGCGCGACGGCGATCAATAGACCCGGCTGCCGCTCGGTCTCGACCCCTTCGGCGACTATCTTGCGCTTGAGGCCGTGGACCAAGCTGGGGATGACGCAGGTGAGCGAACCATAGCCGCCGCAATTCCACCCGGTTCATGACAGGCATCGGCCTCGCCATGAGGAAATCACTCGATTCCCTGTTTCGCGGTAGATCCCGTCTTTCGCCAATATTGCTTTCGTTATATCATATCCATTAAGCTAATAATGTTAATGCTTGCATATTCACAATATTAATCAATGATTTCGTTGAAGAAAGCCGGAGAATGCGCCAGAACCTGCCTGTGACAAATATTGAGAAGCCCTTTCCGAAGGGCAAGACCTTGGTATCCAAGACCGATCTGAAGGGAATCATCACCTACGCCAACGACGCCTTTGTAGAAATCAGCGGCTTCAGCCGTGAAGAATTGCTTGGGCAAGCCCATAACCTGGTGCGCCCCCCGACATGCCGGTGGAGGCATTCGCCGACCTGTGGGTTACCTTGAAAAGCGGTTTTCCATGGCGTGGCCTGGTCAAGAACCGGAGCAAGGAAGGCGACCACTATTGGGTCGAAGCGCTGGTTGTCCCGATTCACAAGGGCGGCCAGATTGTCGGTTATATGTCGGTGCGGTCCGAGCCATCCCGCGCGGATGTGGAAAGCGCCCAAGCGCTTTACCAGAAC
>Ga0315268_10004580_pt1 | contig 14994 bp, 10 predicted proteins | sample C1_top_MG_FD_204535 | JGI IMG/M metagenome (GOLD analysis project Ga0315268, IMG submission 204535) | Sediment microbial communities from Yellowstone Lake, YNP, Wyoming, USA - C1_top | ecosystem: Environmental > Aquatic > Freshwater > Lake > Sediment | place: USA: Wyoming | collected 2017-08-01
TATAGCCGATTTCTAATTGTTTACCTGTAGTGTGTAGGACGTAGAAATGAGCTACAAATCCTATCTTGCTTCCGTCTTTCTTCTCCACGATAAAGGTCTTCATCTCATGGGGGTTATCAAGAATTTTCTCTGCCTCTGTTCTGGACATCTGATGCAGAGGATTGTATTCACCAATGACCTCAGGCTTGTTGAACCATTCTGCAAAAAGTGGCAAGTCCTCTTTCTCCATAATCCTCAAATTCACATTCTTGCCTTCAAGCAACTCAATTCACCACTCAAGCTGATAGAACTGGTTCAGCTATAACTTTTCCGCAAAACTCAAAGAGAGAAATCTTTAATCTACACGGCAACAGAAGATAAACTAGGGATTCAAGAATGAGTGAACATGACGTTTTAGATGATGTTTTGACCCAAGCATATAAACGAATGCATCGTTATTCTTGTGCTGAAGCTATCTTGCAAGCCTTACTAACTCTCTGGGACTTGCCTAAAGAAGGTTATTCTTGGGCTACAGCAGGATATATGGGTGCCATTGGCTCAGGTCAAACCACATGTGGTCTTCTGATAGGTAGTAGCATAGCGATAGGTCTTCGTTGTGGTCAAGGGAAGAAAGGAATTCCAGAGGAGCATGAAAGTGAAAGAGGAAAAGCCATCTTGCTTATCAATGACCTTTACAACGACTTCTTGAAAGAATTCGGTAGCACAGAATGCAAAACATTGAGTAAAGGAACAGATTTCAGTAATCCAGATGAAACGGCTGATTGGGCTATCAACAAGAAATACAAACAGACGTGCGATGTTTTTCTCAAATCCGTGTTTGAGAAATGTGTCAAAATGGCAGAAGAAGGGAAGATATAGCTGACGTTGATGTACTCACATACCACTACTAGAACCCTCTCTCTTTTTCTAGTTTAAGCCATGCATTACTGGCCATACTACGAGCTCCAAGGGCTATCACGCTGGACAGACCTCACGCAAAAGCACTTTGTCAGACAAAACAGAATCCCGTCTCAGGCTATTTTACCAAGCTCAAAACTCGTATCATTTGCCTGCTTGGTACTCGAGAAAGCAACGGTGCTTTGGAGCCTCGGGCGGGAATCGAACTTCAAGTCCAGTTCCTTTCCTGATTCTGCATTTGGGTTTGTTTTTCTCATAAAATCAACCTCCGCTGCTCCTGCTATGTCAGTTATTAGAAATATCATCTATATATTCACTGCCAAGCAGCGCGCGGCAGATAGGCCACCTGCCTTAGCCAGACCGAGAACACTCTATTTCTTAAGTTGGAACTGTGACGATCGCTAATAGCGCGCACTAACGAAGCAATGGAGATGAGTGAATAGCGTCGCGCGTTACAGTACTTGCCATAGTAGTAGGCGCGCGCGCGTAAACTATGTTTCGATTGGCCGAGTGCACGTGATAGGATTCTTCCGAAAGTCATAAGAACTGTGGAGTCGTAACAAACCAGTGACAATAATGAGAAGACTTTTGCTTGTTGCGCTAATCTCTTCTTCATTGATCGCTTCTATCTGCATGCAGAAGGCAAGCATCATGATTGTCAAAGCTTCAGTCCATCAAGGCGATCTGTTGCTTTCGGATAACGATGTATACACTATCACTGGCAACTTGGACATCAACGGAAGCATAATTGTCGAGAAAAACGCCACGTTGATTTTGAGGAATGCTGTGGTAAACTTCACCCAGGCGAGAGTTGAACAGTTTAACATGACTTTCCAAAAAGCGGCAAACGGCAATCCCCGTCTTCTTGCCTATAATTCCACGATAACATCAAAATTCTACATTTCAATTATGTTCTATGAAAACAGCACTGCAGAAATCAATAATTCGACAATCGCTTGGTACCTCGTTTCATATGGCTCCTCTTTCCTATCGATCTCGAACTCCTCCTACGTGTATATTCATTATGCAAGAGACTCTTCCATCACAGAGATCCATGACTCCACCATGGGCATGTCGGAAAACATCTTCTCCAATCAAAACCGAATCTATGACTCCGAAATCCAAGCTGTCAACTTCTACATCCTATCTGTAAACTGCACAATCTCCGAACTCGGCCCAGGGCTTGTCGGTTCGTGGGACTTCGTAGCCAATTGCTCAGTTAATGTTCTATCTGGAGGCTCCGCACCTAACGTGACATTGACCAATACGAAGGTTAACTGGTGGGCGTTTGATTTCTATGGCAACTGCAACGCCATGATATCAGATTCAACAGAAGTTAATTCATATGTTGGTGGCTCTTCTGTCATACGGTTGAAATCGACCATGTGTAACCGTGCATATGCTTATGCTACATCGACGCTGTTGATAACCGACTCGTATATCATCTACGAGCTAACAGTTAGAGATTCCTCAAAAAGCCAGTTGATAAACTCAACCGTTGCAGATGTCAACATCTACGAGAATGCCACAGTCAGTGTTTGCTGGTATCTGGACGTTCACGTGACAGACTCGATCGGGCAAGATGTTCCTTTTGCGAATGTCACCGCTACGTATCCAAACGCAACGGTAGCGGAGTCAAGGCTTGCTGACGCAAGCGGCTGGGCAAGACTAACATTAACAGAGAAGACGATGAATGCTTCTGGAACATACGTGCTTGGCAACTACACTGTAACCTCAAGATACAACACGCATGAAGAACAAGAATCTGTCAACATGACGGAAAGTAAATTCATCGTCATACCAGAGTTCCCGTCTTTCATTATCCTGCCAATCTTCACGATGATAACGCTGTTTGCAGTAGTTGTGTATAGGAGAAGACAGTTTACGCATCAGACAGCTCAACGATAGAAAATCCAGTCAACAACTACTTCGCCAGCGCTAGAGATACTATGGCTTATCGGTGTGAACAAGGCGCCGCGCGCGCCAACGATAGTGATAAGTTATCGGCAGGCAAAGGAGATGTGGGAGCAGAATGAATGACGGATTTTAACCTGCAGATTTTGGATCTTTGGGATCAAGCGAACGTACGTGACAAACGCGGAGACTTTACACGTGTTGCCATGGAAGAGTCAATGCAGTCCTTGAAGTTTGGTTATCCTGCAAGAAACACTGAGGAGTTGCATGAGGTCTCAAAGTTGTGTCTCTTCTACCACACCATAACGCACAATCCCGAGTCGATACTGAAAGAGTTCAGGCAAGTTGCCAAGACCTTGAATGTTTCCCTGAGTGTGACAGATCGTTGCGGAAACTTCTGCCGCCATTGTTCGACTAAGCGCGCGCGCTGCCGAGAACTCCACGATAACCATGTCAACGTATTTTGAGGTTCGCTTTCTCGATACAAGCTTCGGAGTATTATCTGATACAAGCTTCGGAGGTATTAGCGCGCGCGAGCCGTTCTACCGCAAATCTTTTATCGTTTTAACTCACAATCGACCTTTTGATGGGGCGCGCGACCTACTGATGATTCATTGCTGTTCTATTCGCGCGCGTGGGTTCAACGGGGGAGTGGCGAAGTGAGAAAGGGGATGGAGCGTAGGCTGAAAAGTCATAACTTAACCGGGTCCACACCAAGTTGGAAGAGGCTTAGAAGGAGAGTTTTTGTCTTGAAATCAAGAAGTCTGTCTCTGGCTCAACTGACCTCTTTGATAGTTAGTTTGCTAGTTTTGGTTTTCAGCTTTGTCGTTCCATATTGCTGGGCAGCCCCGTTTCCAATCGTAATTAACGACGGCGCATCCTACACCAATTCGCGAACAGTGACTCTGACCTTAAACGTGAGCGAGCCCAACATCTTCATTGGCGTACCTTATCAAGGAACTGTTCCTGAGATGTCCTTCAGAAACAGTGAAAGCAGTGTTGGGACAGACTGGGAACCATACAACTCGCTGAAGACTTGGGAACTGACCCCAGGTGACGGCTTGAAAACCGTGTACGTTGAATTCCGAATTATCATCGACCTTCCCAACTTCACGGAAACCTCTATTCCGTATGGGAACTCAATCACGCTGGACACTACGCCTCCAGAGTTAACCATAACGGCTCCGGCTGCTAACGGCACCACGATAACGTCATCAACTCAGCAGGTAAGCTGGACAGCAGCAGACGCAACTTCGGGTTTAAACTACATTGAGGTGTTGTCGCCTGGTGGTAATTGGGTAAACGTTGGGTTCGACATGACTTATACGCTCGCTGATTTGAGCAACGGAGACTACTCGTTTGGCGTCAGAGCATTCGACAACGCGGGCAACGCAGCAACCGCCACTGTAAACTTCGCCGTTAACATTCCCCCAGCTCCAATAACTCCGATAACTTTGCCCCCGTGGTTTCCAATCGTGGCTGGCGTTGGAGCGGCTATAGCGATAGCTTTACCAGTGCTAGCCTACAAGCGAAGGAAAAAGAAAGAGGAAAAGCCCGATTTATCGACGCTAACAATCGGAGATTTCGTTATCTTTGTCGAGAAAACTCCAAAAATAGACCAATGGGACAGCCAAACACGCACCGCTTTCGGAGTTACAGGAACAGGATGGATAAAATTCCATTGTAGAGGTTTGCCTCAACTGGCTACTGGAACTTCGCCTGCAGAGGGCTACACGCGCACAAAGGTCTTGCGAAAGGTGGTTTCTGCCGTCAGCGACCCCCAAACAGAAGTCACCCTTGAACAAGCACGCCTCATCAACCCTGGCGTCAAACTTGGGGATAACCTAGAATTCGAGATAGACATCACAGAAACAGAACGTCAGAGTCTGCTGCAAACCGACCGGGGAATAATCGAGCACCTTCTGGGAAGTAAAGGGGATGCTCTGGTAAAGTATGAGAATGTAACTGTTAAAGTCGACCAAAACGGGACAACCGGCCGAATCATCGAGGGGAAAGCAGTCTATCCAGCCAACCCGAACACAACGCAGCCGATTAGCCTCTCTATTAGTGGTTTTACCGCATTAATCGATTCCTTGACTCTTACACCGACGGAAGGCATCGCCCATATTAATCTCCAGCTTCCGAAAAACATCGCCTCCGACAAATCATGCCTGCGTGCCGAGCTCGATCTAGGAGAAACAAAGATTACGCCCGCCTGTGAATTCTACGTCAAAAAGGACGCCTCTTTTGGCCCATGGATCATCGGCGACACGGGCATGATCGCATCAGGCAAGTCAGGGGTCATTGCCGACTTCAGCTCATATAACACGCGCACGCTCTTTTTGAATTCAGGTGAGGTCACTGGTGAGGCGATCAGCCCCCAGGGTTCAAATACCGGGTTCATAACTGGCAAATACACCTTCAGTAATGCAGTCATTTCAGGCAATGGTCTGAAGACCGATTTCAAACTCAAAGAGCAACACAGCTTTCAGACTTTGCAGCCCCTAAACTACACTATTAGTATGCAAAGCGGCGAACTGGCCGTTTCTGAAAGTCGAATCGTCTCAGGATCTTTGGAACAGGGCGAAATAACGTTTCCGTTGAAATCAATCTGCGGAATATCCCCTGGAATTGTGTCAAAAGCCCGGTTTTCAAAATTAGACATCAACAAAAACTTGGACATCGTGGGCGAGGTGGACTTTGAGAACAAAAGAAATGCTTGGGGTGAGCTCACGAATGAAGAAAACAAGATTGTATCGTGGTCTGTTCAAATGAAAATAGGGCATATCTACTTGCCATCTGGACCAACATCGAGTTATTCGCCTGACACCGGGAGCGCATTTCTCTATCCTTCGGACCCTAATGATCTTGAAACAAAAGGAATCACAGGCGTAACCGTGTGGGCGCCTCAATTTGATAGCATCAAAATATACTCGCCTGACGGTCCAGAAGGAGATAGAATCTCTATCGATCTTCCCTATAAGTATGGATGGCTACGAATCGGAAGTTCCGGTATGGATGGTGAAATATCCCACATAGAGAGCGCGCACGTCAAACAAGAACTCGGAAACAAGGAGCGCAAAGGATATGTTGGGAAGATACCTTTCAGTTCAGAGTTTGACGCCACGAAAAGAAATCTAATGGGTCAATTCATTGACAGCGCAGTTTATGATTCAGACATGTCTGGATCAGTTAAGGTTCCCCTTCCATGTGACTTTACTTTGCTCTTCGAAGACATGGGGCTCACTTCGACGGCAAATCTGGTCGGTGGAAAGCTAACTCTTCCGGGGAAGGTGAAATTCGCGCACTGGGATTTGGGTGGAACCCAAACAGGGTCAACAGCAGGCGTCATCAGCGTCCGGACCGGACGTCTTTTTCTTACGGGTGTGGATATAACGGAATTTGTGCATTTTGACCGAGGATTCAGTTTGATTTGGGGTGAAATATTGGCCAATGGCAACCTCGGCGAGTTATTCTTTGATTACAACAACTATGGTCAAAGGTTCGACAAACTTCCCTATTCCCCCCATCACATCAGATTGTCAGAATACAGGGATGACCCCAAAGCGGAAGCATATCTGGCAACTTGTGGCAGCATCAGCTTCAACTTTTTCGGGGAAGCTTTTGTGAACATAAAAGACGCGAAGGATGCGCGCAAGGACCCCCCTTACAGGAACAGATTGGTGACAGTACCCAAACAATTCGAGCCTGCACCAAACGAAAAACTTCCTTGGCCAAAAACAAACTTGTACCTTCACGGTGAATGGAACAACAAGCTAGCCATATTTGACTTCCCCGACGAAATTATGAAATACAACGAGGAGGTCCAGAATGGATTCAAAGGAGAGAAAGGCTCAACAGAAATCTCTTTCATCAAATCCAATGCTTTAGGAGCAAATATTACGACACGTGAAGATTCTATTGACATCTGTTTGTATGCGGACGAAACCCACACCATTGATTTTTCAGATCTGCCAAAACTAGGCAACCTGAAAAAGATTAGAGGTTGCATAAGAATAAAGAGTCCTACACTAGAACGACTTGTGATTAATGGCTACATAGAGGATTCGAACTCAAGCGGCGGGATACTTAATGCGAAGGCTGCAGGTTCAGCGGAAGTTCTCTTGTCCATAACGCCTACGTCATGCACCCTTATGGCTTCGGGGGTTCTCTATGCAGTCATCTTGGACAACTGGATTGAAGTTTCAGGGTATGTTCATTTGACCAGAGACTACGCCGCAGCATCCATAGAAGGAGATCTTGTTGGCCGGGTTGACTGCGGCTCGGCAGCCGTCGCGCTTGCGGGAGAGGGGCAGCTGAATTGGTTCATAGGTCCCCAAGCCCAATATCTGCAAGGAAAAGTCTCACTGGAACTATGCACCTGGGTCAGTGAATCCGGAATCGAAGGAGGCCTCTTCATTGGGAACAATTGTCCTGTAGAAAAGGCACATGTGCTGACATCCACTGGAAATGAGCACTTCCACATTCCACCCGAAATACTAGATGCTAAAACTATCACCGGAGTATACGGTTACGGATTAATATCTTCCAGCCTCGACCTTGGCTTTTTCGGCGGCGGATGCGCACTATTTGCGGGGATGGGAGCCCTCTTCACTCCAGTGCCCAAACTCCTAGGCGCGGCTGGCCTACAAATTCATGGAGAAATTCTGTGGGGGCTTGTTTCCGCATCCGCATGGGCTGATCTAACCTTTTACGGAGGGGCAGATATTCCTATTCCATATTTCGAAGGGACGGTTGGACTTGAAGGCTGTATTCTTTGGGTTTTGTGTGCCTCAATTGAGCTTACAGCTGGACTGAATTCAGGCGGATTCTATTTGAAGTGGTGAGGGGCATGAGTGGCAATCTTTCAGGAAATAAGGAAAACTTGATGAGCGCAACGACGCAGGTGCTGCAGGATGGAACAACAAACGTAGTACTGTATTGGAAGCCAGCTGAGGGCGTTTTTGGATACAATCTCTACCGAAGAAACATTTCTGAGAGTAAGATGCCGGACAAGCCAGTAAATGGAGGCACACTCATACAGTCACAACCGCAGCGCGCGCGCGATCGATGGCAACTTTTGCAAGACGCTGTCTACACGGAGAGAAGGCAGAAGAAGCCAGTTTACTCGAAATCGGCAACGGGACTTGGATTATCCGAAAAGGAAGAAGAAATGTTTGATGCTTTGGCGCTTCTTGACTTTGAAATGAGGTTAGCTATGGGGTTAGGATTTGTTGACGGAAATGTGAAGAAAGATGAAGAGTACGTTTATCAGTTGAAGGGTGTACAGGAAGACAAATCCGAGATTCTGCTCTCGAAAGAGGTGAAAGTGCAGGCCGGTCATTTTCTATTGCCTAACTCTCCATCATCAATCAGAACCATGAGTGGAGATCACAAAGTTCTCATACTCTGGGACAGAAACAACGATCCAGAAACGCCTGCCTATAGCTATAAGGTGAAGAGAGCAGAACGACGACCGACCGGCATATATCGAATAATCAATGATCGACAAATACTATTTGACATTACAGAAGACTTGGATAACAGACCACTGGGACCTCCTCGCGGAGGCGAATCCCCAGCTGATAAACTGAAGATGTCCCCTTACGGGCCCCCAACCCCGGGCTTCCTGGATTTTCAGAGATGGAGTAAGGAAGGGCTTCCGGAAAGTCACTTTGTAAAAGGAGAATGGATAGAGGGGCCTGAAAACGGTGTTACGTACTATTACATGGTGGCCTCTGTTGACATTCTCGATAGAGTTGGAGGCTGGAGTGGAGCATACCCAGCAACTCCGGTGGACAGAACGCCCCCAATGTCTCCCCAAGATTTGAGAGCTGATCCCTATGTTGACCCTCAAGCGCCCGGCCTCAGCAAATTAGCGTTATCGTGGAGAAAGGTGACTGAGGATGCAGAAGGACACAGAGACGAAGAGTCACGAATATACAAGATCTACAAGTCAAGAGTGTATGAAGATTTGGAGAATTTTGATTCATCTACTAGCGCGTACGCGCAAGTAGACGCTCCGCTTGAAGACCCACCGGATATGAGGCTGGTTTGGATTGATGATGACCCCTTGGACGACAGAGGGAAAGGAACTTGGTATGGAGATCAGTATGTCTGGTATAGGGTGTGTTGCGAGGATCCTCATGGCAATCTCAGTGCTCCTTCAGCATTGATACAGGGGACGGTTCTTGACATCACACCTCCCGGAACAACGAATATAAAAGGTTCAGAAGGCAAGCAAAAGTACATACGAATAACATGGTGGAAGAATTCAGAGCCCGACGTGGCTGGATACCAGATCTACCGAACAATATGCGACAAGGGATTCCCCTACCAAGAGGCGGAGCCCTCCCAAGAGGAGGCGCGCCCGCAGAAGAGTACGACGACGAGCAACAAGAAAGGCTGCGATTTTGCGCTGATCGGGGAAGTACTAGCGGAAAAAACTCAGGACGATGGAAATTACGCTTATGAGGATCATTCGCTTCCTGAAGGATCTCCTCTATGTTATGCATATTGGGTCCGAGCTTTCGATAAGAATAGGAATTTGCATCAGGGTACGCCTGAAGGTTGCCCCAAAGACCCTCAGGAATACATTTGCGAAAGACTGGCTGAGGAAACACCGCCAGAGGTTCCAGTCATTTCTGGATTGTATGCAAAAAACAATTCCATCTTGGTCAAATGGATAGCCAGCCCAATTCAAGACTTATACGCTTTCCACATCTACCGCTCTGAAAAAGAGGATGAATGCGCGCGCGAGCGCGATTGGGTAGGCTGTGTCTTCAAAAAGGACGGTAAAACAAGCGAGACCCGTTGGACAGGGGTTGATCGTGTTGACTGCAAAGAAATCTCAGTGGTACCGGATCCAACGACTGCTTCACGAGAGTTTCTGGATACCGGTGTCAAACCAAACAAGGTATACTGGTACAGAGTTTCTGCCCTAGACTGGCTGGGCAATGAGAGCGAAGGCAAAGATCTTACAGTGATCCCGGCTGTAAGCACCTTCACTTATAGCAGTAATAAACCGGAGACACCAACGGTTCTGCCCTGTGAAGAAAGCAAGACTGAGGGATGCGGTTTGATCGTTCGCTGGGAACCGAAATATGACTCTGGGAAGGTTGAAGGATTCGTGGTTTTCAGGTCGACTGCTATTGCAGGTAATTATAGGCAGGTTTCACCGATCGTCAAAGGCAACGAGTTCTCCGACAAATCAGCGATCAAAAGCACCAAATATTGGTACCGTGTTCAAGCAGTAGGTGAGCGCGGGAAATTCTCCGAACCCTCTCAACCCCTTCCATATGAATACTGAGTAATAGAAGCGAAACAGGAATGAATGAGAATTCGAAAGAGGCCGTGTGAGAGATGAAAAAAGAGTTCAACCCAGAAGAAAATGGCTGGGACTTTGCAAACTGGGGAGAAACTGGTGAATTCGATTGGGATTTGTACAAAGACGCCTATCTCGCAATAGATCCCCAGGACAAATATGACCAAATGTTCTATCCGTTGTTCAAGAAATGCGCTGAACAAGGAAATTGTGGAGGAATGAGCTTCTTGGCTCTAGCGCTTTTCAAGTATGGTGGTTACATGGGCTTCTGTTCTCCAGCCTCATTCTATGAAGGAGTCCAGATTGTTGACAAGAAGACAGGTAAGGTCATCAAGAAAGCTCCAATAGACCCTGCTCTTCACCGCGCCATTAACATATTTCAGGCTCGCCAATTTAGCAAACGTAACGTGAATTATGTTATCGACTTGTTCAAAAAGCATAACCTCAACGATGCCAAGCTAGCATGGGACACGGTGCAGGCTCAAGCCGCGAAAGGAGATTATGCTGCGCTTGCAATCGCACGGGATACAGTGGCTACCGGTGCACACACAGTAATACCTTACAAAGTCGAAACAAGCACTAATGGCGATTTTGTGATGCATATCTGGGATTCAAATCACCCTTACAGTGCCGATAAGACGCATTATGACGACCCAAGCACAAAAAAACTGCTGACGATTTCTGGAGATCCCCTCCGCGCGGGTCAGGATTGGAAGTACATTCCAGACCCCAACGCAGATCCCAACGACGAGGAAAAGAAACCTTACATTGGTAGCCAGTTTAAGGGGGCATGGTGTTTTGCTATGCCTATGTCTCTAGTTCTAATCAAATCAAGGCAGCCTATGACACTGGAAAATCTGACGAACCAGATACTTACCCTATTCGTGGGGGGTACAGGATCAGCTGTGTCCCAAATATCAGATGATAATGGTCACAGATTCTACACCAAGGATGCTGATGTTCACACTTCGCGCCTCGAGATTGAAACCGACCCCGAAAAGAGGTTGCAGGGCGCAATAAGATGGCCATGGTTCTCTTCTGACAGTAGACAAGAAGGGTCTGGTGAACTCTATTTTATTCGGCGCCATAAGGGCAACACGTCTCCTCTGATCACCACGGTAAGCGGAGCGAATTATGAGTTCATTGCTTGCATGGGGAAAAACATAATTGAGGTCAATTCAGCTTCGAAAGAACATTCAAGAGAGACAATCAAAACCTATGGATCAGTTCTAGAGGCATTGTCAATGGATGTCACGACCACCGGAAAAAAGAGAAAGGTGTCGCTAAATCATCTTCTAGCCGGAGCTACAGGTAAAGAGTGGCGAACATACAGACTGAAAAACATCGAGTTACCAAAAGAAGTTCCAGTTAGCATAAACATGGAAAAGAAAATGAACGCGATGACGATTTCTTGCCCAGAAAAAAAAGTACAATTCGATCTAGAGATCCAACAGCGTTTCAACGGCAAGATTACCTTGAGAAATGTCGGAAAAGTATCAACCAGTCCAGGCAAGATGTTGAGACTAGCTCCAAAAGAATGGAAAAATCTGGAGAAAACGGAGCTCATTAAAGACATTAGCGAGAAAGATCGCAGCGAATAGTGCGCACGGAGTAGCGCGCATGCGTGTTCCTAAATTAGTTTGCGAAGTACCTTATGCTTCTTGCTTTGCTTGGTTTGTGTGTGTTGACTGCGGCTTGAGCTGTGAATAGCATGGCTAGCAGGGAGAGTTGAACGTGGAATGTGATCCTGGCCAGTCCTCTCATGTTGTGCTGGGTCAAGGCTGCAAGGTTCTTGAGGCGGCTGAAGACTCGTTCCACGGCCACTCGTTTCCTGTAAGCTCTTCTGAACTGTTGAGGCCCGTGACTCTTGAATTTTCTATCGATTCTAAGGACGCCTTTGACGCCTTTCATCTGGTTTCTGGGATACGGAATGACTGGAATTGTTCCTTGCCTAAGAGCGGCTTCCCTCAGGCTCTGTGAACTGTACTGCGGATCGGCAACCAGCCTTCTAGCCTTCACATAGCGTGAAGCCTTCTCAAACAGCTTCAAAGAGTGTTTCTTCTCGTTCTCGTTTGCAGACGCTACCGTCATAGCAACTGGCATCTCGCTCCTCGCATCCACTGCTAGATGAAGCCTGTAGCCCAGGTCCCTGGTCTTGACCGCTCTTCCAACCCTTGACTCAGGGTCGCTGTAGCCCGTGCGGTTGTCCAGGTTTCTGCGGCTATGGGCCTTGATGAAAGTTGAGTCCATGGCCAGGGTTTCGCCCTTGATTCTTCCCATTTTAACAAGCACTTCCACCGCGTGATCAACGATTCGCATCAACCTTTCCGGTCCGACCTTCTTCTTGAACCTGGAGAGGATGGCTATCCCATAAGGAGGCTCATTTGCTTCAATGTCGCACACCTTTCTCAAACGCGGATCTTTCCACATTTGTCTCGCAAGCATTCTATCGCTCGGAATGTGCCTCAACCTTCTCAACAGGTGCGCCTTGAAGACGCCAAGCGGCTTTCTGGGAGGCCTGCCAGGAGAACCCCTAGCATGGTAAGACTCATTAAGCACTTTCTCAGCAAAGGATAAGTCGACCTTGCCGAACAAGGTCTCAAGAGTCTCGTATCTCCTCATGACTCACCTCAGGAGAGAGATACGCGACTCACCTATTACAATCAAAAGAGGAATTTAGGAACAGGCATGCGCGCTAAACAAGCAGCAACAGCACAAGTCTCCTCATAATGCATCACGCATTTCGCGTGTTTCTGTCTAGTATTTACTATCTCACTTTTTATGACTTGTGACGCGCGCGCTCGAAGCACACGCGCACGATATGCTGGCCCACGCTGGTTACGTATCGGTAACGTTCAACAAGGACGTTAGAGAGAGAATTAAGAGCAAGGCCAGAAAAGTAGGCAGAAACCGCCGCGCTATCGATCATATGATCTTGAACGATTCGTAGCATTCTCAAGTTGCTTTCAAAGACAAAACCACAATTATAAATATTGCTTGCACAAATAACAAAAGATTGGAGCGTGACGATGTGAGCAAAGCTTTGGCAGCGGGTTTAGGCATCCTAGTGATCTTGCTGGCAGGTCTGAACGTTTACCAGTATTTTCAATTAAACGAATCTGCCGGAGATCTTAGTGCTCTAGAGGAGACGTATCCTAGATCGATTGATGAACTGAAGGGCCCTGAGCGAGACACGTTCATCGGCAAAAACGTCACTGCTGAGGGCTTCTTTGTTCTACTGGCCGGCAAGTACCCAGCGCTGGTATCCAGCCTTGAAGATCTATTGATAAACTCGCCGATTCCAGACGATAGATACTTAGAATTGAGCGACGTGACTGCGCGCGCACGCGAAGAGTTGACGGCCGAAGCGGGGGCAATGGTCCATGTCACAGGAACCGTTCTGGAAATGGAAGGAGACGTGGTGCTGAAATTTAGAGAGCATAGAGTTGTCAGAAAACCTGGCTCGCTTACACCCTGGGTGTTAGAAAAGCTGGAAACTATACCCGTTGAAATACCTGTGGAGCTTGTGCACTTCAAGTACGCGGTGCTGATAAGCGGCGGCTGGAACGCCATTAAAACCCAACTGAGATACTGGAACGACATGAAATACATGTATTCAGTTCTCGTAAGCGCCTATCACTATAATCCAGAAAACATTTACGTCGTTTACGAAGATGGGGTCGGTGAGGACACGGATATGCCAGTTAACTATTCGGCGACGGTATCTAACGTGAATACTGTTTTCGGCGCACTGGCTGCGAGAATGACCGCTAGGGACTCTCTTTTCGTCTTTACGACCAATCATGGCGGTGGGTTTAATCCAAAAGAAGCCTATGGGCACCGCAACGGTGGCATAGTTGATGTGAATGGAGACGAGCCTGAAGCGGGCTACTCTGAGGCAGCATATGGAGAGGACTTCAACAAGGATGGCGACAAACTTGACACAGTGAAGATTGATGAAGTACTCTGTCTCTACTATGAGCAAGAGCTGAGCGATGACGACCTGGCCAACTTGCTTGCCAGCATAACCTGCCATCGGATGATTATCTTCATGGAACAGTGTTTCAGCGGAGGCTTCATCCACGATCTCAGTGCATCGAACAGGTTCATACTAACCGCTTGCGGCGAGGAAGAGTCTTCCTGGGGAATGGCTTCGTTGTCATACGACGAATTCTCATACTATTTCACGAGAGCCGTTAATGGACAAGACTGGAGCGCGGATACTAACAGTGATCAGAACATCTGCATGACAGAGGCCTTCAATTACGCCAGTAACAAAGACAAACAGAATGAGGACCCACATTACGATGACAACGGCGACAGCTTGGGGCACATGGGCCCTCTGCCCACCGGTGGAGACGGCACAGCAGGAAACAATGAATTCCTGTAGACAACGCGCGTTAAGCCCGCACACTGACGTGCATTCATTCGCACACGTAAAATGACGAAAAGGAAGAAGTCGCACGACCATCAATCATGTTAGCGCAGGCTAAAGTGCGCGAATATACGCGCGCGGTAGGCTGTCAATCTGGGGATCAGGTGCAAAATATGAAAAAACTGAATATGCTCTTAGCAGTAATCGTCACAGTTTTCGTTTCATCGTTGTTCCCGACATTGACTGTGGCGCAAGAAACGCCAATCACGACCAACACGGCTTGGCAAGCCGCGCCAGCAATATATGGGGACAGAATCGTATGGGCTGATTTGGTCAGTGGAGACTGGGACATCTACATGTACAATATCGAGACGAGTACGGAGACCCAAATAACAACCAACACCTCCTATCAAGGTTGGCCGTCGATATACGGGGACAGAATAGTCTGGGAAGACGACCGCAACAAAAACTACGATATATACAT
>Ga0315268_10004581_pt1 | contig 14990 bp, 11 predicted proteins | sample C1_top_MG_FD_204535 | JGI IMG/M metagenome (GOLD analysis project Ga0315268, IMG submission 204535) | Sediment microbial communities from Yellowstone Lake, YNP, Wyoming, USA - C1_top | ecosystem: Environmental > Aquatic > Freshwater > Lake > Sediment | place: USA: Wyoming | collected 2017-08-01
CGGGTCCGTAAGGGCTTCGAGCTTTTTCTTCATCTCGTCGCGGAACGCTTCGTACTGCTTCGCGGGAATCAACCCGCGCGGCTCGCGGTCCTCGACGTTAAAAAAGACCCGCGCATAGTAGCCGCCTTCGCTCCACACCTTCGTCTTGGCCCAGTTGACCTTCAGCTTGGCGAACGGCGTGATCTCCTTGGGCATTTCGTCCACCACCAGCAGCCCCTCGCGGATCAGCCATTCGTTCACCGCAAATCCTCCATCCAGTCGCTGCGCCCCGTGGTCGGAAACCACCAGCACCACGGCCTTCCCTTCGAGCATCTCCAGGACCGCGCCAATCTGTTCGTCGAGCCAAAGATAATAGTCGGGAATCACGTTCTGGAAAACGTTTCCCGGTTTGTGATGAACGTGTTTCGGATCAAACGAATCCCAAAATCCGTGGTGCACCCGGTCGAGGCCGATGTCCACGTAGTGAAAATAGTCCCACTCTTTTTCCGCCAGCAGCCAGCGCACCACCTGCCAGTGCTTGCGGCTCATCTTGAATATTTCCTCGCGCAGCCACGCTTTGTCGTCCGTGCGGAAGCCGGGAACGTCCACGGCGTACTCGCCCACCAGCGCGCGGATCTCCTGCCCGATTTCCGAAGGATACGTAAATTCATTTTGCGCGGGATCGGGATTGAGGAAGCAGCCGATGCGAATTCCATTGAGCGGCCGCGGCGGATAGCCCGGCGGAAGTCCCATGACAATCGAGCGCTTCCCGTGCGTGGCCAAATGGTCCCAGATGGCCGGAGCGGTGATCGAGCGCGAGTCCACGAAGCCCAGGCCCCCGTAGGTGCGGTTGGCCCGGTTGCGAAATCCGTAGACCCCCAGCGATCCGGGGTCCTGGCTGGTGGCCATGCACATCCACGCCGGTACGGTGATCGGCGGAATCACGCTTTCCAGCCGCCCCCAGGCGCCCTGCCCCATCAGCTTGCGCAAATTCTTCAGCCGCGGGTCATTGAAAACAATATCGGGCGCCGCGCAATCCAGCCCCAAAACACAAATTTTCGGATGAGCAGTGCCGGACATTGGAATCGTCTCCGTGGCACAGCCATTCCTGGCTGTGCGCTTTTTCCAAACTTCCCCAATCTTCTTCTCAAAGCGCCGATGCAAGCTTCGTTGACCGGCCCGCGCCGCTGTATTATAAACGTAGGTCTGCGTTTGCGGCCAACTTTGCGTGTGTGCCCTCTCGCCGGCAGGAACGGAGCGCGACCTCAACTTCATGATACCCAACCAGCCGCACGGCGGCAGACTGATCAATCGCATCGCCGAAGGACAGGAACGCGAAAAATGGCTCGCCCGCGCGGCGAAGCTCCCCCGCGTGCGCCTGAATTTGCGGCAGATCTCCGACGTCGAGATGATCGCTACGGGAGCCTTTTCGCCTCTCGAAGGTTTCCTGGGCCGCGCCGATTACGAGCGCGTGCTGGCCGAAGAGCGCTTGGCCACCGGAACGGTCTGGACCATCCCGGTGACGCTGGCGGTGGACGAAGCGACGAAGCAGGCAGTGGGAACGAGCGAAGCCGCGGCGCTGACCGACGAGCACGACCGCGTGGTGGCGGTGCTGGAGCTGCGGGAGATTTTTTCCTACGACCGCGAAAAGGAAGCCCAGGCCGTCCTGCGCACGGCGGATGCCTCCCATCCGGGAGTCCAATATCTTCGCGCCGCCGGCGAGCATTGCCTGGCGGGGCCGATTCACGTCCTCGAACGGCGGCAGAATCCGGTGACGGCGAATTACCGCCTGGATCCGCGCGAGACCCGCTATCTGTTCGCGCAGCGCGGCTGGAATACCATCGTGGCCTTTCAGACCCGCAATCCTGTCCACCGCGCGCACGAATACATTCTGAAGTGCGCTCTGGAAACCGTGGACGGCCTGCTGCTGCATCCCCTGGTGGGCGAAACGCGCGACGAGGATATTCCCGCCGATGTGCGCATCGAATGCTATCTGGCGCTGCTGGGCAATACCCTGCCCGCCGCGCGCACCATTTTCAGCGTCTATCCCGCGGCCATGCGCTACGCCGGCCCGCGCGAAGCCATTTTTCACGCCATCGCCCGGAAAAATTACGGCTGCACGCATTTCATCGTCGGGCGCGACCACGCCGGAGTCGGCAATTTCTACGGCCCCTTCGACGCGCAAAAAAAGTTTTTCGATTTCGCCCCGCACGAACTGGGCATCACTCCCTACTGTTTCGACGCCACCTTCTATTGCAAAAAATGCGCGCAGGTGGCTTCGGAAAAAACCTGCTCGCACGGACCCGAAAACCGCCTGACCCTCAGCGGAACCAAAGTGCGGGAAATGCTGCGCAACGGCGAGGGATTGCCGCTGGAATTCACACGGCCGGAAGTGGCCAAAATCCTGGAAAAGGCGTACCGCGACAAATGACCGATTCACGCAAGGGATTCACCGTTTGGTTCACCGGCCTGCCCTCCGCGGGCAAGTCCACCCTGGCCGATCTGCTGGCCCCGGAACTGCGCCGGCGCGGGCACGGCGTCGAGGTCTTCGACGGGGACGTGGTGCGCACGCACCTGTGCAAGGGGCTGGGATTCAGCAAGGAAGACCGCGACGAAAATATCCGCCGCATCGGTTTCGTCTGCGCCATGGTCACCCGCCACGGCGGCGCGGCCATCGCCGCGGCCATTTCGCCCTACCGCGCCATCCGCGAGGAAGTGCGCGGCAAGGTGCAAAATTTCGTGGAAGTGTATGTGAAGACGGCGGTGGAAACCTGCATCCAGCGCGACGTCAAGGGCCTCTACAAAAAAGCGCTGGCCGGAGAGATCAAGGGCTTCACCGGCGTGGATGACCCCTACGAAGCCCCCGCCAATCCCGAACTGATCATCCTCACCGAAGAAGAGACACCGCAAGAATCCGCCGCGCGCATCGTGCGCAAACTGGAAGAACTGGGCTACCTCGCGCCCGCGCCCGCTCCTTCGCTTTCCGCGGAAGAAGAAAAACGCATGCGCGAACGCCTGACCCGCCTGGGCTATCTGCCTGCCTGATTTTGTTTTGAAGGCGATGGTGGACCCGGTGAGATTCGAACTCACGACCTCGTGCTTCGGAGGCACGCGCTCTATCCATCTGAGCTACGGGTCCAAAATAATGCAACAGACAGCCATTTCAGTGTAGACGCTCCGCCGCCGTGGCGCAAGATGGCGGGCGCCAGGAAAAAAATCAGCCCTTGGCGCGATTGCGAATCTGGCGGGCCAGTTTTTCGATTTCTTCGGTTTTGCGCAAAAGGCTTACGGAGAGGATGACGGTGGAATCGGTTTTTTCCACTTCTTTTTTGAGGTCGGAAGCGAGCTGAAAAAGACGCTCCACGTTTTTGCGGATGTCCTTCTGATTTTCATCGAGAGCGGCTTTGGCAGCCTTGCCGGCGAGGCCGGGATCGGGCGGTTCCTCGGGGTCGCCGGGCCGTTGCACGGGATTCTGCGCCGCCAGGAAGGGCGCGGCGGCCAGCAGGGCCGCGCCGGCGGCCGATACGGCTTGCAGGAAACGTCTGCGGTCATGGGCCATCGCCAACCTCCTTGCGGGGCCATCGCCGGGAATTCCGGGAGCCCTTGCCGCTGTTCATGGTATACAATTTCTGCCAATGAATACCACGATGCCACAACAATTTCTATCCTGGGCGGAATTCAAGCTGGCCAATGCGCTGCACCTGGCGGGCATTGTGCTGGTGGCGATGATCGTGAACCGGCTGCTGCGGGTCACGACGAACCTGATCATCAAGCCGGCGGGTTCGGCGGCGCGCAGCGCGCAATTGCGGGAACAGCAGACGCGCACGCTGGCGGCGGTGGCCTACAGCACGGGAAGCAAACTGGTGTGGGCGGCGGCGCTGCTGATGGCCTTGCCGGAATTTGGAATCAACGTGACGCCGGTGGCGGCGATTGCGGGGCTGGCCAGCCTGGCGCTGGGATTCGGGGCGCAGAACACGGTGCGGGACATCATCAGCGGATTCACGATCGTGATGGAGGATCAGTTCATTGTCGGAGACACGATTCAGTTCGGGACGATCGTGGGGCGCGTGGAACATCTGACGCTGCGGAGGACGGTGGTGCGGGATCTTTCCGGAGGATTGGTCACGGTTTCGAATGGGGAGCTGCGGGTGGTGTGCAATTTGAACCGGGACTGGTCGCAGGCGTTCGTGGACGTGGGGCTGGCGGCGGAATATCCGGTGGAAAAAGCGCTGGCGGCTTTCGAAACCGCGGCGGGCGGGTTGCGAACGGACCCGGCGTGGGCGGCGGCGCTGGTGGACGGGCCGCGGGTGCTGGGAGTGCAATCGTATGACCGCGCGGGGTGCACGGTGCGGTTGCAGGTGCGCACGGCGCCGATGAGGCAGGAGGAAGTGGCGCGGGAATTGCGGCGGCGGATTCAGATGGAATTTCAGAAGCAGGGCATACCGCTGGCGGACGCGCAGCGCGTGGAATGGAAGGCGGGCAGGGGTCCCGCGGACTGAGCCCGCCCAGGAGATTCCTGAGAAGGAAAACGAGAGAAAGAACGCGTTCAGCGAGAAGTGCGCACAGGGCCAAACAGGGGGACGATGGGTTTGCTTGTGGACGCTGAGCGGGCGACCACGATGCGGTTGCGGCCGGCAGCCTTGGCCTGATAGAGGGCGGCATCCACTTCAAAAAGAAGCTTGGCGCCGGAGACATCGCCCCACTCGCGCGCGGTAATGATGCCGATGCTGGCGGTGATGGGAACGGGCCCGGCGTCGGTGATCACCGGAGTGCTGTTGATGGCCTTGCGGATGAACTCGGCGCGCTCGTGGGCGCAATCGATATCGCAGCCCAGCATAACCACGAGGAATTCATCGCCGCCGTAGCGTCCGACCAGATCGTACGAACGGACGGAGTCGTGCAAGCGGCGGGCGACTTCCTTGAGAACTTCATCGCCGGCGACGTGGCCGTGCTTGTCGTTGATGGGCTTGAACTCGTCGAGATCGCAGAAGAGCAGGGAGAGGCTGGCTTTCTCGCGGCGGGCGCGCTCGACTTCGCGTTCGAACATTTCCAGAATGGTGCCGCGGTTGAAAAGTGAAGTCAGCGCGTCATGCGTGGCCTGATAGCGCATGGCCTCGCGGGCACGGACGAGGCCGTCCTCGAGTGCCAGGATGCGGCAGCCCGAGCGCAGGCGGGCGCGCAGTTCGCCGGGATGAACGGGCTTGGTCATGTAATCATCGGCGCCGGATTCGAGGCCGGTGACGATGTCGTCCTTGGCTTCGCGGCCGGTCAGAAGGACCATATAAACGTAGGGCATGCCGGACCGGGCGCGGATGGCACGGCAGACGCTGGGGCCGTCGAGGCCGGGCATCATCCAATCGAGAAGGGCCAGGCGCGGGCCATTTTCACCGGAGAGAATTTCGACGGCTTGGGAGCCGTTGGAAACGGCGACAACTTCATAGTCGGAGGCACGCAGGGCGGACTCGACCATTTTGGCCGCGATGGGATTATCCTCGGCTATGAGAATCTTCAAGCTGTACCCCCGGCAACAATAGTTCCAACGCGGCTTCCACGCGGCCCATTTCCCGGCCCAGTTCGGCGTGCACCGTCCGGGCTTCCTTCCAATCCTTATTGGCAGTCAACTGCTCGAGTTGCGCGGCCAGGGCGCGCCCGCGCGGAGCCGCCAGATTGGCCAGCACGCCCTTGAGCGTGTGGGCGACGCGGCGGGCCTCTTCGGCGGATTCGGTCTCAATGGCGGAACCGAGAGCCTCGATCTGGCGTGGACAGTCCAGGCGGTAGAGTTCCAGGAGCTGAGCGAGCAGAACGAGGTCGCCCTCGATACGGGAAAGCAATTCGCCGGTATCCACGGTCTGGCTCTGTCCGGCGGAATCTTTCGCTTTCAGGCGGCCCACTTCGTTCATGGCGCGGTTCATTTCCGCCTCCAGCTCAATGGTTCGAATGGGTTTGGACACATAGCCATCCATGCCCGCTTCGAGGCATTTTTCGCGGTCGCCCTGCATGGCGTGGGCGGTCATGGCTACGATGACGAGGTGCTTTCCGGACTCGCGCTCGCGTTGGCGGATGCGTTCGGTGGCCTCCAAACCGCCCATGATGGGCATTTGGAGATCCATGAGGACAAGATCGAAATCGACATCGGCGGTGCGGTCAAGGGCTTCCTGGCCGTTATTGACGACGAGAATTCTGTGACCGGCGCGTTCAAGGACGCGCTGGGCGAGCATCTGATTGACAGGATTATCCTCCACCAGCAGGATGTGCAGACCCGAACGAAGGACCGTATCCACTTTTTCCTCCCCGGCGCGGGGCCGGACTTTTCCGAGACCGAGAGTCTCCGCAATCACGTTGTAAAGAGTGCGCATGCGAATGGGTTTCAGGACCGAGCGGACAATGCCAAGGCTTTCGCATTCGCGCTTGTCCAGGGAAATCTTGGAAGAAGAAAGCAGGATGAGCGGCGGGGCATGGAGGGAAGCATCTTCGCGGAGTCTGGCGGCCAGTTCGACGCCGTCCATGGCGGGCATGTGGTAGTCCAGAAGGCAGATGTGGAAAGGATCGCCGCGGCGGCGGGCATCGGCGAAGAGAATGAGGGCCTCGGCACCGCTCGAGGCCACGGCAGGCAAGGCCTTCCAGCGATGAAGAAGCTGCTGCAAGAGCCTGCGGTTCACGGCGGAATCGTCCACGACAAGAATGCGCTTGCCTTCGAGGGCGTCCGACGTTCCCACAAACGATTTTTTCGCGGACGCCGAAGTGGCTTTGGCAAACTGGGCCACAAAGAAGAAGCGGCTGCCTTTTCCCTTCTCGCTCTCGACGGACAATTCGCCGCCCATCAGGCGGACGAGGGGAGCGCAAATGGAGAGCCCCAAACCCGTGCCGCCATATTCCCGCGTGGTAGACATATCGGCCTGGGAAAAAGCCTCGAAGATTCGCTTCTGTTTTTCGGCGGCAATCCCCACGCCGGTGTCCGTAACGGTGAATTTTATTTTGGTATGGATAGCGTCTTCGCCGGCCAGTTCGGCGCGAATGGTCACTTCGCCTTCCTTGGTGAATTTGATGCCGTTGCCGGCCAGATTCAGAAGCACCTGGCGCAGGCGGGTGGGATCGCCCACGAGTCCGTCGGGAATATTCGCATCCACTTCCCAGCCCAGTTCGATGCCCTTTTGTTGGGCGCGGAAGACGAGGGGCTGCAGGGCCTCCTCGATGCATTCGTGGAGGGAGAAGGGTATCTGTTCGAGTTCCACACGGCCCGCCTCGACTTTGGAAAAGTCCAGGATGTCGTTGATGATTTCGAGCAGGGCCACGGCGGAGGACTTGGCCATGGTGAGGTATTCGCGCTGTTCCTCAGTGAGATTGGTTTCGAGGGCCAGTTCGGTCATGCCCAGGACGCCGTTCATGGGGGTGCGGATCTCGTGGCTCATGTTGGCCAGGAATTCGCTCTTGGCGCGGTTAGCAGATTCGGCGACATGCTTGGCTTCGCGGAGTTTCTCCTCGGCCTCGCGCCGCGCGGTAACGTCCTGCACCACGCCGACATAGCCGTGATGGGTGCCGTCCATGGAAAAGAGGGCCTTGGCGGTGCATTCCACCCAGCAGATTCTTTCGGATTTGTCCTGAAAGCGATAGGCGACGGAAAAACCGGAGCGCGTCTGGACGGCGTTATTCCAAATCTTGATGACGCGTTCTTGATCCAGGGGATAAAGGGAGTCCATCCAGCCGGCGCCGGTGGCCTCCTTGGCGGTCATGCCGGCCATCTTGCGCCACTGGGCGTTGACGTACATGCATTTGCCCTGGCCATCCATGCGAAAAATGCCCACCGGCGATGTTTCGCTGATGGTGCGGAAGAGGTCCTGGCTTTCGCGGAGAGCTTTTTCGGCGGCGGCGCGTTCGCTGATGTCCTGATAGAGGGCGTAGTTGCCGCGTTCGACGCCGTCCACGGAGAGAGGAACGGCATAGATTTCGACGTCCACCAGTTGGCCGTCCTTGCGGCGGCGCTTGGTGATTTTATGGAGGCGCTCGTGGCCGCCTTGCACTTTCTGGCGATAGGATTGGCCCTGCTCCCGCAGATTTTCGGGAACAATCAGGGAATCGATGGACTGCCCGAGAACTTCCTCGGGGCTGTAGCCGAACAATTTCTGAAAGGCCGGATTGGTGAGCTTGACGATGCCATGCTCGTCCTCGACGATGACGGCCAGGGGGCTACCGGTGACCAGACTGTTCAAGTGCAGGGTGCGTTCCTGGAGAGAGGATTCGGCGCTGCGGCGCAGAGCGACTTCTTCTTCGAGCTGATGGGTGCGCTCGATCACGCGAGTTTCGAGGGTGTCGCGGGCTTCGCGCAAGGCCGCGTCGCGGCACTCGATCTCCTCGAGCATGAGATTGAAATCCTCGCTCAACTGGCGCATCTCCTCGCCGATACCCGGCGGAGCGCGCAGAGCGAAGTTTTTGCCGGTGGCCACGAGGCGGGCGACCCAGGCAAGGTCGTTGAGAGGGCGGGAGACGGTTTTGGAGAAACGCCATGCGAGGATGTAGGCAATGCCCATGCAGAGGAGGTCCATCAGGACAATTATGCGCAGTCTTCTGGCCATGAGCTGGCGCAGGCCGGCGAGGCCATACTCGATATAGAGTTGCCCCACGGGCTTTCCCTGAAAAAAGACAACTTGCGAGCTCCGGACCCTGTCCGGCTCCCAGACAATGCCCTGCGGCAAGGGGAGGGAGGGCGGAACCCTGCCGGAGGAATCATCCCGCGTATAGGAAGCCTGAACGGTTCCATCGGGGCGAAACAGAACGCTCGCGGTGATTTCCCGTTCATTGCGGAGAGAGGCGAGAATATGTTCGGCGGCCTCGGCGTCGTCGAAGAAGAGCGCCGCTTCGGTGTTGTTGGCCATCATGCTGGTGATGGATTGGAGATCATCGGCGATCTGAGTGCGGGATTGCCGCGAGAAGTACAGGTAATTGCAGATCACAGCCAGGGTAAAGGCCACTCCGGTAACGGCCATGGTGAGGAGCACCAGTCTCTGGCGAAGGGACATCATGCGCGGATTCCAGATGGCGGTCATGGCTGAGCGGAGTTCCTCCGCGGAAGGATGCGGCGGGCCAACAGGAGGGCATGGGAACTGATCTTGAGGCGGGCCTGATGCGCGCGGTCGAGATTGACGTCAAAACGGAGTTTTTCGTTTTCCAGGTAGAGATAGAGGACTCCGCCGGAGTCGAGGAATTCGCGGCTTTCGCCCACGGTGAGAATGCTGTTCGCGCGCAAACCGTTCAAAAGTTTTTCGTAACGGCTCTTTTCCACTCCGCTGATGAAGAGAACATGGCAGGCGTTTAGATCGGCTTCCTGGCGCACCCAGCGGGCCTCGAGGGGATGACCTTGCGCGGTGTTTCCGCGGAGCGCTTCCGCGAGAGAGGTTCCGAAGTGAAATTCGCCGAAGACACAAATCACAATTGGGGCGCTGGAGGAGGCAAACGATTCCGCGGGCCATTCCACCAGATGGAGAAACCTGCTCAGAAATATGGCCTTGGCGCGGTAGTCACCGGAACTTATATCCGTGCTGCGCGAACCGGCCTGCGATACTCCGAGCAGCAGGGCCCCCAGCAGGAACGCGGCGCGCAACCCCGCCTTGCGCCCTGGAAGGAGGACAGCCGAGCGAACCTGGAATCCTGGAGTGAATCTCATCGAAGGCAAAGACGCGCCTCTCCGCATAGAAGCAGAGGCACGATTGATGCCATGCGGGAGGCAATTTCAGGGAGAAATCGTTAGATAACATTGAGGATAAGCGGCAGTGGGAAATAAAAGTTCCGGTTCCTGCGCCAAAGACGGCGGATTGTTTCACAAGGGGGCATTTCCGGAAGCGCCGCTCCGATTCCGCAGAGATTGCGCAGACCATCAACCTTAAATTTTTCTTATAGCCATGGGAACCGCCAGAGCAAGCCGCTGCTGTTTATTTGCCCGGCGCGGCAGAGGGGCGCGTGGCGAAAACGGCGATCATCATGCCTAGAAAGAGGAGCAGACCGGCAAGGGCGTAGGGAGCGCCGGGAAAATGAACGGAGAGTTTGGGGGCGATGGAGAAAGCGAAGACCTGGGTAAAGAGAATCGGGCCGACGAGGCCGGTGATGGCGCGGAGGCTGCTGATGGCGCCCTGGAGTTTGCCTTGCGCGGAAGCGTCCACGCGGCGGGACATGAGGGACTGCAAGGCGGGACCGGAAACGGCCCACAGGGCGATGAGCGGAGCGGCCAGGAAAAGCATGCGGCCGCGGGAAGCGAAGGCAAACCCGAGAAAACCGAGCAAGCCGAAGGAGAGACCATAGAGCAAACCGCGGCGCTCGCCGAGGCGTTTGATGATCACGCCGACGAGGCCGCCGGAAACGATGGCGGTAAAGACGCCGATGGCGGCGAGGGCCAGACCGACGGTGCGGGCGTCCCATCCATAACGATAGTCGGTATAGAGGACAAAAACGCTGGGGAGAGACTGGTGTGCGAGGTTGTGAAGAAAAATCACCAGGGCCAGGCTGCCCAGCTCGGGATGGGAGCGCAGCAGAGTGAGAGCGCCGAGGGGATTGGCCAGGTGCCAGGCGCTCTTGGCGCGCTTTTCCGCGGGCAGGGATTCGGGGAGGATGAAGAATCCGTAGAGGGCGTTGGCCAGGCTGAGCACGGCGGCGGCCCAGAAGGGATAGCGCAGATTGTGCGCGCCGAGCAGACCGCCGATGGCCGGGCCAATCACGAATCCAATGCCGAAGGCGGCGCCGAGAAGGCCGAATTTTTTGGCGCGTCCTTCGGGAGGAGTGACGTCGGTGATATAGGCGTAGGCCGTGGAGACATTGGAGGTGGTAATGCCGGAGATGAGGCGGCCGACGAAGAGCCAGCGCAGCGAAGGCGCCAGGGCCATAAAGACGTAGTCGATGCCCAGGCCGGCGCAGGAAAGAAGGATGACGGGGCGGCGGCCGAAGCGATCCGACCAGGCGCCGATGAGCGGAGAAAACAGGAACTGCATGGCGGCCCAGGCAAAACCGAAATAGCCGACGATGGAGGCGGCGCTGGCGATGCGGCCGCCTTCAAACTGGACGACGAGCTTGGGAAGGACCGGGGCGATGATACCGAAGGCCAGGAAATCGAGGGCCACGGTGACGATGATGAAGAAAAAAGCGGCGTGGCCGTGGCGGCCATTCGCGGATGCGGGAGAAGTTTCGCCGTCTGGGGAATTCTGCGGAAAGGACAATGCACGCTCCTGATGCTCTTTGATAGTAACGCATCGAGGCGAGAGTCTCCAAGGCCCGGCGGGGATGGCGGAGGAAAGAGGATGCCCGGGCAAGAGGGTGATCACCGAGGAGAGAAAGGCGTGGCTAGGTTTAGTTGACTACTCAACCAGTCTGGCGTATCCTTTCTTCAGTTTGGTCCCCGTTCCGTTTTCCGCGCTGGCTCTTTCCCGGCGCTGAAGAGAGGCAGGCCCCTGATGCAAGCCATTCGTCACTGGTCTGTGCGGCATGCGCGCGGACTGCGCCGGGCCTACGAGGCCTTCAAGCGTAGCGCTCCCGTCCTGGGTGCGCCGCTGCGCTGGTTCGGCCGGCGCGGGACGGAAACTCTACTTGCTCCTTTCGAACGCGCCGCCAAAGGACTTTTTTTCGATTGCCGTATGTGCGGCCAGTGCGTGCTCTCCTCGACGGGCATGGCTTGTCCTGAAAATTGCGGCAAGGAGATGCGCAACGGGCCGTGCGGGGGCGTGCGTCCCAACGGAAATTGCGAAGTGAAGCCGGAGATGCTCTGCGTGTGGGTGGAAGCCACCGCAGGCCAGAAGAAAATGGCTGGCCAGCTGGGCGAAACGCTTCCCTTCCTGCCGCCGGTGGACCAGCGCCTGCGCGGGCATTCCACCTGGGCTTCCATCATTTCGCGCGAAGCGCTGCTGCCTGCGCCGGAGCCGCCGGCGGAACTCCGGGTGTGGGAACGGCCTCGGCACGAATTCGAGCGCGCCTGCGAGTCGGGGAAGTTCGTGGTCACCGCGGAGATCGCCCCGCCGGATTCGGCCGATGGCACGGGCCTGCTGCAGCGCGCCGAGCGATTCCAGGGGCTGGTGGACGCGCTCAATCTCACCGACGGAGCGGGCGGCAACTGCCACATCTCGAGCGTGGCGGCTGCTGCGATTCTGACGGCCAACGGGCACACGGCCATCTGCCAGATGGCCTGCCGGGATCGCAACCGGCTGGCCCTGCAAGGGGATCTGCTGGGAGCGGCGGCGCTGGGCGTGCGCAATTTTCTGTGCTTGACCGGGGATGACATTCAGGGTGGCGACCATCCGGGGGCCAAGCCGGTCTTCGACCTGGACGCCGTTTCCCTGCTGCGCATTGCGCGCGGCTTGCGCGACGAGGGGCGCTTCGCTTCCGGGCGCAAACTCGAAGGCGCGCCGAATCTTTTTCTGGGCGCGACGGCCAATCCCTTTGCGCCGCCCTACGCCGAGCGCGCGGCCAATCTCGAAAAGAAGATTCTTGCCGGGGCGCAATTTATTCAGACGCAATTCTGTTTTGACCTGGAGCTGCTGGAGAATTTCCTGCGCGAAGTGCGGCAGCGCGGACTGCACCAGCGCTGCCGGATTATCGTGGGCGTGGGAGCCATGCGCAACGCCAAGGCGCTGCGCTGGATGAGCCAGCACGTCGCCGGCGTGCACGTTCCCGAGAAATTGATCCAGCGGGTGGCCGGGGCGCAGGACCAGCAGTTGGAAGGAAAAAAAATCATGCTGGAAATCATGGCCGCGCTGCGGGGCATCGAAGGCGTGGCCGGCGTGCACCTGATGGGTCACAAGAACGAAGAGCTTCTCGCGGAAGCCATTGCCGAATCGGGCTGGCGCGCAAAAACCACGTAAGCATGGCGCAAGGACCGGATTGCCCTTCCATTGCCGTATTCACAAGACAGAAAAAACGGGCCCCATCAGAACCAGTCGCTGCGGTAAGCGATCCACCAACTGGCCATGCCCACCGGAATCGTGGCGGCCAGCGCCCACCACATGGGCAAAGCCACGTCGGCGATGAGACCCAGGGCCGTAAAGGTCAGCCAAAAGACTTTTCGTTGCATGAAGCGATTCTAACAGTGAACGGCGGCGCGGAAGCGCGCCTGCTCCGCGGCGCTTCCGCGAAGGTTAACAGGCCCGCGAAGACTCGCGGCATCGTCAGTGGCTTTCTTTCTTAACCTGGCCGATTCCCTTGAATTGGGCAAAGATTGTTTCCGCATTGCGGTGATAGATCTTCTCGAGGACAGCGGCGGGCAGTTCGAGGCCGTAAATTTTCCAGCGGCCTTGCTCGGGATAGCCGCTGTAGTCGAAGGATTCATCGGCGGTTTCCAGCCAGCGGAAATAGTTGCGGAACATTTGCTCATCGCTGCCGGAATCGGTGCCGAAGAGGATGCGGTCGGGATAGGCGAGGAAAAGCTGGCGCGTTTCGCGGGGCTGGCGGCCAAGTTCGGCCTCGCGGGCGCCAAACTCCATGAACAGGTTGGGGAATTTGGCGAGGGAATCGGCGGCCCATTGCAGATTTTCCGGCCAACCCATGTGCAGGGAAACGAAGATGGTGTGCGGATGCCTGGCGAAGACGCGGTTACGGGCTTCGAGAAGGGATTGGAGGCCTGGAAAATCGCGGCCGTAGAAACTCCAGTCGGGATGGCCGATCAGTTCCTCGTAGCGTTCGTTCTTCGCATCGGTGGGATGAAAGAAGGCTTCGGGGTCGCCGGTGTGGATGAATACGGGAATGCCCAGCCGGCCGCACTCTTCCCAGACGGGATCGAGGCGGGAATCGTCCACGGCAATTAATTTTCCGGATTTATCGCGGACGCCCAGGCCCAGGTCCTTGAGGACTTTGAGGCCGCGGGCGCCGCGGGCCACGGAGTCGTCGATCTGGCTGACCATGAGGCGGGCGAATTGCGGGTCGTCGATTTTGCTCCAATCGATCTGGGTAAAGACCAGGAAGCGGCCGGGATAGGGTTTGACCATTTCGTCGAGAACTTTTTGCAGTTTATCCCCCCACATGCCGGTGAGGATGACGAGGGAGCGAACGTTGTTGCGGTCCATCATGGCGACAAGTTCGGCGGGATTGAAGTGCCGGTCATCGATGCCCATGGCGTCGTTGACGTGGGTGTGGACGTCAATGACCGGATAAGCGGCGCGAGTGATCGCGTGGACGGGAACATGGAGCATGGACTCCGGCTTGTAGTCCTTGAGGAGTATCGTCTTTTTCGAGTCGGCATCCGGCTCGGCGCGGTAACCGATCTGCGATTGCGATTGCGCGTGCGCATTCAGGGAGAAGAAGAAAGCGGCAAGCAGAGCGAACAAGGGAAATGGGCGGCGCACAAAGACCTCCAGTCAGAATCAATCCTGTTTTTTACTCCTCAGACGGAACTTCGAACGACAGCGGATTGCGGAACCAGCGCGTCTTCCAGATGCCGAAGGCGATGCCCAGGAACATCCAGATGGAGCCGACGATCATGGCGGGACGGCTGAGATTCCACCACAAGGCGAGGCAGATGAAGAAGCCGAGAACGGGAGGAAAGAAATGGGTGAGCTTCTTCTCCTCGGCGCGCAGAAAATATTTTACAAAGGCCGCGGCATTGACGCCCATGAAGGCGATGAGCGCGCCGAAATTCAGCAACTCGATGCCCCGGCCGTAACTCAGGAAGAAGGAGCCCGTCAAAGCCAGGGCGCCGACGAAGATCACGTTATTGCGGGGGACGCGATGACGAGGGTCCACGGCCCCGAAGAAGGACTTGGGAAGAGCGTTGCTGCGGCCCATGCCGTAGAGCAGGCGGGCGGCGCCGAGTTGGGCGCCGAGGCCGGAGCCGAAATTGGCGACCACCAGAGTGAAGCCCACAATGCCGAACAGGGGGGCCCAGGTGCGTGCGGCGGCGTAGACGTAGGCCGTGTCGGCGTTGGGGAAGGGCGTGGAAGCCGGCCAGATCAATTGAGCGGCGTAGACTTCGAGAGCGGAGAGCACGCCGATGACCAGGCAGGTGAGCACCGTGGCGAGGAGAATATTGCGGCGGGGATTTTCGGCTT
>Ga0315268_10004582_pt1 | contig 14988 bp, 10 predicted proteins | sample C1_top_MG_FD_204535 | JGI IMG/M metagenome (GOLD analysis project Ga0315268, IMG submission 204535) | Sediment microbial communities from Yellowstone Lake, YNP, Wyoming, USA - C1_top | ecosystem: Environmental > Aquatic > Freshwater > Lake > Sediment | place: USA: Wyoming | collected 2017-08-01
TGATCACCGACTACGACAAGCTCACCCTGGAAGTGTGGACCAACGGCTCCGTCGCGCCCGCCGACGCCGTCGGCCTGGCCGCCAAGCTGCTCAAGGACCACATGAACATCTTCATCAACTTCGAAGAGGAGATGGAGGCGACCACCAGCGAGGAGCAGCGCAAGCCGGAGATCCGCAACGAAAACCTGAACCGCTCGGTGGAGGAGCTGGAGCTCTCCGTGCGCAGTTACAACTGCCTGAAGAACGCCAATATCCAGACCATCGGCGAGCTGGTGCAGAAGACCGAGGCCGAAATGCTGAAAACCAAGAATTTCGGCCGCAAGTCGCTGAACGAGATCAAGGAAATCCTGGCTTCCATGGGCTTGAGCCTGGGCATGAAGATTGATGAGCACGGTAACGCCGTGCCCGGCAGCCAGCCCTCCACGCCCGCCACCGCCGGCGCCCTTTCCGGCGACGGGCAGTTGTAGAAAAGCAGTTGTCAGTTGCCAGTGGTCAGTTGCCAGTTCGTACTGACCACTAGCCACTGGCCACTGCTTAGCCCCGCAGGGGCGAACGCTGGTAGCCCAGGGCGAGAGCCCTGGGACGGGGCGGTTTGTTTCAGCGTGAGTCCCGTAGGGACGGCACGACACAATAAAGTGCGTTCGCGCACAACATCGCGGCAACAGAGTCGGAACCATCCGCCTGAATCGCGCCGCAAAAGGATATTGTCATGCGTCATCGTGTAGCAGGTTGGAAACTCGGTCGCAATACCAGCCACCGGCGCGCGCTCCTGCGCAACCTGGTGACCTCGCTCATTCTCGAAGAACGCATCGAGACCACGGTGCCCAAAGCCAAGGCCATGCGGCCGCAGGTGGAGAAGATGGTCACCCTGGGCAAGCGCGGCGACGTCGCCGCCCGCCGCCTGGCCGCTTCGTACCTGATGACCCGCGAGGCGGTGGACAAGCTGTTCGACAGCGTCGCTCCCCGCATGGGCGAGCGCAACGGAGGCTACACCCGCATCGTCCGCTCCGGGTTCCAGAAAGGCGACGGCGCGGAGAAAGCCTTCATCGAGCTGCTGGGCAGCGAGAAAGTGATCGCCGAAAAGCAGCAGAAGCGCGCCGAAGCCCGCGCCAAGCGCCGCGAGGAAGCCAAGAAGGCGATGGAAGAGGCCGAAGCCCAGGCCGCTCCTCCCGCCGGCGAAGAACCCGCAGGCGAAGAAAAGAAGGAATAAGCGGCAGGCAATTCCCGTTGAATCTGAGCGCACCCGGCCCCTCCGGGTGCGCTTTGTTCTAAGCTCGAACTGGGCCGGTCTGCATCGAGCGTGAACCAACAGCGTTAATGGTGTACCACCAGGGTTAATTCCGGTTGCCGCCTTTCAGCTTTACACTTCCGACATGCCCGCTGACATTGCAGTTGCGTCGCGCGGGAGTAAGACAGCCACGGACGAAGCGGTCGACATCGTCCAAAGCCGTGCTCGCCTGGACCGCCTCGATTTGTGGGAGTGGTTCCGCTGGGCTTCGGTCCTGTTCATCGCCCTGTTGCTGACCGGCGGAATGTTCTCCCTTTCCATGCCCATGCTTCGACGGGACTGGTTATCCCAAGGACAGTTGAACATCAACATCTGGGGCTTGCTTGGCCTGGTGCTGCTGTTCGGCGCCTACACCGTGTACCAGCAGCTCCTGATTACCCGTTTGCGCCGCGATATGACCAGCCGCATCGGCATGGCCGCTACCCTGGAAGTGCTGAAGCCGCCTCCGCAAGGGCCCGAGCCAGGACACACCTGTCGCCGCCACTGGGAGCGCTTCCATCTGGATCTCCGCATCACCGTGGAAGCCGTGGTTCGCGGCCGGCCGGCGGTGATCTACGGCCGCACCAGCGACATCAGCGAGGGTGGTTTGGGCGCCGTCATCCCGGAATCGCTTTCGCCGGATGATGAAATCAACATCCGCCTCCCCATAGGCCGGGATGCCGCTGATGTTACCCTGCGCGCGGTGGTGCGCCATCGCCGCGGGTTTTATCACGGCTGCGAGTTCTTTAGCGTCAGCGAGGAGGACCGCGCCGCCATCCGCGCTGCTTGCGAGGGCGCTGTCCCGGTGCTTGCCTATCGCCGCGATTACCGTCCGCCCGCTGAAGTCGGCCACCTCTAGCAGGCTGCTGAGAAACTCGATTGCCCAGCCGTTTTGAAATGCCATGCTCCGCAACTTTTCTCTCGCCCGAGCGTTCATACTGATGAATTCCTCAAGGAGAACCACACAATGCGGAAGATCGGCATTCTTGCGCTGCTACTTGGACTTTGCATCGCGCCGGCGGCATGGGCACAGGGCGGCCCCCCAGGAACTGGGCAGGGCCCCGGAGGCCCGGGTGGCATGCGTCACGGCATGCGCCGCGGCGGCGGGCAGCAAAACGGAATCCTGCGCATGGCGCAGCAGCTCAACCTTACTCAGGACCAGCAGAACCAGATTCGCAGCCTGCTGCAAACCCAGCGCCAGCAGGTGCAGTCTGTCCGCCAGGACACCTCTCTCACCACCGAGCAGAAGCAGGACAAGATCAAGCAGCTTCGCCAGTCCACCCATCAGCAGGTGCTTGGCGTCCTCACGCCGGAACAGCAGGACAAGCTCAAGCAACTTCAGCAGGCGCGGGGCGGCATGGCGGCGTTGAACCTGACCCCCGACCAGAAGGCCAAACTGCAACCCCTCCGCCAGCAGATGCAGCAACAGGTGCAGGCCGTGCGCCAGGACAGCTCCTTAGCCCCGGCGCAGAAGCGGGACAAGATTCGCCAAATCCGGCAGGACGCCATGGCCCAGATGAACGCCATCCTCACGCCGGAGCAGCAGCAGCAAATGGAGCAGATGCGGCAGCGCCGCCGCGGCGGGCCCGGCGGGCCCGGAGGGCCGGGACAGCCCCCTCCTCCGCCCCCACCGCAAGGTCAGTAGTACAAGGTCGTCTCACGCGACACTCTCCTGCCGGGCGGCGCAAGCCGCCCTTTTTTTTACGGCGGGGAATTTGTGATTTAGTGATTCCGTGGATCTGTGCCCAATCCGATAAATCACAAATCACTAAATCCAATGCCTGCCGTCCTGAAGAATTTCCCTGTGGTACAACAGCTTGATGCCCGCACGCCGCGAGCCGGACAAATCGCGCAACCTGATCGCCTTCGGCGTGACATCGCTGTTCAACGACACCGCCAGCGAGATGGGCTACTGGATTCTTCCCGCTTTCCTGACGTCCATCGGCGCGGGTCCCGCCCAGCTCGGCCTGATCGAGGGCATTGCCGAGAGCGTCGCTTCGTTTGCCAAGCTGTTCTCCGGTTACCTCACCGACCGGGTGCCGCGCCGCAAGCCCGTCGTGGTCTTCGGTTATGCCGTCGCCAACGCGCTCAAGCCGCTGCTGGCGATCACCGCCGCCTGGTGGCAGGTGCTGCTGATCCGCTTTGGCGACCGCGTCTCGAAAGGACTGCGCGGCGCTCCCCGCGACGTTATGCTCGCCGAATCGGTTGCGCCCTCCCGCCTGGGCGCCGCTTACGGCTTGTTGCAGGCCATGGATTCTGCCGGCGCCATCATCGGCCCGCTCATCGCGCTGGCCTTGCTGGCGCACTATGGCTTGCGCGGCGTGTTCTGGGCCGCCGCCATTCCCGGCCTGGCCAGCGTGGTGGTGGTCGTGCTGTGGGCCCGCGAAACCGGAGCAGCACAGCCGGTGAGGCACAGGTCTTCGGCCCATGCACGCGCGCCGGAGACCCGCGCCACACTCACGCTGCCATGGCGGTACTACTACGTCCTGGCCGCCGTGGCGCTGTTCTCGCTGGGAAATTCCAGCGATATGTTCCTTGTCCTGCGCGCGCAGAGTGCGGGCGTGCCGGTCGCCCATGCGCCCCTGCTCGGCCTGGTCTTCAATGCTACCTACACTGCCTTCTCCTGGCCCGCGGGCCGGCTGAGCGACCGCGTCTCCAAGTACGCCCTGGTCGGCGGCGGCTACGCCGTGTTCGCGGTCGTCTACCTGGTCTTCGCCTTGGCGCCCTCGCGCGCCGCGCTGTGGGCCATGATGGCCTTCTACGGCCTCTACTACGCGCTGACCACGCCGGTGCTGAAGGCGCTGGTGGTGGACAATGCTCCGCCCGAGGCGCGGGGCCGCGCCTTCGGCATCTTCTACTTCGTCACCAGCCTGGCGGCGCTGCTGGCCAGCATCGTGACCGGCGAGTTGTGGAAGCACCAGGGCCCGGAACTGCCGTTCCTGCTCTCGGCGGCGCTGGCGGCGATGGCCGCGGCGCTGCTGCTGCTGATGAAGAAGAAGTGATCACTAATTGCTTCTTCCCACGCCGCTCACCACAATCAGCGCCATCTGGGCGAACACGCCCGCCATGGCGTCGAGCGCGACGTCGGCCGGGCTGCCGGTACGCGACAGCAGGAATCCCTGGTGCCATTCGTCCAGCCCGGCCACGGCGAGCGTGGACAGCAGCGCCAGCGCCGCCGCCCGCAGGCTCCACCGGTTACATATATCGCTTAGAAGGTCGCGGCCCGCGTGCAGCTCCAGGGTCGCCCACCAGGCGCGGGCCATCACCAGGCTGAGCACGGCGTAACCGAAGAAATGCCCTGCCTTGCGAAGCAGGGAATGGATCTGCACGAACCTGAGCGGGCTGATTGCTCCGCACAAGAAAGTCAGCAGCGGCCGCAGGATGGAGCCGGTGTTCTCCGCCGAGGCCAGCGGGGTGGATTCCAGCGCGATCACCGCCAGCCACAGCAGGGCCGGCGCCCAGGCGCGACCGAGCGGCGTGCTCATCTACTCCACGCGATAATTCGGCGCTTCCCGCGTGATGATGACGTCATGCACGTGGCTCTCGCGCATGCCGGCGGCGCTGACGCGCACGAAGCGCGCCTTCTGTTGCAGTTCGGCGACGGTGGCGCAGCCGCAGTAGCCCATGCCGGAGCGCAGTCCGCCCACCAGTTGGGTCATGATCATGGCCAGCGAGCCGCGGTAGGGCACGCGGCCCTCGATGCCCTCGGGCACCAGCTTGGCCAGCCGGTTGCCGTCGCGTTCCTCGATGGGCACGGGCACCGAGGAATCGGCGCCGTCGCTTTCCTGGAAGTAGCGCTCGCCGGAACCGGCCGCCATGGCGTCCAGCGATCCCATGCCGCGATACGCCTTGAAGCTGCGTCCCTGGTACAGAATGGTTTCCCCGGGACTCTCGTCGGTGCCGGCGAACAGGGAGCCGATCATGCACACGCTGGCGCCGGCGGCCAGCGCCTTGGTCACGTCGCCCGAGTACTTGATGCCTCCGTCGGCGATCACCGGAATTCCCGCCTCGCGCACCGCCCGGTAAGCTTCGGCGATGGCGGTGATCTGCGGCACGCCGGTGCCGGTGACGATGCGGGTGGTGCAGATCGAGCCCGGCCCGATGCCCACCTTGACGGCATCGGCGCCGCAGCGCGCCAGTTCGCAGGCGCCGTCGAAGGTGCCCACGTTGCCCGCGATCAGCTCCACTTCCGGCAGCTTCGCCTTCACCGTCTTCACCGCCTCCAGCACGCGCGTGGAGTGCCCGTGCGCGCTGTCGATAGCCAGCACGTCCACCTTGGCGCGCACCAGTTCCTGCGCCCGCTCCAGGTAATCGCCGGTGGCGCCGATGGCCGCTCCCACGCGCAGCCGGCCGTGCGCGTCCTTGGCCGCGTTCGGGTACTTCAGCTTTTTCTGGATGTCCTTGACCGTGATCAGTCCCTTGAGCGTGTACTTGTCGTCCACCACCAGCAGCTTCTCCACCCGGTGCTTGTGCAGGATCTGCCCGGCCTGCTCCAGGGTGGTGCCCACCGGAACCGTGATCAGGTTTTCCTTGGTCATGACCTTGCTGATGGGGATGTCGGTGCGGGTCTCGAAGCGCAGGTCGCGGTTGGTGAGAATCCCGACCAGCTTGTGATTCTTGGTGATGGGCACGCCGGAGATGCGGTAGCGCCGCATCACTTCCAGCGCGTCGGCCACCCGCTCGTCCGGCGACATGGTGATGGGATCCACGATCATGCCGCTTTCTGAGCGCTTTACCTTGTCCACTTCGCCGGCCTGCTGCTCGACCGTAAGGTTGCGGTGGACGATCCCCATCCCGCCCTGCTGCGCCATGGCGATGGCCATGTGCGACTCCGTCACCGTGTCCATGGCCGCGCTGATGATGGGGATGTTCAGGCTGATATTGCGGGTCACGCGCGTCTGCGTGTTGACCGATGCCGGCACCACGTCGGAGCGGGCGGGCAGCAGCAGCACGTCGTCGAAGGTGAGGGCTTCCGGGACAGGAAAGTGGATCATGAACTTCTCTCTTTTTTTCATTGTAGCAGCAGCAACCGGCGCCCTGGCTTGCCGGTATCCACCCGAAGCGCTGCCGCCTGGTGGATGTGCTGCGCCTCCGGGCTGCGGCTCGGGCTCCGCCAGGGGAAAAAACTGCGCCCTGCGGCGGCGCTCCGTGGCGTCTTCCTCTGCTCCTCTGGCCACGCGCCATCTACAGATTCCCATAAGTGAACATTCCCAAAATCGGAAACTTACCTGTGGATAAAAAACTAAGTTGCTGAAAACAAATCGCGTGGTTTTGGTTTCAGAGTTGCCTTTCAGAGACACACACATCACTTTAGTGTGCCCCGCGGTCTGGATCGCACACGCTCTGGGCGACCTGGCCGAGTACGGCAAAGGAGGGCCGTAGCACAACCACAGAGCAAAGCCAGTCGAAGCAGACAGACAAAACTGAATTTGCTGGAGGAGTACAGGCATGATGAAAATTTGGTTTCGGATCTTAGGGGGATTGTTGCTGGCCTTGTGCGTGGTGGGCACGCTGTCCATCAGCGCCATGGGGCAGGCGACGATCTCGACAGGCGCCATCGCCGGTACCGTCGCTGATCCTACCGGCGCCGTGGTTTTGGGCGCCAAAGTTGTCGTTACCAGCAAGGCCACCGGCGGGCAAGTCACCCTCAGCACCACCCATGCCGGAGCGTTTAACTCGGGCGCGCTCATCCCCGGTGATTACAGCGTGCGCATCAGCCACGCGGGGTTCAAGAGCACTGACGTTCCCGTCTCCGTCAAGGTCGGCGCCATCAGCAGCGTAGACGTCAAGCTGCAGCTTGGCGCCACGGAAGAAGTCGTCGAGGTGGCGGCCGACGCCATCGCCGTCAACACCCAGCAAGCGGTGGTGCAAGGCGTTTTGAACACGCAGCAGATTGACTCGCTGCCCATCAACGGCCGCAACTTCCTCGACCTGGCGCAGCTCGAGCCGGGCGTGCAGATTCAGGACGGCCTGAACTTCGACCCCACCAAGGGCGGATTCACCGGCATCTCGATCGGTGGCCGGAACGGCCGTACCACCCGCATTGAGCTGGATGGACAGGACATTTCCGACGAGACCGTCGGCACCACCACCATGAATCTTTCCCCGTCTGCCATCCAGGAGTTCAGCATTTCCCAATCTTCGCTCGACATGTCCACGGAGCTGACTTCCTCCGGCGCGGTCAACGTGGTCAGCCGCTCCGGCACCAACAGCTACCATGGGGAAGCCTTCTATCTGTTCCGCGGCAACAAGCTGGCGGCCAACTTCCCCGGCGGCCAGGACCTGCCGTATCAGCGCAACCAGGAAGGCGGCCGCTTGGGTGGTCCGCTGGTGAAGGACAAGCTGTTTTTCTTCGTCAACCTGGAACACGTAAAGCAGACGTTGATGGCGCCGGTCACTTTCAGCGGTCCGCTGGCTGGTTTCAGCGGCGGCGACCCTACGCCTTTCCGCGAGAGCGAGGCCACCGCCCGTCTGGACTACCAGTTCAAGCCCAACGCCCGGTTCTTCTGGCGCTTCAACTACGACCACAACAGGGGCATCACCAACTTCGGCATGGGCTACTCCAACTACGCCGGATCGAACAACACTCCGGCGCACGTCTGGGGCGTGGACTTCAACAACGGCCAGTGGAACCACAGCATCCGCGTCAGCTACCTGAAGTTCGTCAACAAGATGGATCCGAACGCGCCGGCGCCAAACGTCATGGTTCCCGGGATGACCGTGCGCATCTCGAACCTTTATACCGGGCCCAACATCGAGGCGCCGCAGCGTACCTTCCAGCAGAACGAGGCTGGCAAGTATGACGGCAGCCGCCTCGTCGGCAACCACACCTTCCGCTATGGCCTGGGATTCAACCGCATCCGCGGCGGCGGCATGGCCGCTTTCTATAACGACTATGTCCGCGGCCAGAACAACGCCACCGGCACCGCTTACGCCAATCTGAGTCTGTTCGCGCCGGGCGGCGCCACCAACCCGCTGAATTACCCCATTTACTACTGGATCATGGGCAACGGCCAGGGTTACGCCACCGAATTGCCCGCCTTCAAGGAGCCGGCCGGCGGCCAGTACGACAATCGCTTCCAGTTCTATGTTGGCGATAGCTGGAAGATGAAGCCCTACCTGACCCTCACCGCCAGCTTGCGTTACACGCGCGACACCGGACGCACCAACAGCGATCTGGCGCCCATCGGCTGCAATCAGCTTGACGCGACGCTGACCGCCGATGCCGCCGCGGCTGGAACTCCCATCACCACCTGCCCCAACGGCGGCCAGTTGATGAACATGTTTGGCGCCGGCCTGGGCAAGCGCGTTCGCCAGGACAACAACAACTTCGGCCCCAACCTCGGCTTCGCCTGGGACGTCTTCCACAACGGCAAGACCGTCATCCGTGGTGGCGCCGGCATGTACTACGAGAACGCCATCTTCAACAACGTTCTCTTCTCCCGTTCGCTTTACCTGCCCAAGGGCTTGTTCTTCTCCTCCACCCCGGCGCTGTGCCGGGAAGGCAGCACGATTGATTTGCCGCTCAGCGGCCCCAAGGACATCACCAGCGACTATGGCATCAACTGCATGGCCTCTCTGGCGACCATGGGGACCGATCCGAACTACACCATCGGCGCGCAAGTTGCGAAGATGCAGGCGCTCTTCCAGCAGTACCAGGCGGAAACGAAGCAAGCCGGCCCCTCGCGCAATCCCGGCTTCGTGGGCAACAACCTGAACCCCTCGGCCAATGGCAACCTGCTGGCGCCGAACTACCGCGCCCCTTATTCGTACCAGATGAACATCGGCGTGCAGCGCCAGCTTTGGAATGGCGCGGTTCTGACCGCCGACTACATCCGCAACGTAAACCTCCATTACCTGATCAATATCGACACCAACCAGGTTGGAAACGTGAAGTACTTCAACAAGAGCGCGGCTCAGAACGCGATCGCAACCATCAACAATTACTACGGTTGTGGAGCCTCGTTTTCGGCGGCAGCTACCAATTGCGCCATTACCGCGGGCGCTTCGATGTCGGACTATGCCTACGCCGGCCTCGGTTCCGGAGTTGACGTGGGCGGCGGCTATCCCTCGTATTTCGGCGGCGGCATGACTACCGATCCGGATGGCGTTGCGAACAATAACCGCTACGCCTTCGGCGGCATCAACTCCGACGCGGGCGCCAACGCCATGCTGTTCCCCGTCGGCCGCTCCGTGTACAACGCATTGCAGTTCTCGCTCCGCGTGAACAAGGCCAACCCGGTCTTCTTCCTCAAGAGCCTGAATTTGCAGGCGTCCTACACCCTGTCGCGTTTCAACACCATGGTGGGCGACCAGGACTTCATCAGCAGCTCGGTGGATCAGCAGAACCCGACGCGGTACTTCGGTCCCAGTTCCTTCGACCGCACGCACCAGTTTGCGTTCGGGTTCACGGCGGAATTCCCGAAGTTCGCGAAGGTTTCCATCATCCAGCACCTGAACTCGCCGTTCCCGATCACGCTGTCGGCATATAACCAGGGGCGGGGCGACGAGATCTTCCACACCGACTTCACCGGTGACGGCACCAACGGGGACATCCTGCCCGGCCTCAACATCGGCTCCTTCGGTCGCAGCGTGAACGACATGAACCAGGTCATCAGCAATTACAACAGCGCCGTGGCGGGCAAGCCCACCCCGGCCGGACAGACGCTGATTGATGCTGGCCTGATGACCGCGGGTCAGTTGACCGCGCTGGGCGCCGTGGCCGACACGCTTGATCCCCCGGTTGCCGGCTACATGAAGAACAGCTGGTTGAACAACACTGACCTGAAGGTCTCATTCCCGGTCAAGATCAGGGAACGGTTCACGATTGAACCCACGGTCAGCCTCTACAACCTGTTCAACCGCACCAACTTCGGTGTCTCCCCGGGGTGTGCCAACGATAACCAGGGCGGCCGCCTCTGCGGTGCGCTCAATTCCGGTCTTCCCAACACCATCGGCTACACCACCAAGGCCGATGCCAACGGAATGCGTGCCTTCCAGAGCCCCAGCCTGTTCAACCTGGGTTCGCCGCGGCAGGCCGAGTTGGAACTGCGCATAACCTGGTAATCCATTCGGCTTCGGCCTTCGGCCACCGGCGTTCCGCGCCGGTGGCCTTTTCTGTGGTGCGCCCGGCAGGGCGCACTCGCACGGATTGCAAAGACCCACATCTGCCAAATGCGGGCAGATGTGGGGCACCTGCAATTCGGCGCTCCCGCGTACCCCGAATCCCCCGCCGTCCGGGAGGCATCTTATTGTCAAGCCGGAATTTGGGACTGGTCTGCGGTTTGTGTTTTGCCCTTCCGAGGCGTATATTTGTAAACGTAGCTGCTGTGTCGTACAGGGCGCCTGAGGCGCGCCGGTGCAGTGCGCCCGGGCGGTCCCCGCAGGCTTCGGCGACGATTCCTAGTGGGCGCGAGCCCACTTTTTGTTTGAGTCTGTCGGCCATAGGTCGTGTAGCGGCGGAATTTATTCCGCCGGCCGGGCGGCGATCGGCGCAGATGAAATGGCACTGGACCTCGAACACGTACGGCAGATTGCCGAGCGCGTGACCGCCTCGCAAGGAGTGGAACTGGTCGAGCTGGAGTTCCGCGGCGGCGGCAAGTCGCGCATGCTGCGGCTCTACATCGACAAGCCCGGCGGCGTCACCCACGAGGACTGCGCCCTGGTGAGTCGCGAGCTCGGCACCATCCTCGACGTCGAGGAAGCGGTGCCCGGCGGCCCGTATTTGCTCGAAGTTTCCTCGCCGGGGCTGGATCGCAAGCTGGCCAAGCCGGCCGATTACGAGCGCTCCGCCGGCAGCCGGGTGCGGGTGCTGACGCGCGAACCGCTGGACGGCAGCCGGCAGATGGAAGGACGGCTGCAAGGGTTGCGCGAGGGGCGGGTCGTGCTGGAGGTCGGCGGCGGGAAAAAATCGCCGCTCCGCACCATCGAAATTGAACTGGGCAACGTCGAAAAGGCGAACCTGGTTCCTGAATTCTGATTGCCGAATTGCGGAAGTGCGGAATGGCAGAAATTGAATTACGAAATTCCGCAGTTCGGCAATTCCGCAATCTCGTGTAACTGGCCGTTGGCCACTGAGAATTGGAACGATTATGGCAAGCGAGCTTTACAACACCATTGATGCCCTCAGTCGCGAGAAGGGGATTGATCCGCAAATTGTGGTCAGCGCGGTGGAGGATGCGATTGTCGTCGCCACCCGCAAGTACTACAAGACCCAGGAGAACCTCCGCGCCGTGCTGGACAAAGACACGGGGCAGATCAAGGCGTTTGCGGTCAAGCAGGTGGTGGAAAGCCCGGAGCAGGTGGAGGATCCCACCAACCAGATGACCCTGGAAGACGCGCGCCGGCTCGATCCCACCGTCGAGGTCGGCGGCGAGCTCCGCATTCCCAAAGCGACGGATGTGCTGGGGAGGATCGCGGCCCAGCTTGCCAAGCAGGTCATCTTCCAGAAAGTGCGCGAGGCTGAGCGCGACACCATCTACAACGAGTACATCGGGCGCGTCGGCGAAATCGTCAACGCCACCGTCAAGCGCACCGAAGGCCCCGACGTCATTTTCGATGTCGGCAAAGCCGAGGCGCGCATGCCGCGCAAGGAGCAGTCGCGCCTGGAGTCCTTCGCCCCCGGCGAGCGCCTGCGCGTGGTCATCACGCGCGTGGAAAGAGCCGCCAAGGGACCGCAGGTCATCGTCTCGCGCGCGGCGCCGGAGCTGGTACAGCACCTGTTCCAGACCGAGGTGCCGGAAATCTACGACAACACCGTCGTCATCCGCGCCATCGCCCGCGAGGCCGGAGAGCGCACCAAGATCGCCGTCATGTCGAAGGACAAGGACGTGGATGCGGTGGGCGCCTGCGTCGGCATGAAGGGCATGCGCGTGCAGTCCATCATCCGCGAACTGCGCGGCGAGAAGATCGACATCATCGAGTACCACGAAGACCCGGTCACCTTCGCCGAAAAGGCGCTGCAGCCGGCCAAGGTCAGCCGCGTCAGCGTGCTCGATGCCTCGGAGAAGCATCTGGAAGTGATCGTCGACGATACCCAGCTTTCCCTTGCCATCGGCAAGAAGGGGCAGAACGTGCGCCTGGCGGCCAAGCTGCTCGGCTGGAAAATCGACATCAAGAGCGAGGAAGAGAAGCGCCAGGAAGTGGAACAGCAGATGGCCGCGCTGGTGACCAGCCAGGTGACGCCGCTCAGCAGCATCCCTGATCTCGGCGAGGGCCTCATCGAAAAGCTTACCGCCGCCGGCGTGACCTCGGTGGAGTCGCTGGCCGACATGACCCCGGAGCAACTGGAAGCCATTCCCGGCATCGGCCCCAAGACAGTGGAAAAAATCAGCATTGCGGTCAATAATTACTTTTCCAGCCTGGAAGCAGGGGAAACGCCTTCGGTGGCGCCGAACTTCGACGCACCGGAGGACCAGCCCGCCGCCGGCGAGCAAGGTCCCATGCCGCCTGACGACGTGGGTCCGGACGCGGCCGGACAAGCGGGCGACACCGAAGGTCTGTCGCAGCAGCCCGACGCGGGGGCCCAGAGCGTCAGCGAGCAAGACGAGCAGAATGTGGAGGCGGCGGCTGTCAGCGGCGTGGAAAACGCTGCGCCGGCCGATGAGGCGGAAGTAACCACCCACGAGCAGCACCCGGACGAAGAGAAGATTCCGAAGGAAGAGCAGTGAAGCGGAACGCTTCACTGCCTGCCGGCGGAATGAATTCCGCCGCTACACCAGAAACCGGAACCGTGAGGTTGATATGAAGACTTAGCGGGAACACGGAGGAAACGAAGGGCGGATGGTAGACACGTCGAAGATTCGAATCAATGATCTGGCCAGAGAACTGGAAGTCAAGAGCAAGGCTATCCTGGATGTTCTGCCTAAGGTCGGGGTCACGGAAAAGAAGACTCACTCCAGTTCCATCACCGTGGAGGAAGCGGAGAAGGTGCGCCAGCACTTCTACGCTGAGAACGCGGGACCAGCAGGCGCGGCCAGCCGTGCCGCACGTGCGCGGGCGGATGAGGAAATCAAGACCAAGATTGACCTGTCCCACATCTCCAAGCCTGGGGATGTGTTGAAACTGCTGCAACAGAAGCAGGCAGCGGCTGCTCCGCCGCGGCCGCGCCCCGAGCCGGCAAGAGCGGCGCCGGTCGCGCCGGCGCCGGCTCCGCCCAAGCCCGCCGCGCCCCTGGCTCCTCCTCCGGAGCCGGTAGCGCCGCCGCCGCGCATAATCAGGCCGCCCGCGGAGACGCCGGTTCGACCGGTATATCGCGTGCCGGAACCGCCGCCGGAAGCGGAAGCGCCTGCCGCTCCGCCGCAAGCGGTCGAGGAGCCGCAAACCATCGAAGCTGCGCAGGCGCCCGAGGCGGCTGTGGCGGCGCCGCCTGAGCCAGTGGCCGCCCCGCCCGCGGCTGCCGCGCAAGCGCCGACCGCGCCCCTCACTCCTCCTGCGCCTGTGGCGCCGCCGCCTGCGCCCGCGCCGCCCGTATCGGTTCATCCGCAGCCGCCGGCTGCGCCCCCGCCAACTCCGCCGCGGCCGGCGCCGCCGCCGCGCCGCGTGATTGTGCCCCAGACGGGCCCGCGTCCGGTTTACACCGCGCCTCCACAGGCGCCGCGGCCGGCCGCCAACAGCGCGCCCCGCCCGGCGCCGGGACGTCCGGTTCCGGGCCAGCCCATTTTCCAGCGCCCGCGTCCGGCAGCACCCGGCGCGCGCCCGCCGCTGCGTCCGGGTGAGCGCCGCCCCATGCACCCGACCCGCCAGTCGCCCACCGGGGCGCGTCCTTTGGGCGTCGGCCCCGGGGCTGCGCCTCCCACGCCCGGCCGTCCTGCGGGACGCCCGGCGCCCTCGCGGCGTCCCGGACAGCGTTACGTTCCACGCGGCGTGAAGGAAGGCCCGATGAAGGGCTTCGTGCCGCCGCCGCGCTTGTCGCTATCCAACGAGCCGCTGCCCATCACGCGCGAGATCACGATCACCGAGGGCATCAGCGTCAAAGATCTGGCGGAGAAGCTCGGCATCCGCGCCAAGGACCTGATCACTCGCCTGCTGGCGCGCGGCGTCTTCGCCACCGTGAACCAGACGCTCGACGCCAACCTAGCCAGCGAAATGGCGCGCCAGTTCGGGGCCGACACCAACGTGATCACCTTCGAGCAGCAGGCCGCGGCGGAGCAGGAGAAGGCCGAAGCCGCTACCGCGGAAGAGGGCGGCGTCGGCGCCGTGCCGCGTCCCCCGGTGGTCACCATCATGGGCCACGTGGACCACGGCAAGACCACGCTGCTGGACTCCATCCGCCACGCCAACGTCGCCGAAGGCGAGGCCGGCGGCATCACCCAGCACATCGGCGCCTACAAGGTCACCATCAACGACACGAACTCGCCCGCCTACGGCCGCGAGATCGTGTTCATTGACACGCCCGGCCACGAGGCCTTCACCCGCATGCGCGCGCGCGGCGCCAAGGTCACCGACATCGTCGTGCTGGTGGTCGCCGCCGACGACGGCGTCATGCCGCAGACGCTGGAGGCCATGGACCACTCCAAGGCCGCCAACGTGCCCATCATCGTCGCCGTCAACAAGATCGACAAACCCGATGCTCTGCCCGAGCGCGTCAAGAAGCAGCTCGCCGACCGCGGCCTGGTACCGGAAGACTGGGGCGGCAGCACCGTGTTCGTGGATGTCTCCGCCAAGCAGAAGAAGAACCTCAACCTGCTGATGGAAATGATCTGCCTGGTCGCCGACCTGCA
>Ga0315268_10004583_pt1 | contig 14983 bp, 16 predicted proteins | sample C1_top_MG_FD_204535 | JGI IMG/M metagenome (GOLD analysis project Ga0315268, IMG submission 204535) | Sediment microbial communities from Yellowstone Lake, YNP, Wyoming, USA - C1_top | ecosystem: Environmental > Aquatic > Freshwater > Lake > Sediment | place: USA: Wyoming | collected 2017-08-01
TCATCAAGTTCACGCACTATATTTTCCCACAGGGAATATCCCCATGGTTTTATAACCATGCATCCTCTTACAGGTGATTTTTCGGCCATATCGGAGGCTTTAACGACCTGCTGATACCATTCTGAGTAATCTTCCTCTCTCGTCGGAGATATTGCGCTTTTTTCCACTTTTGCCATGTTACCCTTTCAATAATTTCAGTTGCTTGTTAACAGTTTATTCTCTTTTTCCGGAAACATTTTCTGATATTTTTGCAACTTCTTCAAGAAGAACATCCACCAGCATTTCCTGGGGAAATTTTTTTATAACTTTCCCCTTTTTAAAAAGTATGCCTGTGCCATCTCCTCCTGCAACACCGATATCAGCCTCTCTTGCCTCACCTGGCCCATTAACAACGCATCCCATAACAGCCAGCTTTACATAGACAGGGTTCGACAAAAGGGCTTTTTCGACACGCTCGACTATATCAAAGAGGTTTATGTTGCACCGGCCGCATGTAGGGCAGGATATAATCTCGGGCCCGCGCTTTCTTATATCAAGAGCTTTTAATATCTCATATCCAGCCCGTACTTCTTCAACCGGATCTCTTGTTAAAGATACACGAATTGTATCACCGATACCTTCGGCAAGAAGCATCCCGATTCCAAGAGCCGATTTGACGATGCCCGGAAAAAGGGCGCCTGCTTCAGTGACCCCGACATGCAGGGGAAGATCGGTTTTTCGGGAAAGAAGCCTGTACGCTTCCACTGTCCTGAACACGTCCGATGCTTTTATTGAAATCTTTATCTCATGGAAATCAAGAGATCTCAATTTTTCAACATGCCGCAAAGCGCTTTCAACCATTGCTTCGGGAGTGGCACCACCGTATTTTTTCAGCAAATCCTTTTCAAGAGAGCCGGAATTAACCCCTATTCTAATCGGTATGTTGAAATCTTTTGCACAGTCAACAACCTTTTTTATTTTTGCTGCGGCTCCTATGTTTCCGGGATTTATTCTCAGCCCGTCAGCGCCTGCCTTCGCTGATGCAATTGCAAGACGGTAATCAAAATGTATGTCGGCTATGATAGGAATTGAAATTTTCTTCTTTATCGTTGAAATTGCACCGGCAGACGAAAGGTCCGGAACAGCAACTCTTACGATTTCACAACCGGCATCTTCCAGTCTCCCGATTTGGGCAATCGTTGCATTTATGTCGCTGGTAAAGGTATTTGTCATGGACTGCACCGAAACCGGCGCAGTTCCGCCAACCTTAACACCGCCGACCAATATCTGCCGGGTTTTTTTTCTCTGAATTGAAAACGGCATAAAACATCACCGGAATAGAGTTTTTAAGCATTTTTTTAACTAAGTGGATTATCTTTTACTATCAGACAGTTTGTTCTTATTCAAGTTAATTTGCGGATTCGTGGATCGGTGTCAGGGAACTGGGTTATTCTGGGGCTGTTGTTGCGCGATACCTTGGTGTTACGAACTCTTGCGTGACGCGGTTGATATCAGCAGATGGAAAACAGGATACAGATGACATGAATTTATAAGGGCAATGCGAAATTTCAGTTTGGCAATGTCGCTCCGTCCTGGCTGTCTGTTGAAGCGATATGTTCGGCAAAGGTCATTCTTAATCTATCAGCCGGAGCTCAAGAATGTCTTTCATGAGTTTAAAATGGTTATCTAGTGAATAAATTTCACATTGATTTTGTTTCGCGTTTTGGACAATTATTAGATCAGGGATGCCGATTCGATTTAAACCATTTTTCAAACATTTGAATTGGAATTCAATAATTTGGCCCCCAATGGATGGATAACTCTAACTTACTTATATTATTTAATAATTTAACGATAATTTGTTGATTGCGAATCCTTAAAGATGGAACTAATTCGGCAAGAATAAGATCATTGATAACAATTAGGTTTTCATCAATTAAGAAATCAAGTTTTTCAAAACTATTCCCACTTCTGAAATACTCTATCCATATGGATGTATCAACTAATACCGACATTAACGCCCTCTAATGGCATTCATGTCAATGCCCAAATCGACCTTGCCTTTAAATTCTTTCAAGCCGGATATCTTTGTTTTTCTTACCAAATCTTCTAAGGCGGTGATAATAACTTTGGTTTTTGTATTAATGTTAGCGGCTTTCATAGCTTCATAAATTAAATCTTCAGGTAATTCAAGTGTTGTTCTCATGATTGGCCTCCTTTCTTTATGTATAAATTTAGCATTTAATGCATATGATGTCAAGCATAACACCAGCATGGGTAATGTATCATATCTTGTGTCAGTGAGAGAAAAGGGATACCTCAGTAAAGTTTCAGCGAAAAACCTTAAAGGAGGTACCCCATGCCGCAAAGAGCTGCGACAATACGTAATGTAACTAAAGCATGCAGAATTATCAAGCAAATGAGTTCCCAGGAAGTTTACTGGTCCGAAGATTATCGTTTTTATGGCCGCAATGCGCTCAAGGAGATTTTGGAAGATAGAATGGACAGCAGCATCGATCTTTACCTGGAGGACCTGAATCGCCTGGGAGGTACAGACCGACGTAACGGCCGCTACAGCCGACATTTATTGACCGAACTGGGGGATATTGAGTTTGAAGTGCCTCGGACGCGGCAGTTTAGCGCCATCAAGGTGGTCAGGGCTTATGGTCGTAGGGCAGTTCACGTTGACCGGATGATTCTGTCTTGCTTTGTCTTGGGAGTAAGTACGCGGAAGGTGGCCGAGGCTCTCTTGCCGGTCTTGGGAGAAAGGGTCAGTGCCTCCACGGTAAGCCGAATCGGCAAGCAATTGGATCGGGTTGTTGAGGCCTTCCATCGTCGCCCGCTTAAGGACCAATACCGGGTGCTGGTTTTTGATGGGGTGGTGCTTTCACGCAAAAGCGGAGCCGGCGCCTTGCGTCGGCCGGTTCTGGTTGGGTTGGGGATCCGGGCCGACGGGAAAAAGGAGATCATCGATTATCGTTTGGCCTATGGCGAGAGCCAGGACTCGTGGGAAGCCTTTTTAAATGATCTGTATAGCCGGGGCTTGACAGGGGAAAATACAGAACTGATAGCAACCGATGGAGGCAAGGGTTTATTGGCGGCCCTCCCTCTGGTTTACCCTCATATACCTATTCAGAGATGCTGGGCTCACAAGATTCGAAACGTCCTGGACAAAGTCAAAAAGAAGGACCAGACAGCTGTGAAGCTATCGCTTCACCGGATTATGAATGCCACCGGGTTGGTTAGGGCTCGCCAGGCAGCCGGTAGTTTTGTCGAGAGATGGTATGGGCTCTACCCAAAAGCGGTCGAATGTTTGCGGACAGACATAGAGGATCTGTTGACTTTCTTTACCTTCAAAACTCCCTCGTGGTGGAAATCGGTTCGAACCACCAACTCGATCGAAAGACGCTTTAGGGCCAATGGGGACGCCCATGTAATTATGCGTTTCTACTCTTTTCAAGGTTAAGCCCCAATTCCTCAACAATATTCCGCCCACGCTGGGCTGCTCTGCTGGCTGCGGATTGGCTCATTCCCAACTTCAGCCCCACGGCAGTGGCCGACATGCCCAGCTCCTGAACCGCCCAACAGATCAACACGCTCCGTGCTTTTACACGATGCGGTTGTTTCCCCGGCACTATCATATCTATATGGGGGATATCAAATATTTCTCCCACTATCCTGGCAATCCTTTCAAATGTATAACCCTCTGTCTTTAGACGGTATTTCCGCTCCATTGCCTCAGAAGCCGAACCGAGAACCTCTTTAACAAAATCGCTGTCGCCAAGAACACGTTCGTCACTCTTAAAATGTATTTTCATCTTCCGCAACGCGCTTAACTCATGCCAGCCGCCTACGCTGCGGATCAACCCGCCGCCGGTCAGTTCAGGTTTTCGACCCTCGGCAACACCTTTACCGATAAATTGCTCATATTGCCTTACAGCATGATGCCTGCTCTTGCCAAACATCCCGATAACCTTGTCAATATCCTGCCAGTCGCTTTTCTTTGATCTCATTATCCGGCTGTGGCCGCTATAAATAAATCCGGATAACGCTTTTAAGTCCGGCACAAGGCCTGCCCTCAATGGATTCAAATGGATATACCGGACAAGTTCCAGCAGATACGTATCCTCCTGGCACAAAATGGATTTATACCGATTCTGAAACAGATGCCCGCTTCTTTTGTGACGACGATTGAAACTTACCGCGTATCCTGTTAAAAGACGGCGCATGACCGTACTCACAGGTACTTTGCCGGTCCGAACGAGAAGATGGAAATGATTCGGAATTAGCGCCCAAGCATAACATGGTGTTCCTGTTTCCGATAAGATAATCCCTAATCTCTTTAAAAAATTATCCCTGTCTATGTCGTCTTCAAATATATCGCGCTGCTCTATCCCCCGGCAAATGATATGATGCAACGCTCCCGGAGTGTCTATTCTTGATTGTCTTGGCATAATTTTCCCATATCACACTTTAAACAATATAGAAACGCATAATTTCATGGGCGTCCCCATGCTCTCACATGCCAGACACAAATGGGAGATATTCAAAAATTTCGGATTGTTATGTTTGCTGACGGAGGAAAATTTTTATGCTTTGTTTAAAATGCGTTTCCTGTTTATCATACTCTTTAATTTTAATAAAGTTGTGTTTGCCTAATCGATTTATGTGCAAATCAGATTTTTAACTTGCTATTTACACAATTTTTTATTATCCTAATCCCATGATTACCCGAGATATCACAAAAGAATTTGTCCAGGCTGCCGCCGAGTATCCTGTAGTAACAATTCTGGGTCCCCGTCAATCAGGCAAGACCACCCTGGCCAGAATGACATTCCCGGACAAACCATATTTTTCCCTTGAAGATCCGGATATACGGATTACAGCCGAAGCCGACCCGCGTGAATTCCTCGGCAGGATGAAAGACGGCGGCATCATCGACGAGGTGCAGCGTTTCCCTGCTTTGCTGTCATATATCCAAGGGATGGTTGATAAGGACAAAAGAGATGGAAGGTTTATTCTGACCGGCAGCCACCAGCCCCGGCTGCACGAAGCTATTAGCCAGTCGCTGGCCGGCCGGACCGCCATGCTGACCCTGTGGCCTTTTTCCCTTAATGAAATCAGACGTTATGAAACATCCATGGAACCTTTCAGCCTGATTGCCCGAGGTTTTTTCCCGAGGCTTCACGAAGAGGATCTCGAACCGCGCAGGTTTTACAACAGCTATCTGCAAACATATGTCGAGCGGGATGTGCGGGCACTTATACAGTTACGTGACCTGTCACAGTTTCAGAAATTCCTCATTCTGCTGGCGGGTCGGGTGGGTCAGGTGGTGAACCTCGCTTCAATCGGAAGCGATGCTGGTGTTTCGGCTACGACCATCAGGAACTGGATCTCCGTGCTGAAAGCGTCTTATGTCCTGTTTGAACTACCCCCATTCTTTGAAAACGTCCGGAAGCGTTTGATTAAGGCTCCTAAAATATTTTTCACGGATGTGGGTTTAGCCGCATTTCTGCTTGGTATCCACACGGAAGAACAGGCATCCCGGGATCCCTTGCGCGGCAATCTGTATGAAAACCTTGTCATTACGGATATCATGAAGAGCGCTTTCAACAAGGGCATCAGGCCGGAAATATATTTCTTCCGTGACTCTCACGGCAACGAGGTTGATCTGCTCATCAGAGAAAAAGGCATGCTCATACCTGTCGAGATTAAATCCGCCGAAACCTTTTCCATGGATTTCATTAAAGGGCTGGAGCGTTTTCAGGCGCTGGGTGTCAAAAGGGTTGCCTCCGGCGCTGTCCTTTTCAACGGTAAGCAGCAGACAAATGTCCGGGGTACCCGCATTTTCAATCCCCTCCTTATCGAAAATATTTGGGAAACACTGACTTTCCCTCCGGAGAAGGGAAAATTCTGACACCGAGGCGGTGATGCCCATATAGGGACTCTATTAGCTCCTGGGCGGAATATTGTCCCCATGATGTTACTTAACGTTGGAAAAATTGATTTGAAGCAAGGAAGTATCATGACCCGTGCGTTTATCATTTGCCTTCTTTTTTTGTCGTGTGTTTCCTGTGCCCACAGCCCAGCCCCTGAAGGACTGCTCCGTGATCCGGACATCGTATCCTTTGAAAGTTCGGAAGCAAAACTCTTCGGCGCTTCGCTTTTGCTGACCGGCCGGCTACAGAAGCCTCCCGGCGACGGACCTTTCCCCGCCATTGTGCTGCTCCACGGTTGCGGAGGGGTGCAGCCCAAGCGTGACCATCTCTGGGCAGAACGGCTGGTAAGCTGGGGCTATGTCACCCTGCAGGTGGACAGCTTCCAACCGCGCGGTATCACCAGCGTCTGTACGATGGGAGGGAAAGAGGCTGCTGACATGCTTGTGCGAAGGGTTACCGATGCCTATGACGCACAGCACTACCTGACCGGCTTGCCATTCGTTGACAGCAAACGAATTGCCGTCATGGGGTGGTCCAACGGCGGAGCCGCCACCCTCAATGCGCTCTATCCGAAGCGGGATGATCCGTTCAATGCTGCCGTTGCCATGTACCCTTCCTGCCGGAAGTCTTTGGCCGACCTCAACGCACCGTTGCTGATCCTGATCGGGGCAAAGGATGACTGGACCCCCGCCGAACGTTGTGTAGCGATGATGCCATTGGGAAAAAGCAATTTTGAAGTTGCCTTGCAGGTATATCCGGATGCCTACCATGCCTACGACACGATCGGTAAATCACATGAGGTGAAGGGGTCTCAGGGGAGCAGCCATCATCTGGAACACAACCCGATTGCTGAGAAGGACTCAATCGTCAGGGTTAGGGAGTTCTTAGGGAAGTATCTACAGCGGTAAACAGAATGCAATCAACAAGGCAGATTTTAACATAGGTATAGAATGGGGACATTCTATATTCCTCAATTCAAGAGTTTTTATAATCATGTATTATCAGCAAGTTATAATCTTTGCCAAAATACGGGCGCACCTCTCCTGTGGTGATAATATTTCTTTTTGGCGAGGCTCTCTCCTTTCGGCGAACTCGCTACCAGGGTAATGAGATTTTTCTTAAAACGGCCTTCCCAAGTCGGAAATATACAAAGCGCTATGGTCTTAAGGGGGAATTATGAATAAAATAAACACAAAAATATTTGATCCGATTGATAAAGAAGAAAAAGAGTTGATGGAATCAATCGAGCAGAACGAATGGAAACCTGTGAAAAATATGAAACAGGAAAAAGAAAAAGCTATTACAGCGGCCCGAAATACTCTGAAAAAAGATAAACGGATTAATCTCCGGTTGAGTGAAAAGGACTATCATCAAATCCAGATAAAAGATATTGAAGAAGGTATTCCTTATCAAACCTTCATTTCAAGTATTATTCATAAATATCTGAATGGTTCTCTAACTCCGAAAGCGTAAATTGTAACAGAACCTGACACTGCAGCCGACCACAAAAAGGCAGCGCCGACTGAGCTCAATGTTATGCGCAGAAAGAAATAGCCGCAACAGCAAATAAGACCGGATATGATTCTCAAGAACTGTGTGCACGCAGGAAGATAATTCAAGAAGGAGATAGAATGACAGAAAAATTTGACAAGAATTATACTGACAAGGGCTATCTGATGAATTACAAGAAGGGACTCAATACTGGTGGCTACAAGAACAGAGTTCTGCAATTCAAAATAGAGCTACCGGAGATACTACCCCTGATTTGGCGAAGGATTCTGGTTCCTTCGGACTACAACTTTTGGGATTTACATGTTGCAATCCAAGATTCAATGGGATGGCTCGATTACCATTTGCATCATTTTGAGATCAAGGGAAAGGGAAAAAGGAAGGAAGATCAAATCGGGATTCCCGACTTCGATGGACCCTCAGATGATATGCCTCCGGTTCTCCCGGGCTGGGAGATTCCTGTTGTGAGACACTTTAATGACATCGGAGTAACAGCAAAATACCTTTATGACTATGGAGATTCCTGGTGGCACAGCGTTCAGCTTGAGGGATATATTCTACATGACAAATTGCGTAAATATCCAATTTGTCTCGACGGCGAAAGGGCATGTCCACCAGAAGACTGTGGCGGAGAACATGGATACTATGAACTGTTGAAGACGCTATCCAATCCAGGTTCAGATGACTATGAAGATATGAGAACTTGGGTCGGCGAGAAATGGAATCCAGAGAAATTTGACAAGAATGAGGTGAAGTTCTTTGACCCCCATGAGCGGTGGTATGGGGCGTTTCTTAAGAAGGACAAACATGCGCGCTAAGGGAATGCGTCGGCCTCATCATGCATGCTTAGGCATACCGCTTCCATAGGCGGCCTGCATTGCCTGTTCCATGCGGGCGATTTCATCATCCGACAGGGAATAAAAATGGCTTGAACGTTTCCGCGCTGAAAGTTTTCCGTTGTTTTCCAGGCAGAACCGGATAAAAAGATCGATTTGCCGGTCCGGTATGTCGACGATCTCCAGTAAAGCCATCCTGGTCTTATCGTAGTTTGCCAGGAAATCCAGCTCGCCGACAAGTTCCGTATCGATGGTCTGCGCGATAAACCGGAAGAGTGCCTCCGCCTGGGGTGTCATGTCTGCATATCGGTACCATCGGGCCGTATCGTTGTGAACGGTCATGCGACCCTCTTCGTCCAATGAATATTCCACAAAAGTCATGAGCGGTCGGGAAAAAGCTTCAAGGGAATCGTTGTAACCGGCAGGGTTCTTAAACATTGCTGCCGATACGGGAAACATTATTCCCTTTGGCGTAAACCCCCTGCGGGCAAGAATATTGTGGATCAGAAACCGATGTATACGACCGTTTCCGTCCTCGAACGGATGAAGGAAAACGAATCCATAAGACACGGCTGCGGCATGAACCACTGCACACAATCCCCCACCTTCCATACGTTGGTGCAATACTATAAGGCCTTCCATCAGGTCGGGCAGATCTTCCGGCTTCGGACAGGCGAAATGAATCCTCTCCTTCTGCCATGCGACCGTCTCACCGACGTAGTTCTGGCTTAATCTGTAGCCGGATTCGGTGAATCGAGGATCGGCAATGCGATTCTGAAGGTCGATCAATTTCGCTTTTTCGCAGAAGTCTTCGCGTTCCGCCAGTTGAAGCAATGTGATAAAGCGCTCGGTCCGTGACGAGTTGGGCTTGATGTGTTCGATTTCGAATGATGATTTCGTCTCTTTAGAATAGAGATAACTCAATGCCCTCTTCAGCAGTTCCGGCGAGTAGCCGGAAACGACCTTTCGGCAACGCTCGGGAAGGTCTGACTCTTCGAAATCTTTAAGAATATCGGTGCGGCGGATAATCGGACAGAACCGGTGGTCTCCGGGTAAGTTGTTGTTGATCCGCTGACGACGAACTTGCAGGGACGGGGTGATCGTGTAGTATTCACCGGAATCAAGCAAATCAATGTAGTTTCCACGCTTCAAATCATCAATCCGGAGGGTCGTTCCGGTAAGAAACTCATAAAGAAACCACAACCGCCGCGAGTACTTGCCGATAGGTTTGGACCTGACATAACTCAGGAAATCTTCCGGCGCGACTGCCTGAAACAGGTCGGCAAGTATCGCGAGATTCGTGCCGTCGTACTTGAGTGCAAATTCGAGATGATCACCCAGTGTATTCCCCGGCCAGTACTTAGGCGGATAGACCTCCTCAACAATGTTCCCGGTCGAGTCGATCCGGTGGATTCCACTGGTTGTGACAAGGGACCTGTGCCAGTTCGGAACGACGTCCAGGCCATACTGATTAATCAGAGCCGCATATCCTGCAACCCTGAGCGTTGCCCTTTCCTGATCGTTTTCAGTCATGGTATTCTCCATAAAAACGATTACAATACGAGAATTATAGTTATATTTAGTGTTATGTCAAGAAAAATACTTACAGCAGATGGCTCTTTCGCTCCCTTACCGAACAAGAAAAACTATTACAGACCCGGAAAATAAATTATTATGCAGCTTGCAGAGATGAACCGAAACAGTGAGCGCATTCCCCACTTTTGTTGGTAATGCTTCTCAAAAATTACATTCACCGAGAATTGCTGCAGATTTGTTATATGATTTGTGTTTCGGGGTAATATGGATTACAATCTGCAATAAAAGATGTTACCTGCAACTTGAACCCTTATATTTACGGAAGGACACATAACATGACTGAAAAAAACAGCCTGCTTGATAAGGAAATATTGAACCGTGTTACAGATAATGAACTCTCCTGCGTCGCCGCTTTTGAGATAGCCGGAAGATTGAATATCCAGGCAAAAAATGTCGGGGAAGCCGCGGACAGGCTCAAGATTGAGCTTGTTAAATGCCAGCTCGGTCTATTCGGCTACAAACCTAATAAAAAAATCGTTAAGGCACAGGAGACTGTTTCTGGAGAACTCAAAGCCGCGATAAGCAATTCTCTTGTTGGCGGAAAACTTTCCTGCCTTAAAGCATGGGAAATTGCAGCCGATTTTAAGATATCGAGACTTTCGGTAAGTTGCTCATGTGAAGCACTGGGAATAAAAATCAAAGAATGTCAGCTTGGAGCTTTTTAATTGCGGCAATCATCCATACCCTGCAAAAGGGTTATATTTTTTCTCAGCGCCGATGGTTGTTTCAGGGCCGTGCCCGGTAAAAACTCTCACATCATCGCCAAGCACAAACAGTTTCTTCCTTATACTTGAAATAAGAGTTTCAAAATCACCGCCCGGGAAATCCGTCCGCCCTATCGAACCGTCAAACAGGGTATCCCCGACAAAAACGACTCCGTCCGAATAAAGAGATATGCCCCCCGGGGAGTGCCCCGGTGTATGTATAACTTTCAGAGTAATATCGCCGAATTTTACCTCATCACCATCTTTTAACATAAGGTCAGGAGGCGGGGAATTCTCGACATTCATTCCCCACGCAGACGCACTCTGCGAAATATAATCAAGCATTGGAGCATCAAGGCTGTGTATCAGGATATCCGCGCCTGTCGCATCCTTCATCTTCTTATTTCCGCCGACATGGTCAAAATGTCCGTGAGTGTTTATGATATATTTTACTTTAAGCTTCAGACCGGCAAGTGTCAGCAAAATTTTGTCGGACTCATCTCCCGGATCAATAACAGCCGCTTCCCTGGTTTTTTCGCATCCTACAATAAAACAGTTCGCCATTATAGGCCCGACCGTCAAATTCTTTATAATCATCTCTTATTCCTCTGCATCTGTTTCTGTAATGGTGCTATCTTCCGCTGCATCATCTTTTGCTTTAATGCTCCCTTTTTCTATAGCATCCCGTATACTGTCAAGAATACCATTTATGAAAGGCCCGGATTCTCCTGTTCCATATTTTTTTCCGACATCAATAGCTTCATTTATCGACACTTTGGAAGGAATATCACTGCACCAGAGAAGTTCGTACACGGCGATTCTCAAGATGTTCCTGTCGACACAGGACATACGGCTGATTTTCCAGTTGCTGGAAAACTTTTCAATTATGGAATCAATTTCGTTCCCTTCAAATACAACGCCTCTCACAAGCCTGTAAAAGAAAGGAAGAATATCTTCGGCCGGATTGAAATTTATGCAGAAGCGTTTTAAAACTTCTTCGGAGTTATCGTGGCAGTTATCCATATAGAAAAGAGCCTGCATGGCAAGTTCCCGCGATCTTCGACGACTTCCCATTGTTACGCTTGATCTACCATTTCAACCAGGTTTGCCATTTCGATGGCAGAAATGGCCGCACTCCAGCCCTTGTTTCCAGCTTTCGTACCGGCGCGCTCAATCGCCTGTTCAATAGTATCGGCTGTTATTATTCCGAAGATCACAGGGATCCCGGTTTCCAGGCTTACCATTGCAATCCCTTTAGAGACTTCTGCGCTGACATATTCAAAATGCGGTGTTGCTCCCCGGATAACCGCCCCGAGACATATAACAGCATTATGCCGTTTTTTTCTTGCGATTAACTTTGCGAGCAGCGGAATCTCAAATGAGCCCGGCACCTTTACTATTTCGATATCAGCTTCCGCTGCGCCGGAACGCAAAAGGGCATCAACGGCTCCTCCGACAAGCTTGTCGGTTATAAAGTCATTAAACCGGCTTGCAATTATGGCAAATTTTTTCCCCTCGGCAAGAAGCTTGGCTTCTATAATCTTAGGCATATCTTCCTCCTGTTTTATCGGATACCTCTGAATAATTAATTATGGGGTTACATCAGCATTAATCAGATGTCCCATTTTCAACCGCTTACACTCCAGATAACCTTTATTATATTTATTTGGCGCAGTTTCTATGCCAACCTGTTCAATAAGGCTAAGCCCATACCCTTCGAGTCCGACCATTTTTTTTGGATTGTTCGTAATAAGCCTCATCTTTCTTACACCAAGATCAACCAGAATCTGGGCTCCTATACCATAATTTCTCAGATCCGATTTAAACCCGAGTTTTTCGTTCGCTTCAACAGTATCATAACCCTGATCTTGGAGAGCATAGGCTTTAATCTTGTTCACCAGACCAATGCCCCGCCCTTCCTGGCGGATATAAAGCAGGACTCCGGCACCTTCTTTTTGAATCATTTTCATGGACTTGTGAAGCTGATCCCCGCAGTCGCACCGTAGTGAACCAAATATATCACCCGTAAGGCATTCGGAATGGACTCTGACAAGAACAGCAGTTTCAGGATCAATTTCTCCTTTTACCATGGCAATATGAAGAAAGTCATCAACATCATTTTCATATACTATTGCCCTGAATTCACCGGCATGGGAAGTCGGAATAACCGTTTCTGCAGATCTTCTAACAAAGCTTTCGGTTCTCATGCGGTACTCGATAAGATCAGCTATGGTGCAAATACCTATACCATGCTCTTCGCTGAACTTTTCCAGCGCTGCCATTCGGGCCATAGATCCGTCTTCATCCATAATCTCGCAAATAACTCCGGCAGGTTTCAGACCGGCAAGGCGTGCCAGGTCAACAGAGCCTTCAGTCTGACCCGATCTTACCATAACACCTCCGGTTCTCGCCCTTAAAGGGAAAATGTGCCCGGGCCTGACCAAATCGCTGGATTTTGCATCATCAGCTATTGCGGTAAGAATTGTTGTGGCGCGGTCAGCCGCAGAAATTCCTGTTGTAACACCGCATCTTGCTTCTATCGAGACGGTAAATCCTGTCTGAAATAATGAAGTGTTGTTTTCCACCATTGGCGGAAGATCAAGAGAATCAACTTTCTCACCGGTCATTGAAAGGCAGATGAGACCCCGTCCGTATTTTGCCATGAAATTAACGGCTTCTGGTGTTACTTTTTCGGCTGCCATGGTGAGATCTCCTTCGTTTTCACGGTCTTCATCATCAACCAGAATAACCATGCGCCCTTCTTTTATATCTTTTATAGCTTCTTCAATTGGAATAATCGGCATTTTTAAATAACTATCTCCTTAAAATAAAATTCACGTCACAAGAGATGCTGTAACCATTTTTTATATAAATCCTGTTTTTGCTAAAAACTGCATATCTATAGAGGATTTTGAAGCCTTATCATTTTCAACGTTTAAACGGGAGCCCATAAAACGCTCAATATATTTTCCGATTAAATCTGTTTCGATGTTTACAAAAGCCCCCTTCTCCTTAAAACCCATTGTGGTAAGCTTTCCCGTATGAGGAATAATGCTTACTTCAAACGATCCTTCGTCACATTCATTTACCGTGAGGCTGACCCCGTCAACAGCAACAGAGCCTTTTTTTATTATGTACCGGGAAAGAGCAGCCGGAACACCAACAGAGATAAGAACTGTATTACCGTCCATTTTTTTTCGGGCAATTGTTCCCAATCCTTCTATGTGACCGGAAACAAGATGCCCGTCAAGGCGGTCTGAAAGACGCAGAGCCCGCTCTATATTTATCCTGTCCCCTGTTCCTGCATTCCCAAAGGTTGTTTTCTCAAGTGTTTCAGGGGATACATCGATCTCAAAACGACTTTTGTCAATTTCAACAACCGTCAAACATGCACCGCTTACCGCAATACTGTCCCCTATGCCGGTACCATCAAGGATAAAATCGGCATCAATAGCAAGCCGCTTCCCCTTACCTGAAGAACGAACCATCGCAATTCTGCCAAGCCCTTCAATTATCCCTGTAAACATGCTTATTTCCCGTTATGTAAAGGTCTCAATATATCCCTCTATAAGAATATCGTTCCCGAACCTGCTAATTTCAACCTCTTTAACAGGAATGCAGCCGCTCATAAGGGCAGGCCCTGGCCCGCCGCAAATGGGAACACCGTCCCCGCCAAGTATCTTTGGTGCAAAGAAAAAGAATATCTTATCGACTATTCCGGCAGAAAAAGCGGAAGAAATTACCCGGCTGCCACCCTCGATAAGAAGGCTTGTAATCCCCATTGAACCAAGAATATTCATAAGAGACTCAAGATCTATGAGGTTTCTTTTGGTGGGCGATTCAATAAATTTTATTCCTTTTTTTTCCAGTCTTATCTTTTTTTGCAAAAAGGCTTTATCAGAACCTGAATCGCTTATCACTATAATTGTATCAGAATCGGAATGTTGCTGCAAGACAATCGCATCTTCAGAGATAGAAAGCCTTGAATCAAGAATTACCCTTGCCGGATCAAGGCACTTAAACCCGTCAATCCGGGCTGTAAGCATAGGATCGTCTCTTTTTACCGTATCAATTCCAACCATCACAGCATCAGAAAAATGCCTCAGCCTGTGAACAAATTGCCTTGATTCCTCACAGGTAACCCATTTGGAATCTCCGGTTTTTGTGGCAATTTTTCCATCCAGAGTTGAAGCACATTTCACGATTACAAATGGCCGTTTTTGTTTAACATATTTAATAAAAACTTCATTCTGTCTCTTTACTTCACTTTCACAGACTCCAAATTCTACCTCTATTCCCTTCTTTCTTAAATACCCGGCTCCGCCTCCCTTAACATCCGGATTCGGATCCTTCATTGCAGATACAACCCTTTTTATGCCTGCATTAATGATTTTTTCTGTGCATGGAGGCGTTTTTCCAA
>Ga0315268_10004584_pt1 | contig 14980 bp, 12 predicted proteins | sample C1_top_MG_FD_204535 | JGI IMG/M metagenome (GOLD analysis project Ga0315268, IMG submission 204535) | Sediment microbial communities from Yellowstone Lake, YNP, Wyoming, USA - C1_top | ecosystem: Environmental > Aquatic > Freshwater > Lake > Sediment | place: USA: Wyoming | collected 2017-08-01
TTGCACTTAGTAGATCAAAAAACACAAATTTCCAATATATATTAACACTGGAGAAGCAAATGGACACGACTATTGAGCAAGTTACTGGGCAGGAAATTCTTGATTCCCGCGGGAATCCAACAATCGAAGTCGAAGTCATTCTAGCGGATGGGTCTTGGGGACGTGCAGCGGTCCCTTCAGGCGCTTCTACTGGAATTCACGAAGCCCTTGAATTGCGCGATGGAGATAAAAGTAGATATAATGGAAAAGGTGTTTTAAAAGCTGTCGAGAATGTGAACTCACTCATCGCGCCCCACTTATTTGGTTGGGATGCTTTGGATCAGCGAGGAATTGATCTTTCCCTCATCGAACTGGACGGAACTCCCAATAAATCTTCTCTTGGTGCCAATTCCATTCTTGGTGTCAGCCTGGCAGTTGCCAAAGCTGCTGCCAATTCCATTGATCTACCATTATTCCGATATATAGGGGGAGTACATGCCCATCTCCTACCGGTACCCATGCTAAATATCCTTAATGGGGGTGCACATACTTCATGGCAATCCACCGATGTGCAGGAATTTATGGTCATGCCCTTAGGAGCTCCGAGCTTTTCCGAGGGATTGCGTTGGGGAGTAGAGGTATACCACGCACTCAAATCCGTTCTGAAAGAACGCGGGTATACAACTCTGGTTGGTGACGAGGGAGGTTATGCGCCTGCATTAAAAACAAATGTCGAAGCAATTGAAGTGATCCTTACTGCCATTGAAAAGGCTGGTTTTAAAACTGGAAATCGCGCGGATATTGCCATCGCGCTCGACCCTGCAGCTTCCGAATTGTACGACGAAGAATCAAAAACCTATAACCTTCGAAAAGAAGGCAGAAAATTAACTGGACCGGAGATGGTTGATTTTTGGAAATCGTGGGTGGACCAATACCCGATTGTATCCATTGAAGATGGATTGGCGCAGGATGATTGGGACAGTTGGATACTAATGACTCATGAGCTTGGTAACCGGTTACAAATAGTCGGCGACGACCTTCTCGTTACAAACCCAAAACGTGTCCGGGAAGCGATTAAGCAGAAAGCTGCCAATGCTTTACTCGTTAAGGTAAATCAAATAGGAACACTAACGGAAACGATCGAAGCCGTTGAAACATGTAAAAAATCAGGGTGGAGGGCAGTAACTTCCCACAGATCTGGCGAAACCGAAGATACGACGATCGCGGATATAGCAGTAGCGCTAAATACGAGTCAAATTAAAACCGGTGCACCTGCCAGGTCAGATAGAGTTTCAAAATACAACCAGCTACTCCGGATCGAGGCTGATCTAGGGGATACGGCTCAATATGCCGGGTGGGAGGCTCTTTAATTTTTATGAAAAACTCAGACCTTTCCCGTTACCAATCCAATCTTCAAAAAGAAATTGACGGTGCTTCCATGTACCGCGTCCTCGCTGATCTCGAAAAACAGACGCAACTATCTGAAGTTTATAATCGTCTCGCAGATAGTGAAGATAAACATGCAAAAGTGTGGATGAAAAAGATTTCAGCTGCTGGTGGAAAAGTTTTTCCCCAGAAACCCTCCTGGCGAGTTCAGATTCTCGGTATTTTAGCCAGGAAATTTGGATCTCAATTCGTTCTTCCAACCATAAACGGGAATGAAAAGGCAGACAGCAAGTCATATTTGGAACAACCTGAGCAGGAAACTGGTCAATTGGCAAACGAAGAGCAATCACATGCCCGCATTCTATCAGAGGCGCTTAAGATCTCAGGAGGTTTGTCTGGAGGAACGGTTGCCAGGATCGAGGGACGTCATCGTGCCGGTGGAGGAAACGCACTTCGAGCTGCTGTTCTGGGAGCAAATGATGGATTGGTTTCCATCCTAAGCCTCGTAATGGGTGTTGCAGGAGCTAACCTCAACAGCCATGATGTATTGATAACCGGATTGGCAGGTTTATTGGCTGGGGCAGGTTCCATGGCGCTAGGTGAATGGTTATCAGTTCAAAGCTCAAGGGAATTATATGCTCATCAAATAAAAATCGAATCTGAAGAAATCGAAAATGCTCCTGAAGAAGAACAGGAAGAATTGTCGCTTATTTATCAATCGAAAGGTTTACCCGAAGATCGAGCGAGAGAGATGGCATCGCACATGATGGCGGACAAGAACAATATACTTGATACTTTGGCCCGCGAGGAATTGGGGATCGATCCTACTGAACTGGGTGGATCTGCATGGGAAGCCGCTTTTACGTCTTTCTTACTTTTTGCCTTAGGAGCAATTTTCCCAATAATTTCATTTATGTTTTTGAACGGAAATAATGCGATTTTCGTAAGTATGGCTATAAGCGCTTTGGGTCTTTTTATGGTTGGTGCGCTAATAACGCTCATGACCGGGCAAAAGGTTCTTTACTCCGGGATCAGACAGGTTCTGGTTGGTCTGGCAGCAGCCATATTAACATTTGGAATTGGCAGGTTGATCGGAGTTTCGATTGGCGGGTAATATTATTTAAGGACAACACAATCAAATGACAGTACCTTCCTGGGTTGCTGATTCTATTTTTTATCAGATATTTCCGGATCGATTCGCAAATGGCGACATTTCAAACGATCCTCCCAATGTTCAACCATGGGATAGTTCACCCACAAATTGGGGGTTTCACGGTGGTGATTTTCGCGGGATCCTGCAACATTTTGATCATTTACTAAATTTGGGTATCACAGCAATCTATTTAAATCCAATTTTTCATTCTTCTTCAAATCATCGGTACAATACATTTGATTACTTCAAGATCGATCCCAAACTTGGGGACATGAACGATTTTCAAAATTTTCTTGATCTTGCTCATCGAAATAATATCCATGTCTTACTCGATGGAGTCTTCAATCATTGTGGACGTGGCTTTTTTGCATTTAATGATCTACTGGAAAACGAAAAACATTCCGCTTATAAGGATTGGTTCCATACATCTACTTTTCCATTGGATGCTTTTTCTCCAGGGGATGCAATAAATTACGAAGCATGGTGGAAACTTAAAAGCCTTCCTAAATTTAATACAAATAATCTACAAGTTCGAAAGTTTCTATTAGATGTGTCCCGATATTGGATTGAACGCGGAATAGATGGATGGAGATTGGATGTCCCAAATGAAATTGATGATGACTCATTTTGGGAGGAATTCCGTGAAATTGTCCTAAGAACCAACAAGGATGCCTACCTGCTGGGTGAAATATGGACAGCTGACCCGCGATGGGTCAACGAAAAACATTTCGATGGTTTAATGAATTACCCTTTAAGAGAAACCTTTTTAAATCTTATCCAAGTTGGAGAAGCTGGATTACTTGATTTTGTACGCAGTGTGGAAGAATTAATAAGTATCTATCCTCACGAAAACACATATTCAATGTACAACTTTCTGGGTACGCATGACACCGAAAGACTTTTTACGAAGGTTGGTTTTAATACTTTAAAAGCAAAGCTGGCATTCTTGCTCCTTTTTTCAATTCCAGGGGTACCCAGCATTTATTACGGTGATGAGGTAGGTTTGCAAGGAGAAAAAGATCCGGACTGCCGCCGTACGTTTTCCTGGGACCAATCAACCTGGAATTTGGAGCTTTATTATTGGGTTCAATCTTTGGTATCCCTCCGAAAAAAATTTGTTGCACTTCGTCATGGGGATTTTGGTTCAATATTTTTGGATAAATCCAAAGGCATATATGCTTTTTCCCGTGGAATCGAAAATGAAAAAATCCTTGTTGTCATGAATGTGACTGAAAACCGCCAGCAGGTGAAAATACCAGTTTCAGTACTTGGTTGGCAGGATGGTCGTCGTGTTACGGATATATTCACAAATCACAATACAAATATTAATGGCAATTTAGTTTCTATAGACCTTCTCCCTTGGAGTGGAACTTGGATATCGTGACCAGGTTAATTTCTAAATTGTTGAATTGTTGAGGAAGGATTAATCTGATGCATAAATATTATATTAACCTGAACAAGGGCTCTACGGTATTGGTCTTGCTTCTTATGATGTTTTTTTATCATCAATGGAATAATTCTACTTCCTGGGTGTATCTATCACTTCATGGGACTTATGGAATTCTGTGGGTCCTTAAATCAAAAATATTTCCTGATAAAGCCTGGGAGCGCAAGGTCAGTATCATCTATGGTTTGATCAGTTTTTTTGCCTTGGTGCTATATTGGTTTCCTGGTTGGTTAGTGATGGTTCGTAATATTTATGCTCCAGCTTGGTATCTTGGTATGTGCATATCTTTATTTATTTTTGGTGTTTTCTTTCACTTCACCAGCGATATGCAAAAGCATGTAATGTTGGAACTTCGTCCCGGTGAATTGATCACGGATAGAATGATGTCCCTCTCGCGAAATATTAATTACTTTGGAGAATTTCTGATCTACATGGCATTTGCTCTTCTTCCAATGACCTGGATAGCTTTTCTCCCCTTATTATTTTTCGTTCTTTTCTATTGGTCGTTTAATATTTTCAATAAGGAGAAATCCCTGGCGCAAAAACCTGGATTTCAAGAATATAAGGAAAAAGTCAAGTTATTTATTCCATTCTTATTTTAGAGGAATTTATTACATCAATTCTTTCCTTTGCCAGCCCATATTGTCCCGGCTGGAATTATAGATTTGGTTGGAACATCTGAATAAATAATTGCTCCATTGCCTATTCTTACATTACTCCCAATTTTTATACCAATTGCGGTCGTAACACCCATCCCTACCAGTGTTTTCTCGCCCACTTCCACATGACCTGCAAGTAATGCGCCTGGAGCAATATGACTGTAGCACCCTATCACACAATCATGCGAAACTACCGCATTTGTATTTACCATACAATATGACTGTAATTTTGCCTCTGATCCGATATATGCATTGGCAAATACTTGTACCCCATTTTCGACCACTGAACTTTCCTCGAGGAATGCCCTTGGATGGACCAACTTTGGCATTATAAAGGTATATTTTTCAAACAGTTCAAATAATTTCACCCGTATCTGAATATCCCGTATCCCACCCACTCCGTTGGTAGCGAAATGAACACCTTTTTCTTTGAGTTTTTCAAGTAACATCCTGGTTCCAAGAACAGGAACTCCCAATATAATAGTACCGGTTGGGATATTATCATCAATAATTCCAACAATATCAAATTCGTTGGCGGCTTTAACCATTTCCATCACGGTTTTGGCATGTCCACCACCCCCATAGACTAGGATCGCTCGTTCGGGGTTTATTTCAAAGGAATTGTCTAATTGGTTATGGAGATCTTTTGTCATTTCTATTATGAATGTTTCAGTAATAAGCTGATCTTTTGGAAGATTTTTTAGATCCAGTCCAAATTTTTCGGCTAATAATCGCGCGGGTTCTGTTATTCTTAGAGAATTTATTCTTTCCTGATCATCTAGTTTGAATTTATTCCAAATTACTTCTTCTTCAGAATCCGTAATTACAGCAAGTAAGTCGCCAACCTCATAGATATCATATTGGTCTGCTTGCAAATGCAAGTAACCTGAAACAGGCGCTTCAATCTCGGCTGTTGCTTTTGTTGTTTCCAGTGAAAAAATGATCTCACCTTTCTCGATGAATAGCCCATCTTTCAGATGAATTCCCACCAATTTCGCTTCTGGTTCGTTGGCATTCAATAAAGGAACAAGAACGTTCGCGATAATCATTTCAATTTAATCCTTCCAAATAATATCCAACTTAATTTTCCGATAGTTCTCTCAATGTCTGTTTTATCATTGATTTCGAAGGTAATATTTTATCTTCCAAAGACTTAGCATTGGCAATCGGGAAATTACCAGCTCCCAGGCGTTTAATTTTTACGTTTAAATTGTCATTTTCGGCTACACGCGCTGAAACCTCAGCTCCCCATCCCATATTTACACCCCCTTCTTCAACTGTCAACAAACGTTTGGTAATCGCCAGGGATTCAAATAAAGGATCCATATTAAATGGACTTAACTGGGAAAATAAGATGATTTCAGCAAATATCTCACTTTCCATTATTAATTCAAAAGCAGCCTGTCTGACAAGTTCAAAGTTATAACCGTAAGTGGCAATTGTCACCTTCGGTTTCGAAGGAAAGTGGATCTTGTAAGTTGGGTAAACTTCACCTTTCTTTTCAATAACCCAATCCACAAGCTCGTCTTTACCGCTTTCCAGTCTTTGGCAGGCATAAATAAGTTTATGTTCAATAAAAATCACCGGATCATTATCCGCGATTGCAGTTTCCAACAATAAACCAGGATCCCCTAAAGTATTTGGAGCAATGACGCGTATACCTGGAACTCCCAATAGCATTTTTTCAAGTGACTGGCTATGAGTGGGACCATAACCACGGCGCCCTCCCATCGGTGTTCGTATTACGATCGGAACTGAGACCTTGTTGTTATAAACCCATCGGAATTTTGATGCATGATTGATAATCTGGTCCATCGTTAACGTAATAAAATCGCCGAACATGATCTCCACTACCGGTCGTAGCCCTCTCATTGCCATTCCGATCGCTACCCCGACTATCGCCGATTCCGAAATTGGTGTTGTTATCACTCTTTCAGGAAATTTCGTACTTAATCCCCGGGTGACTTTAAACGCTCCTCCATAAGGATCTAAAATATCTTCTCCAAGCAAATAGATATTTTTATCTATTTCCATGGAATGGATCAAGCTATTAGTTAGTAACTGCAATACATTCGTCATTGTAATATTTCGTGTAACTTTGAGGTTTCTGCCATCGGATCTTTATCCGCGCGCGAAAAAGCATCTTCAATAATAAATCGAATTTCGTCCTCAACTTGTTCGATTTCTTTATGTTTTAATCGATTTCCCTGAATAATCAATGGATCTTTTTTCTGGTAGTCAGCTAATTCCCCAGGATCTCTGAAATCATCTCCTTTTGAATGGGCGGAAAAACGATATGTATTAAGGATCAATCCAGCCGGATTACTGGTACTTCTCACATAATTTATTGCAAGTTTTGAAACATCTCGAATCTCTAACACGTCAGTTGAGCTACATTCCCAATTTTGGATTCCAAAAGCGGACAAACGATCAGGTATATTTCCCGCCATTGCGCTTTGTACGGGGGTTGTTTGTGCATATCGATTATTTTCAACAGCAAACAAAATTGGAATTTTCCACAAAGAAGCGATATTAAAACTTTCATAAACAACACCCTGTCCGAAGGTACCATCTCCCAGAAAGACTATACAAACACTATTTTTCAATAATTGTTTTTCTGCCAAAGCCATCCCAACAGCAATCGGAACAATCCCGCCCTGAATGCCGTTCGAATAAAAATTTCGCCAATGGATATGCTGACTTCCTCCCCGTCCTCCTACAAGACCAGTTTGTTTTCCCATAACCTCTGCTGCTAATAAATAAGGATCACCGCCATATGACAGGAAATGTCCGTGGCAACGATGATTGCTAAAAATAATATCATCTTCCAGCATTACGTCGCATATTCCAGCTGCATTTGCTTCCTGCCCGATATACGCATGTGTTGTCCCCACCAGTTTGCCAGTTGAGAATTCGTTTAATAAACGTTCTTCGAATCTTCTAACCAATAACATATTTCGATAAAGGCGGTAATTAATTTCCATGCACATTATTATATCTCACTCATATGATTGCCTTGTTCTTCGAATAATTATCTATACGAAATTTGTTCGTTTTGACAATTTCGCCAACATGGTATAATCTTTGCCTATATGAATCCAACAAACTCATCCAAAAATATAAAACTCTGCCCTACATGTGGAACTCAATTGGCAGAGAATGCCACTCGCTGCCTCGTTTGCGGCACCGAATTCAATATTGAAAAACGCCCACAAAAATCGATCCAGGGAAGCCGCATGCCTGTCCTCAAGCTTAGTTTGCCACTTGCCTTGGGGTTAATACTTATCGTCCTTGTAGTTGGTGGCGGATCTGTTTATCTTGGATTAAATGCCGGAAACAGAATAGTCATTCCAACACCTGTTTCAACCGCTACCAATACCCCAACCGTCACTCCTACTCCGACTGAGACCCCTATTCCCAGCTTAACCCCAACACCTACACCGCTTCCGCCGCTTGAATACACGGTAAAATCTGGTGATTATTGTAATTCCATCGCGTTAGCTTTTAACGTTTCACCTCAATCCATCATTTTACTCAATAACCTCTCTGCGACCTGCACAGACCTTGTTGTTGGGCAAAAGTTATTGATCCCGCAACCCACACCAACACCATTACCTGTAGCCAGCGCAACGCTTCTATCTGCTGATGCTACGCGAGCAGCATGCAATACGGTTACCATCACTGTTCAAACAACAGACACTCTCAGTTCCATTTCGTTAAACTATAATGTATCCATTGAAGCCATTAAACAGTGGAATGGTCTGAGCGCAGATACTGTTTATCTTAACCAACCTTTAACCATTCCATTATGTATGCGCGCAGCAACGCCCGGTCCAACCCCTACGCCCACCTTACCACCACCTTACCCAGCGCCAAACTTATTATTACCTGCGAATGGAGCAGTTTTTGACCTCGCAAATGATGTTGTTACTTTACAATGGGCATCCATAGGAACATTACGGAGTAACGAAGCTTATTTTGTGATCGTAGAGGATATTACTGAAGGGTTGGGGCGAAAACTTAATGAATATGTGACGGATACAAAGTTCATAGTGCCTGTTTCATTTCGTCCACAAGACAACCAGCCACATTTAATTTCCTGGCAAATTGTTACAGTACGCCAAACTGGGACCGATGATCAAGGAAAAACGATCTGGGACCAGGCAGGAACTCCCAGCATTTTACGATATTTTATTTGGAGTGGAGCAGCACCCATTCCGACCGCAACACCATAAGTTTAATAATGGAAGAACAATCTCTTAAAACGCGAAAGCATATTGCGCTCATTGCGCACGATAACAAAAAAGAGGATCTTTTAGCCTGGGCGAAATTCAACAAGGGAACCCTTTCCCGTCATGAACTATTTGCTACAGGAACTACAGGAATCTATTTAGAAGAAACCCTTGAAATACCAATAATAAAATTTAAGAGTGGCCCCATTGGTGGAGATCAGCAAGTTGGTGCACAAATTGCTGAAGGTTTGATCGATTTCCTCGTCTTTTTCTGGGATCCATTAGAACCCCAACCTCACGACCCGGATGTAAAAGCCTTACTCCGCCTGGCAGTACTATGGAATATTCCCACCGCCAGCAATCGAGCCACAGCAGATTTTTTAATTTCATCCCCCTTGATGAATGAAGAATATATCAGAACAACTCCCGATCTGGATAGATATCTTAAATCCCACAATAGACCAATTAATCAACCTTCTATAAAAAAATGACCTTGATGCAAAAAACTGCATCAAGGTCATCCTATTATATTATTCTTTTTACCCTGGGGTTTCTTCCAACATTTGAGTTGTTACTGATTTTGGTCTTTCAATTGGTTGTCCTAAAGCCCTTGCCCAAACCAAATTGGCAGTGACACCCAGGGCTCTTCCTACTCCAAACAAAACGGTATAAAAGTCGAATTCCCGAACTCCATAATAGTATTGCAATGCCCCAGAAATAGCATCGACATTCGGAGCAGGATTCTTTGCTTTGCCCTGTTCCTTAAGTACCTGAGGGACTATTTCAAAAACCATATCTGCAAGTTGAACCAACTCATCCTGCGGGAATCGCTCCTTTGCAAATTTCATCTGAGCTGTAAAACGAGGATCGGGCACTCTCAGCACTGCATGCCCATACCCTGGAATTACTTTACCTTTTTCCAAAGTCTCCCAAGCAAACTTTCGTAATTGCTCTTTGCTGGGTACACCGCCGAATTCCTTCCGCACATCCAACAACCAACCCAAACATTCCTGGTTTGCTAATCCATGCAGCGGACCTGCCAATCCATTAAGACCGGCAGAAAATGCATAATATGCATCAGCAAGTGATGATCCAACCAAATGGGTTGCATGGGCACTGACATTTCCACTCTCATGGTCAGAATGAAGAATGAAATATAACCGAGCTAACTCTGCATATCCTTTATCCTTGATACCCAACATCTGGGCAAAATTGGCTCCCCAATCCAGTTTCTGATCTACCTGCGGCACTTCACCATTTCGATATTTTAAATTATAAATAAAAGCTGCAATGACAGGAAGTTTGGCGGTCAGATTTAAGCTATCTTCCAGCATAGGCACCCAATACTCGTCTTTACGCATTCCTTCCTGATACTTACGAGCAAACTCTGATTGAGTCTGCAAAGATTGAACTGCCAATGTAAATAGGGTCATAGGATGAGTTGTATTGGGTAATGCTCTTAGAGTCTCGTAAACATAACCGGGAATTTCACTTCGCTCTGCCCAATCCTTCTCTACCAGGCACGCTTGTTCTTTTGAAGGAATTTCGCCTGTTAATAGCAAGTAATATAATCCACCTACATAAGGCATTTCCGCCCCATCCGGTTTGGGGAGTAATCTTAATACCTCTGGAATACTATATCCTCTGAATCTAATACCTTCAGCAGGATCCACATAAGAAATATCCGACACCAGAACCATCGACCCTCGCATCCCCCCATATACTTGATCGATTGTTACCTTGTCAATTGCAACTTCGCCCTTTTCCTTAATTAATTTCTTTATCCGCTCACGCCATGCAGGTAATTGTTCAGCAATTTTGTCATGAATTATCATTCTCATCTCCTGAGAGCTCTTCCAATATTTTAATATTTAATGAGGTTGTCCAGTGCTTCTGTGGTTTCTTTAACTGCCATTGCTGAGCGTTGAAGAGCTTCCTTTTCTTCTGTATTAAGATCATATTCAATGATCTTCTCAATACCATTTCGCCCCAGTTGCACAGGAACTCCAAAGAATATATCCTTCAATCCATATTCACCCTGCATAAAAGCAGCAGCAGGCACAATTAATTGTTTGTCCTTTAGGATTGCCTCCACCATTTGAGCAACAGCCGCCGCAGGTGCATAATATGCTGAACCTGTTTTTAACAAGGATACGATTTCTCCCCCGCCATTGCGGGTGCGCTCAACAATGGCGTTTAATTTTTCAGCAGTCATAGTATCTTTTAAAGGAATACCGGCTACATTTGAATAACGTGTGAGAGGCACCATGGTATCCCCATGACCTCCCATAACATAGCAATTGATATTTTCGACGCTGACACCCAATTCAGAAGCGACAAATGAGCGCATCCTGGCTGAATCCAATACTCCTGCCTGACCGATAACTCTATTGGCTGGCAATTTTCCGATTTTCATAGCCAAATAAGCCATGGTGTCAAGAGGATTCGTTAATATTATATAAATTGCATTTGGGGAATATTTCAAAGTTTCGGTAGTCGCTTTTCCTACAATTTCTGCATTTGTTTTAAGAAGATCATCGCGACTCATACCAGGTTTTCTCGGTAGTCCTGCAGTAATAACAATAATATCGGAACCTTCAGTGGCCTTATAATCATTACTGCCAGAAATATTTACATCTTTTCCAATTACCGGCATGGCTTCCATTAAATCAAGTGCTTTCCCCTGAGGCATACCTTCAACAATATCCACCAGTACGATATCAGCTATCTCCCGTTCAGCCAACCAATGTGCTGTTGTCGAACCGGTCATTCCTGCTCCAATAATAGATACTTTTGCGGTCATAACTCCTCCAAAATTTATAATAATTGTTTATACTACGTTTCAATTCAAGTAGATATTTTTTATAAACATTCTCTTATTTATTGTTAATGAAGAGAAATTTTTATATTAATAAGGATTTCATAATTATCCTTTTATTTTCTCGAGATAACGCGTTGCCTGGATAGCTGCCGCAGCCCCCATCCCTGCTGAAGTCACAACCTGTTTAAAGTTTGGATCCGCAGCTTCACCTGCCACAAATACACCTTCAACGCTTGTATTCATATATAAATCTGTCTTTATGTACCCATGATCATCCATCTCTAATTGTCCCTTGAATAAATCGGTATTGGGAGAATGACCTACAAAAATAAAGACTCCGTCAATAAGAAAGTCTGAGTCTTCGTTAGAAACCAGATCTTTTATCGAAACTGATTCAACCTTATCTGTCCCATTTATTTTTTGAACTACTGAATTCAAAATCAACTTGATCTTTGGGTTATCGTTTACCCGTTTTTGTAAAATTGCACTGGCTCTAAAAGAATCCCGCCGGTGAATGATATAAACGGACTTGGCAAAACGGGTCAAGAACAGAGCTTCCTCGAGAGCGCTATCCCCTCCACCGATCACAACCACCGATCGATCTTTAAAAAACCAACCATCACAAGTGGCGCAATAAGATACCCCTTTACCGGTAAGCTCTTTTTCGCCAGAAACATTTAGATGGTTTGGGGTTGCCCCTGTTGCGATTATCAACGATTTCGCTAGTATTTCTTTATTATCCGTTGTAATGCGGAATGGATTCTTATTTAATTCCAATTTTGTGGCAAGATCAAATTCTACTTTAGCTCCAAATCTTTCAGCTTGTTTTCTTAACAAGTCTCCCAATTCATTGCCACCTACTCCATCAGGAAATCCTGGATAATTTTCGATAGTGTTCGTTAAAGAAGCCTGCCCTCCCAGCTCCAAACCTGTCAAAACCAAAGGCTCTAAATCTGCCCTGGCAGCATAAATTGCAGCCGATAAACCAGCAGGTCCCGAACCCAGTATAAGTATATTAATTATTTCCTTATCGGTACTATTTTCCTCACCCATTTGTATCTCCTGAGTATTATTTTCGCTAACCATTAGATGAGATAAAAATATTTAAAGTTACATATTTCTTTTCACCATTTATGGCATCTCAATCGCTTTTATCAACTTTTGCACGCCTTGTCGGTTATTTCTAAAGCCTTGTCAATAATCAACATTGCTTCTTTTAATTGCTCCTCATTAATAATGAGTGGAGGAATAATTAAGACTGTATGCCAGTGTGTATATAAGAACAATCCATTTTCTTTGCAATATCTTCGAAATTCATTCATTTCTAAGCTGGATTTGTTCCAGGGAGCCATTGGCTCTTTTGTTTTGCGGTCTTTTACCAATTCGATTATTGCAAATAACCCGATAGATCGGATTTCCCCAATGGAAACATGCTTTTCACCCAAATCATTTAACAACCGTCTCAATATCGATCCCATCTCAAAAGCATGTTCGACAATTTTATCTTCCTGAATGACTTTGATATTAGCAATGGCAGCAGCTAACGAAACAGGATGAGAAGTATAGGTCAAACCCGATTCAAAAACCCTTTCATTAAAAGCTGAGGCGATCTCCGGTTTCATCGCAACCGCTCCCAATGGAGCATAAGCTGACGTCAGACCTTTTGCCATTGTCATAATATCTGGCACTACTTTCCAATGGTTAACAGCAAACCATTTTCCTGTTCTTCCAAAACCGCTCATTACCTCATCGGAAATCATCAAGATACCATATTTGTCGCACAGGGAACGAACACCTTGCATGTAACCATTAGGTGGAACAATAATGCCATTTGTTCCAGTGACAGATTCCATCAAGATGCCGGCGATCGTCCCGGGACCTTCATAATTGATTATTTCTTCCAGGTGATTCAAGTAATCTCTTGTAAATTCCTCTTCTGAGATATCAGGGTTTGAACGATGAAAGGTGGAACGGTATCTATACGGATCCAAAAAATGAACAACTCCCGGCATTAATAGTGGTTCCCACATCCAACGCCGTGTATCACCGGTTGCCGCCATGGCTCCAGCAGTTGCCCCATGGTAGGAACGATAACGGGTGAGAATTTTAAACTTTCCAGTATAACCTCGCGCAATTTTGATAGCATTTTCATTGGCGTCAGCGCCTCCCAGAGTAAATAAGATTTTCGATAATGCACCTTCTGGAGAAACTTCAGCCACCAATTTGCTTGCTAATGATCTTACATCTGTAGCCATGCCAGGCGCTGCAAAGGTTAATTGTTGAACCTGGTCACACATGGCCTGGATGATCCGTTTTTCCCCATGACCAACATTTACACACATAGTCATTGAATTAAGATCCAAGTATTTTTTTCCATAAATATCCCAAAAATAGACCCCTTCAGCTCTTTTGATGGCAATAGGATCTACTTTTGCCTGTGCTGACCAAGTCCAAAATACATGTTTTTTTGCAAGCGGCAAAATTTCATCATCAGGTAATTCAAACATAAAAGCCTCATTTACTAAATATTTTCATCATTGAAGATACATTAATCGTATCATAAAATATTTAATCCTTTATTATTTTATTTTCAAAATTGATTTTTAACATTTCAAAATAAATATATTATTTATCCCTCTCCTCATCTTATAAATTATTTGTTATTCGAAAATTAATTCAACTAATTATTTTATGGCAAATTTAAATTATTTTCTATAAATATTCATTATTCTCTTCGAAGAATTACTCTTGCAGGGGCTCCATCAGCACCTTTAAGTTTTAGAGGTAAACAAACCAATTCAAAAAATCCAGTTGTTACAGCAGAGAGGTTCAATCCTTCCAACGCAACAATACCGGCATTTAATAATATTTGGTGTGTTGCTGTTCCTTCTCCAAATGGAGCTACAGAAAGATAATCCACTCCCACCAGTTTTATTCCCCTCTTCACAATCCAATTTGCCCCATCTGGAAGTATTGCCACAAAATCCTTGTGGAATTCGTCATTTCCCTTGTCCCATATTTTAGAATTTCTGGTTTTGATGATTAATCGCTCAACGTCAAGAGGTATTCCAGCATTTTCTAAATTTGCAGCAGTTATCGCGTTCAGTTCGTCCTTAAAGTGAGCAACAAATGCTTTTCCCACCATGATATCCAGTTTCAATAATTCGACTGTTCTGTTATCGTTTAGAAAATGATGTGGTGCATCCACATGCGTGCCTGCGTGAACACCCATCGCCAAGTTTGACACATTGCAAACATCACCTTTATCCATAAAACTGACCTGCTCTAATTTGATGGATGGGT
>Ga0315268_10004585_pt1 | contig 14979 bp, 11 predicted proteins | sample C1_top_MG_FD_204535 | JGI IMG/M metagenome (GOLD analysis project Ga0315268, IMG submission 204535) | Sediment microbial communities from Yellowstone Lake, YNP, Wyoming, USA - C1_top | ecosystem: Environmental > Aquatic > Freshwater > Lake > Sediment | place: USA: Wyoming | collected 2017-08-01
TCCCATGATCATTTTCAGTTCGTTCTCCAGGATCTCCAGGACGCGGTTGACTCCTGCTTCCCCGAAAGCTCCGAGCCCCCACAAATATGGACGTCCGATGCCTACGGCGCGCGCTCCAAGCGCCAGCGCCTTGAACACGTCCGTTCCCCGGCGGACGCCGCCATCCACGAGAACAGGCAACTGGTTGCCGACCTCGCTCACGACTTCGGGCAGCGCCTCTATAGTGGATCGACCGGTATCCGCCGAGCGCCCTCCGTGGTTTGAAACCAGGATGCCGTCGATGCCATGCTCGAGGCAAAGCCGTGCATCTTCGCGCGTGTCGATTCCCTTTATAAGGAGCTTGAGTCGCGTGTTCTTTCTGAGCCGATCCACGAAACTCCAAGTCATGGATGGATCGTGCCGGGCTACGCCGGCCATGTTGATGCCGTCGTACATCGGTTTTTCCTTGATGTTGGAACCGGGCGCTATTTTAGGCGCGGCCTCGTGGCAGGCCGAGCACTCAGTGAGGTCCTTAGGGCGCCGACGCAAGTAGGTTTCTGGCTTCCTTCCGGCAGTTTGGTCGACAGTCAGAACGATCACGCGGCATCCAGCCGATTCCACTCGACGCACCAGTTTCTCGGTGACTTCCCAAGATGAAGGCGCATAAAGTTGGAACCACGCCGGCTGGCCCAGCGACTTGTTCACATCTTCTATGCCGACCGAGGTCGAAGTCGAAAGTATCAGCAGGGCGCCTCGCGACTTGGCAGCGCGGGCAACGGCCAATTCGCCGTCGTCGTGGTAACACTTCTGTCCGCCGACCGGGCACAAGAAGATGGGACTGTTGTAAGTCGTATCAAACAATTGCGTCCGAATATCGACCTTGGTCGAATCCACGAGACGCCGGGGCCGCAGTTGGAGGCGCCTGAACCCTTCTACATTGGCCCGCACCGTTATGTCATCATCGACGCCGCTGGTCATGTAAGCCCAATGTGGGGGAAACACTTTCCGGCGCGCTGCCTCTTCCAAGTCCATGACACTAAGCGCGTCTTTCGGATCAGTAATCACGCCTGATTCCTGGTTCATCTGGAACGCAAACGCCGACACCCCTCCCATGGCGGCGACATACGAGCTGCCCACCAGGAACCTGATGAACTCGCGGCGATCGCGCATCTGCCGCGTTGTCGATTGAGAATTACTAGGAGTCGTCATAGGCCGCCTTTATCTAGTGCGCGTGGTTCTTCTGCTGCCCCATCGCACGAATTGCGAAAAAACTGAAAAGTGCCGACCCTGGGTTGGTCGCGTCTGTGGCCTGCGTCTTGGCAGCGGTAAAGGTGCGGGCCGCCTTATCGGCCAGCTTTCAATCCAGTCCGCAAGCGCGGCCCTGCTCGCGCGCGACAACGGACCAATCCTTCTCGCCTTCACCATGGGAGATGGCGCTGAGCAGCCGATCGCGAAACGCACTGCCGCTGGGAAGCGGAATTCGTCCTACATCCGCCGCCGCCATTATCAAGTTAAAGTCCTTGAGACCCAGCATGGCCGTGAAACCTGCCTTGTCATAGGATTCGTCAACCATGATCTTGCCGTACACCTTGTATGCGGTGGCCGAGAAGAGGCCTTCAGTCATTACCTCGTAGAATACCTGCGGTGCGACACCGTATTTCCGCACCAGCGAAAATGCCTCGGCCATGGCCTCGATGGCACAGCCGAGCACGAAGTTGTTGGCCAGCTTGATCGCCAGCGCAGATTCGGGTTTCGGGCCGGCCTGGAGCGTCTGCCGGCCCATAACCTTGAACAATGGCTCGCATCGGCTTACGGCTTCCGGAGGTCCGCCGGCGACGATTCCCAGTTGTCCGGCGGCCGCCAAATCAGGGCGGCCCAGAACCGGAGCCGCAACCAGTGTTTGACCGGATTCCGCATGGGCTGCGGCGAGCGCCCGTATTGTGGCGATACCGTGAGTACCCATCGAGAGATGTATGGCGCCTGCAGGCAAGAAGGCGCGAATTCCACCCGAACCCAACGCAACTTCATTCAGTACCGCATCTTCCGGCAACATGGTGATGACAACATCGCGTCCGGCAGACGCCTCGGCTACCGTCGAGGCAACTTTGACACCCGCGGCGGCGAATTCCTCCGTCTGAGCGCGTATGACGTCGTAAACGATCAGTTCATGACCATCACCAAGGATTCGGCGCGCCATACCTTGTCCCATGCGTCCCAGACCAAGAAATCCCACCTTCAATTCATTTGGGTTGCTCATATGATTTCTCCGAGGAGACTTCTACAAAGCTCACTCTGCGCTAACGGCGGCCGGTTTGGAGACGTCGGACTTCATCACCCATCGCAGCGCGAACATCGCAATCGCGGAAACCAGCGCCGGCGCCGCCAGCGCGAGGAATATCGAGTGGGTCGTCCACCTCAGCGCCATGAACTCGCCTGCCAGTACCGGTCCGACAATGGCCCCCGCCCGGCCGATGCCCAGGCTCCAGCCGAGGCCCGTCGAGCGCAGATAGGTGGGGTAATAGGTGGCGGCGAGCGTGTTGATGGTCGGTTGGCTGCCCACGATGCACGCCCCGGCGATGGTGACGACCACCACGAGAACCGCCAGCGACAGCCCCGGCTGCCCAATGGCGGCGATGGTGACGCAGGCGATGCCGAACACGGTGGTGAGCACCGGCAGGAACCCGAATCGCACGATCAGCGCCGCGAACAGGAACGGTGAGAACGTGCCGCCCACCTGCAGCATGGTACCGACGAGAACGGCGGTCGAAGTCGGATAGCCGGCGCCGCGCACGACCGTCGGCAGCCAGTTCGACAGCGAATACAGGTTCAGGAGGTTCATGAAGAAGATGATCCACAACAAGATGGTCGCCACGCCGCGCCCCTCGCTGAACAGACGCACGAACGGCACGCCTTTCTTGTTCTCCTCCTGCACCAGGTAACGGGTACTGCTCGTGACCGGGGTGGCCGGGTCGAGCTTGCGCAACCAGCGTCCGATCTGCGCTGGCGACTTTCCGCGCAGCACCAGCAACTGCAGCGACTCGGGCAACCAGAAATACATCATGACGGCCAGCACCAGCGGCACGGCGCCCCCGAAGTAAAAAACCGAGCGCCAGCCGAAGGCCGGAATCATGGCCGCGGCAACGAACCCGCCGATCATCGCGCCCGCCGTGAAGCCGATGCCGATGTAGGTCATCAGCTTGATGCGCACGCGGCGCGGGCTGTACTCGCCCACGAGTGCCACGGCGTTGGGGATGATGGAGCCGAGCGCCATGCCGGCGATGAACCGGATGGCGAGGAGTCCGGCAACGGTGTTGGCGCGTCCCGTGAGGATGGTGAGGATGGCGAACAGCAGCGCGCCCGCGATGAGCACCGGCCGGCGGCCGATCTTGTCGGCGAGCATCGTGAAGGACAGCTGCCCGATGAGGACGCCGAGATTGCTGGCGCCGAACACCGGGCCGAGCAGCGCCGGCGCGATCTTCCAGTCCTGGATGATGGCGGGGGCCACGTAGCCGAGCGCCTGCACGTCGAACCCGTCCATGATGGTGCAGGCGGCGCACAGGAGGAAAACGCCGACGTGCAGTCGCTTGACCTTGCTCCTGTCGATAATTGCCCCGACATCGATCGCGGGTGCCGTCGCTGGCGTCGTCATTGCGATCCCCTGACCCTCGGCGCTACGGGCAAAGCAAGGGCCGAACACGGCCGCCTTTCGTCAGCCTTGCTTCGGCACCATGAGATGAAACAGCTTGAGCGGCACGCGGCCGGAGTGGCTGATGTGAGCCGATTCGCTCGGACCGAGGTAGATTCCAGCGCCCTTCTCTACTGCGTGCTCGTTGCCGTTCAGCGTGATCGTCCCCTGGCCTTCCATGAGGTAGATCAAGTGATGGATCCGGGCGTCAGGGCCGGCGTCGAGCCTGTCGCCGCAACCCAGCCAGTGCAGCGTGGCAACGACGTTGTTCGCGCCCGCCAGTTCATTGTTGAGGATTTCCGCGAATTCGCCCGCGCCCGGTACCCTCGTGCGTGGAATGTTGTTGCTATCGATGTAGGTATTGGCCAAAGCCCTGCTCCCTTGTCCCTGACCAGGACTTCAGTCCTGGGCACATGCTGCCTGCCGGTTGCAACCCTGCACCATCTCACAACCCGGTCTCTCAGGTCTGCACCCAAACGCCGCCCTCGATCCGATTCCAGCGCAGGTCGGCGTCGCTCCCGTCGAGTATGTGCGTCTTGAAGCGGTTCGGCGCCTGGAACTCGAAGTAGAAAAGCGGTGTCTTCGATCGCAGGCGGTGCTTCGCCTCCGCCGGTATGAACACCATCGAGCCCGGGCCGACCGGATGAATGCCTTCGGGCGTCTCCACCTCAGCCTCGCCCTCGATGATGAAATAAAAGTGCTCGCACGTTTCGTGATAGTGGTACGGCGACGCGGCGCCCTGCTCGTATCTCATGACCCCGGCGAGCATGTCGTCGATCTTCGTCAGCTCTTTATCGACGAAGAACGTCCGCTCGCGACCCGGCACTTCCGAAACCAGCCGCGGCAGTTCGTCCTGCCGAAATATGTAAGCCACCGCTCCACCTCCCCATTTAATCTGCGCTCCAACAAAGGCCTTCAGGGGCGCGAACAATGCAGCAAAGTGACGGGTTCACGAACGGCGTGCACCAAGTCGTTCAAGAACGTGCCCGCCTTCGCGCCATCCACAACCCGGTGATCCGAGGATAGCGTCAGGGTAATCATCGGTCGAACTGCCGGCGCGCTGTTGATTGGGACGACGCGCTCGGCAATGCGACCCACCGCCAGAACTCCGGTCTGCGGCGGGGTGATTACGGCGCTGAAGGCATCCACCTCGTACATGCCGAGATTACTGATGGTGAAGGTTCCGCCGCTGACGTCTGTGGGACGCAGGCGGCCCGACCGCGCGCGCTCGGCTAAAGCGCGCGTCTGAACCGCAATTTCGCCCAACTCGGCAGCATCGGCGTGGTGAATCACGGCCGCCACCACGCCATCGCTGACCGCCATCGCGAGGGCAATGTTCACGTCTGGGTTAAAACGGATCTGACCGTTGCTCCAGGACGCATTCATGCGCGGATGCTGCTTGAGCACTCGCGCGACCAGCGCCACCAGCAGGTCCGTGTACGTGGGGCGGATTCCGAGCGCCTGTTCGATATCGGGCGCCAATCGCTCGCGAGCTTCAATCAACCCGCCGGCATCCACTTCGCGCACCAGGAAGAAGTGCGGGACATGTGTCCAGCCTTCAGTGGTACGCTCGGCCATTAGCCGTGCCACCTGGCTGAGCGTTTCCACCTCCGCGGCACCGGGCTGTGCTGCTGCGGGTGCGGTTGCCGCGGAAGCTGCTCCTGGCGCGGAAGCTGCCGCCACGACATCGGAAGCGAGGATCTCCCCGCCCGGACCGGAGCCTTGTATCCGGCTCAAATCGACGCCACGCTCTTTCGCCAACCGCCGAGCTTTGGGAGAGGTTCTGGTACCAGCGCCCAGCGCTGCCGCAGCAGCCGCCGGAGTTACCGCGGACGCCTGCCCGCATGCCGCCACGCTGCCCGCACGGGCAGATGGTAAGGGTACGATTTCCGCGGGAGGCGCTTCGCCGGGACGGACAATCCATGCTATGGTCTGGCCCACCGGAACAACATCGCCCTCCCGCGCTTTCACGCCGGCAAGGATACCCTCGGCTTGAGCCTCAATCTCCATTACGGCCTTATCGGTTTCGACTTCCAGCAGCGGTTCACCTTTGCTGACAGCTTCGCCTTCCTTCTTAAGCCAAGCCACCACCCTGCCGTTTTCCTGCGCCATCTCTAGAGCAGGCATCACCACGCTAACTGGCATAAATGTTGATCCCGCGCCGCTTCTCTTCCCAGAAGCTCACCTGCTTGACTTCAACTCGACTCTCTCAACTACCTTGTCCCTCGGTGTATTCTCGTTCTCTCGCGTCGTCGGGAGTTGACCCTGGGCCGTGAAGTAGTGCGCGCCGGCTACCAGTAGCTGCTCGGCCGGGAAGCGCGTAATTACTTCGTGCCCGGTGGGCGTGACCACAATCTCCTCCTCGATACGCGCCGCGCTCCAGCCGTCGGTCGCAGGCCAGAATGTCTCCAGCGCAAACACCATGCCGGGCCGAATCTCGCAGGGATGATCGAGCGAGACCAGGCGGCTGATGACCGGCTTTTCCCAGATCGCCAGACCTATACCGTGCCCGTACTGCAACCCAAAACACGCCTCTTCGCTGGCGAAGCCAAACTCCTGCGCCTTTGGCCATAGTGCAGCGATTTCCGCGGTCGTGGTCCCAGGATGCACCAGTTCGATGGCCGCATCCAGGTACTCGCGGCAACGCTTGTAGGCATCCACCAGCGCGTGGGAGGCATAGCCGATGGCAAAGGTGCGGTAATAGCACGTGCGATAACCCATGTAAGAATGCATCACGTCGTAATACACGGGATCGCCCGGACGCAATATGCGGTCGGAAAACACGTGCGGATGCGGGTTGCAGCGCTCGCCCGAAATGGCGTTGATGGCTTCCACGTACTCCGAACCCATGTCGTACAGCTTCTTGCTCATCAGCCCGACTGCTTCGTTCTCGCGCATGCCGGGCTTCATGGCGCAATACAGTTCGTCGTAAGCGACGTCCACCATGGCAGCCGACATGTTCAGCAGGCTGATCTCATCCGCGGTCTTGATCAGGCGGGCTTCTGACAACAGCGCCTGTCCATCCACGATCGTCAAGCCTTCGCGTTGCAGGGCAAACAGCACCGGCAGCTCTACGATGTCCACTCCTACCGGCTCTTTATGAAGGCCGCGCATCTCCAGTTCAATGCGGACCTTCTTCGCCACGTCTTCGGCCCGGCCCATCTGCGGCGTGATGGCGCCACGCAGCATGGATATACCCGCGCGCGACCGGTCCCCCAGCCAGGGACAATGCAGCTGATGATGCCGCGCCGCCGAGCCGAAGTCCCAGAGGATAGGCTCGTCGCCTTGCGGCAGCAGGGTAAAGCGGTTGCACTTGTCCTGCGCCCACGTACCGATATGGGTCGAAGTCAGGTAGCGCACGTTGTTCATATCGAAGCAAAGCAGCGAACCGATTTCCGATTTCGCGAGCAACTCCTTCGCCCGTGCCAGCCGTTCCTGCCGCAGTCGGTCGAAGTTAACCCGCTGTTCCCAATCCACAGCCATGGTTCCATTCGTCGGCAGTGCCATCACTTGTCTCCTTTATTGCCGTTAATATCCACGGCACAGCTCGCGAGCCGTCGCCGCCACCGCCGGCTCCGTGGGTACCGTCGCATCTTCCAGCGGCGGCGAGAACGGAACGGGAACGTGCATCGCACCCATCCGTTTCACTGGCGCGTCCAGATCGTAAAAGGCTTTCTCCGCAATCACGGCGGCGATCTCCGCAGTGACTCCGTAGCGCTCATAGCCCTCGTCGATAACAATCACCCGCCCGGTTTTCTTGACCGACGCTAAAAGCGCGGCTTCGTCCAGCGGTGACGTTGTCCGCGGGTCCACCACCTCGGCGCTGATACCTTCCTGCTCCAGCAGAACCGCCGCGCCCAACGCCACTTGCACCATGCTGCTGGTAGCTATAAGCGTGATATCGCGGCCCTCGCGCTTCACATCAGCTTCTCCCAGAGGAATCGTGTACTCCTCCTCCGGCACCGGGCCTTTCAGCTTGTACATCATCTTGTCTTCAAAGACGACCACCGGGTTATCGTCCCGAATCGCGCTCTTCAGCAGGCCCTTCGCATCGTACGGCGTAGAAGGAAGCGCGACTTTGAGTCCAGGCACGTGACTGAACCATGCGTGCAATGATTGCGAATGTTGCGCGGCCGAGCGCCGGGTCGCACCCAAAGTAGTGCGCATGACCATGGGAACTTTCCACTTTCCGCCCGACATGTAATGCACCTTGGCCGCCTGATTCACCATTTGGTCCATGGTCAAGGTGATGAAGTCGCCAAACATGATGTCCACCACGGGGCGCAGCCCGGTCATTGCCGCCCCCACTGCCAGCGCCGTGAACCCGGCTTCCGAGATGGGAGTGTCCATCACCCGCTCGGTTCCAAATTCTTCTACCAGGCCGCCCAGCACTTTGAACGCGGTTCCCGCCTCGGCGACATCCTCGCCCAATATGAACACGTGCGGGTCGCGCCGCATCTCTTCCGCAAGCGCCTCCAGCACCGCCTGCCCGAAGGTAAGCTCCCGTTGCGTCTCAGGCATAGACGTCCTCACTCACCTGCTCCACGCTCGGATAGGGAGCGGCGACGGCAAACGCGACGGCCTTTCCCATTTCCACGCGCACTTCCGACTCCATATCGGCAAGCCGCGCGGCATCGGCTAACCGTTCCTGCTGCAGCCACTCGCCCAGTATCTTCAGCGGATCACGCTGCTTCCACTGCTGCTCTTCCTGCTTCGAGCGGTAGTAGTCCCGGTTGATGTCGCCAACGTGGTGGCCCGTGAAGCGGTAGGTATTGCACAGCAGAAACGCCGGGCCTTCGCCGCGTCGTGCCCGATCCACCAGACGTGTGGCTGTGGCATACACCGCGCGCACATCCTGACCGTCCACCGTCTCAGCTACGATCCCAAACGCCTGGGCGCGCGCCGGGATATCTCCGGCGGTCGTCTCCGAGTAATGGGTGTACTCGTTATAGAGATTGTTCTCGCAAACGTACACCACCGGGAGCTTCCATAGCCCAGCAAGGTTCATCACCTCGTACAGGAGCCCCTGGCCGAGAGCGCCTTCACCAAAAAAACACACCGCGACCTGGCCCGTGCCCCGGCGTTTGGCCGAGAACGCCGCTCCGGTCGCGATACCGGCGCTTCCGCCAACTATTGCATTGGCGCCCAAGTTGCCGGTACCGGGATCCGCGATGTGCATGGATCCGCCCTTGCCGCGGCAATACCCGGCTTCCTTGCCCAGTAACTCAGCAAACATGCGGTCCGGCGATGCTCCCTTGGCCAGGCAGTGGCCGTGGCCACGATGTGTGCTGGTGATGTAGTCGTCACGGCGAAGCGCGCTGCACACCCCCACAGCCACCGCTTCTTCGCCTGCATAAAGGTGGGCCAACCCGGGCATCAGCGCGCGTGTGTACAGTTCATTGACCTTCTCTTCGAACACCCGGATGGCCATCATTCGCCGGTACACTTGCACCCAGAGTCCGGTCCCAAAGCTGGATTCCGGCGCGGGCCCTTGCGCTGCAATCGTCATTTCGCCCTCCCTGCGGTGGGCCGACGGTGTGTAAATGGGCTTACTCTCTCCCCAAGACCCACGGTGCTAGCTGCGGGCTGCCATCGCCGCCTGTTGAATAGAAACCGTTTTAATGTTGGTGAATTCGCGAATGCCGTGCACTCCCAACTCACGGCCATGGCCAGACATCTTTACTCCCCCAAACGGAAGCCTGGGATCGGAAGCGACCATTCGGTTCACGAACACCATGCCTGACTCCAGTTCGTCGACGAACTGTCGCTGTTCGTGCTCATCATTGGTCCAGACACTCGCACCCAAACCGAACCGCGTGTCATTGGCGATGTGAATGGCCTGGCCAACATCCTTTACTCGGAAAATAGAGGCAACGGGGCCAAACAGCTCTTCCCGATACGCCGGAGACTCCTTGGGGATGTCGGTCAGCACCGTAGGCGCATAAAAATTGCCAGGGCCTGGCAGTCTCTTACCGCCGGTCAGAACTCGCGCGCCCGCCTGAACGGTCGCCTGCACATCCCGCTCCAGGTCGGCAAGGCCGTCGGCCGTGGAAAGCGGGCCGACGTCAGTCGCTTCATCAAAAGGATCTCCTACCCTCAGAGCCTCCATCCGGCTCACAAAGTCGCGCTCGAATTTTTCGGCGATCGCCTCCGCGACAATAAAGCGCTTGGCATTGATGCAGGACTGCCCGTTGTTCAGCGTCCGCGCTTTGACCGCGGTGGCCACCGCCTCTTCCAGATTGGCGCTAGGCATCACAATGAACGGATCGCTCCCCCCCAACTCCATCACGACTTTCTTCATCAGTCGTGCGGCGCCCACCGCTACCTGCACTCCTGCCGGCTCGCTGCCGGTGAGCGTAGCCGCCACCACTCGTGGATCATTCAGCACTCTCTCTACTTTTTGCGCTCCGATCAGAAGCGTCTGAAACACGCCTTTGGGGAATCCGGCTTGCAGCAAGACCTCCTCAATCTTAAGGGCGCACTGCGGCACGCAGGAAGCGTGTTTCAGCAGTCCGACATTGCCTGCCATCAATCCCGGAGCGACGAACCGGAAGACCTGCCAAAACGGGAAATTCCAAGGCATTACCGCCAGCACCGCGCCAAGCGGTTGGTAACAGACATAGCTGCGGGTCGCGACCCCCTCGACCACTTCGTCAGCCAGAAAGCTCTCGGCATGCTCCGCGTAGTAGCGGCAGACCCAGGCGCATTTATCGACTTCCTCCAGCGCTGACCGCAGCGTTTTCCCCATTTCCGTGGTGGCCAACCGTGCCATTGCCACTCGTTCGCGCTGGATAACCTCCCCAGCTCTTGACATCATCGCTGCCCGTTCAGAAAACGAGCTTTTGCGAAAGCTGGCAAAAGTCTCGGCCGCCAGTTGTACCTTCTGTTCGATTTCGGCATCTGTAAGCGGCTCAAAGGCTTTCAGTACCTGTCCGGTTGCGGGATTAGTACTCGCAATTGCCATTCTTGACATCCTCAAGTGCTGGCTTTTGTTCGGGAAGCCGGGGGTTCCGGCCTCCAGTAATTTTCCGGAGGCACTCTAACCAGCAACATAGGAGATGTCAAGCATTTATTGACAAAAACCGCCACTATCTATTTCACCATTGAGCTACAAATTGGCTCTTGCGCGACAATTGAAGCCGCCTAATTGCCGTAATGTGGTAAACTCCTGAAGTTATTTGGATCGCCAAAGTGAGGGGTTCCTGTGAGCGTAGTCGCAGCGTCTCCGCAGACGGCAGCGCCCACGGCACAGTGGCGAATCCGAGCTATTCTCGGAGGGTCGATTGGCAATCTGGTCGAGTGGTACGACTGGTACGCGTACGCGGCCTTTGCCCTTTACTTTGCCCAGGTATTCTTCCCCAAAGGCGACCAGACTGCGCATCTCCTGAACACAGCCGCCGTCTTTGCGGTGGGTTTTTTTGCGCGACCGATCGGCAGCTGGCTGATGGGGCTTTATGCCGATCGCAAGGGCCGGCGCGCGGCCCTGGTGTTCTCCATGGTTGCTATGGGGGCCGGGTCGCTCGTCATCGCGTTGACCCCAGGATATGCGCGCATTGGGGTTGCGGCGCCGGCGATACTCGTCCTCGCGCGAGTGTTGCAAGGCCTCAGTGTCGGCGGGGAGTACGCCGCCAGTGCGACCTATCTCAGCGAGGTTGCGGGACGCAAGCGGCGTGGATTCTGGTCCAGCTTTCAATATGTGACTCTGATCATGGGTCAACTGCTGGCCCTTGCCGTGCTGCTGGTGTTGCAACAGTTCCTGAGTGCGGATCAATTGTCCAGTTGGGGCTGGCGCATACCATTCGCTCTGGGGGCCGTCTGCGCCTTGCTGGCGTTGTGGGTGAGGCGGGGTATTGAAGAGACCAGCTCCTTCATCGCCGTCAAGAAGCGTGCGGCGCCTGCGGAGACCTGGAAACTGATCGCGCAGCACCCTCGCGAACTCGCCATTGTCGTGGGCCTGACGATGGGCGGCACCATCGGCTTCTACACCTTCAGCACGTACGCTCAGAAATTTCTCGCCAATACCTCTGGTTTTAGCAAAGACAGGGCCTCTCAGATAGCAGCCGGTTCGCTTCTGGTTTTCATGTTGCTCCAACCTGTCATGGGCTGGATTTCAGACCTTGTCGGACGGCGTCCGCTGCTGATCGGATTCTCGGCAATTGGCGTGCTGAGCACCGTTCCGCTGATGACGTCGATCGGAGCTGCAAAGAACACAACGCAGGCGTTCATGCTGGTAACGCTGGCGCTGGCCAACATCAGCGCCTACACGTCCATCGGCGCCGTCTTCAAAGCTGAGTTGTTTCCGGCTGAAATCCGCGCGCGTGGAGTCGGCCTGCCTTACGCGATTGTGGTTTCGCTGTTTGGTGGGACCGCAGAGTATGTCGCGCTCTGGCTGAAACAACATGGGCATGAGAGCTGGTTCTACTGGTACGTCACCGGCTGCATGGCGGTCGCGCTGATCACCGCTCTGGTCATGCGCGATACCAAGCGCCACAGCCGCATCATTGAAGATTGATATGAGGCGCCGGCCAACGAAGTTTCGGCCTGGGCCGATGGCTTTTCACGGGAGACAAACCATGCTCCGACTCGCGTATGGAACAGTCCTGAAAGGCATGCGCATGATCCGCTGGACATTGCTGTTCTTTGCTGCAGCAACTGTCCCGACACTCGGCCAAACGGCAGACTTGGACATCGTGCGGGTGGGCGGGGGGCCAACAATTACGGCCACGGTAGCACGTGTGAACGGTATCTTCAGAAAGTATGGGATCGAGATCCAGAGCTCAACCTCATCGAGTTCAGAGTCCTTCAGGGCCAAGCTTGCTAACGGAGATGTGGATATCATCGACAATGGTTTGGACAACGCTGTAGCTCTGCGTTTAAGTGGTGTTGACGTTGTAATCGTAACCGGCTCCAGGCTGGCCGAGCAGGAACTCATCGCACAACCGGAAATCAAGTCGGCAAACGATCTGCGCGGCAAGACCGTCATAGTTGACGCAACTAACACGCAAGCCGCCCTGTTACTGAAGAAAATCCTGTCGCTGAGTGGACTGAAACCGGGTGTGGACTACCAGCTCAAGCCGGTGGGCACTCGCCGTCTGCCGGAGATGCGGGCCCATAAGGAGTATGCCGCAGCGATGCTGTCAGGTACCACAGCCATTGTCGCCAAGCGCGAGGGTTTCGTCAGTGTAGGCGCGAGCTGGAAGCTTATAGGTCCACTCTTATATTACGGCGCCTTTACCCGCCGCCAATGGGCTCGTGACCACGCCGATCTGCTGTCGCGTTACATAGCGGCGAACATCGAGGCCCAACATTGGATTTTGCTGCCAGCCAATAAGGCAAAGGTGATCGAAATCATCATGAACTCTGGCGATGCCAAAATCCCGGCCGACGTGGCCGCGGAGGCCTATGCCGGAATGGTAAAAGGCCCAGGCGCATTGACCGAGGATCTTCGCTTCGACGTGTCTGCGTTCAAGAACTTCCTGAAGTTGAGAGCGGAGGTCGAGGATTCCTGGGGAGGTTCGCCGCCATCGGCTGATGAGTTTTATGACCTTTCCTATTACGACAAGGCCAGGGCAAGAATGTCCAAGAGTCAGTAGTTCGATTCCAGCCCCGGCCACCAATGAATAACCAATCAATCTCTTCCGCGCGCCGCATCAGAACGTACGGCTGCGCGACGACTCTGACCAGAAGTCCCTCCGCCGTAAGCGCGAGGCAAACCGGGCAAGCCGGCGCCCAGCCGTGTTTTTCCGCAATCGCCTTCCGGCATCCAGACCGCTTCTGCGTTTTCCCCGTCAGCGAATCTCCCTACAGATCGAGATAATTCGGCCGTGTGAGACGCTAGAACGTGATCTTCAATGCAAATTGAATTTGTCGCGAAGTTGTCGCTGTCTTTGTGATAACGCCGGCTGTTGGACTAAAAGCTCCGTTTGACGCGAATACGACTGGATTGGGCGTTCCGAAATTTGCATGATTGGTGACGTTAAATGCCTCAGCCCGAAATTGAGTGTTTATGCGCTCCGAAATCCTCGTATTCTTAAACAGCGAAATGTCAACTGTAGCCAAGCCCGGCCCAGTCAAGGTCCCTCTTCCTAAGTTTCCAAAAGTTCCAGCTGTCGGAAATAGGAAAGCATTCGGATCGAACCACTTCGTTTGTTTTCCGAGGATTACGGGTCCCGTGAAGGCCGGATTCACATTCGGTCGATCCGGGTTTGCACCGTCGCCGTTTCCCGACCTGTTGGAACCAACTTGGGGCGTGAACGGAAATCCCGTCTGCAAGGTCACAATGCCGTTCATCTGCCAACCGCCGATTAGTTTTTCCGTCACTCCTGTAGCACCACCTAGCCAGGCTTTGCCTCTTCCAAAGGGCAACTCATAGATAAAACTCCCGCTGGCAGAATGGCTAATGTTCATCGCAGAGGGTCCCCAATCTCGCCGTGGGTCGTCCGGATTCAGTACCGATACTCCTTCATTGCCGGATTGCGTGACGCCCACACCGGACTGAATGTCCAGATTCTTGGCCCACGTGTAGTTGCCTCGAAGCTGGAGGCCGTGGGTCAGGCGACGGTTTACCTCGACTTGCAGCGCGTTGTAACTGGCGGTGCCACTGGAGAAAAAGAATGTTCCACTCGCCAGGTATGGATTCGGTCTTGTGCCGACAGGAATATACTCTGCGCCTTGAGGCACAGTGCCCTTAGCGCTGGAAAGCCCGCCACTTACGCAACCGGCAGAATTGGAACAGAGCTGCGGATGAATGATATTAGGATTTGTATTTACCGGAAGATGAGTTGAACGGGATCCCAGATATCCAACACGCAATACGGAATTCTGTGTGAGTTGCTGTTCCACAGTCAGGTTCCATGCATTCACGGTTGGGGTTCTCAGGGATGCTTGAATGCCCTTAGGGGTATAGATACTGCAAGGAGACGGTACGCCAGGACCGCAGGAGCGTGGCAGCGACAGGCCTGCAGCTACGGGTATCATCGAGAAAAGCGGGATATTAGTAAAATTCGCTGAGCCATTAAACGGAGGCGAATTGTCCAGACCCGTCGTGATGGAGGTATCCACCAGATCATAGTGTATCCCGAATCCCGCACGGATCGAGGTTTTACCCGTCCCAAACGGATCCCAGGCTAAGGATGCTCGAGGACCGAAAAGGAGCTTTGCATTATTCGGGGAATACACATGCTTCATCAACAACGGATCGGTGAGCAACACCCCATTCTGATCGAACTGGAAAATCTGTGCCCTGCCCGTATCCTCGTTCCAACCGTTGGTGAACTCGTGGCGCAAACCTAGTTCCAATGTGAGTCGTTGGCTTA
>Ga0315268_10004586_pt1 | contig 14974 bp, 13 predicted proteins | sample C1_top_MG_FD_204535 | JGI IMG/M metagenome (GOLD analysis project Ga0315268, IMG submission 204535) | Sediment microbial communities from Yellowstone Lake, YNP, Wyoming, USA - C1_top | ecosystem: Environmental > Aquatic > Freshwater > Lake > Sediment | place: USA: Wyoming | collected 2017-08-01
ATCATTGCCAAATGACATGCAGCCGAGGCAGATCCGGGAAACCTTCACGCCCGCCTTACCAAGATTCACGTATTCCATAACCCATGATCAGAGATGCCCTCGCCTAAAAACAGCGGTGTGGAACACTCTACTGCTTGCTCACCGTGCGCAGAAAGAGTACCCTCTTCGACAACAAATCAGGGATCGCGTTCAGATCTCTCTTATTTCGTTTAGGCAGACCATCGATGTAATTGTTGTAATGGTCCGAATCGAAGTCGGATCAGGTGACGAGTATACGAAAATCGGCAATTGGGAAGTTGACCTAGGATTCGTCTACCACACTCTGCCAGAGGAATGGGATAACTTGGATGAGGCCTTCAAGAGAGCAAGGCCGGTTTGGAACATGGTCGGCGTGCATCTCTGGCATGAGATCACAGACGAAGGATTCATGCTAGAAATACGGCTAGTCGGAGGTATGGCGCTCGACTGTCCTGCAGTCATCTTTCAGCCTACTGGTTCGCGTACACTTGTGACTGCGATGAGTGCAGAGATTTGAGAAGAAAACTGGAAGTCAGCAGGAGAGATCCTAAGCGTTGAGATTCTTAGCTGAACGGTTCGATATCCAGTAGCTCTAGACCTACGACACCTTTCACACACACTCAATGAGACCTAACACTGGGTGGAACGGTACAATGATAATAAGGATAATGTGACTGAGCGGCGACGATTCATTCCAGAAAGATCGCGGGTCTGTATGGCTCCGCAGCCTTCGCTCTGCTCTTGGGATCGTACAAGTTCTCATCCTCTTCCCCGTGAACCTCGACATCAGTCTTCATTTCTCTGGCAAAGAACTCGCGAGCCTCTTCGAATGCTCCTCGCTCATCTAACTCGCCAACTTCGTTCCTCCTCGCACGGAGTTCAGGTGACATTGTTCTTACTTGCTTGATGATCTTTGAGGCAAACTTGGGCAGATCCTTCGGTGCTGTGGATTTGGCAGCCATCATGTCTCTGATTAATCCGTCAAGTGTCTCCGGGGAAATCTCCACTCTGCTCAAAGCCTCCGTGTACACGCGCCATTTCCATTTTGCAGCCGTGTAATAGTGCACCTTCTTGGGCGTAATCTTAGTGGTGGCGACGATTTCTTGCGTGTCTTCCAACGTCTGCTTGACTAGAGCTTCCAAATGATCAGAACGCTCGTCGACCGGCTCCGCGATCGTGGGCCACTGAGCATTCGACACGAACTTACGCTCACCAAGCTGCTGCCACGCCTCCTCAGCCATGTGAGGTGCGAATGGAGTAAGCAGTCTGATCCACGCAGACACGTACGACTTCATAGTTGCCAAGTCGGGTTTACTAGCGCGTCGTTGGTACCACCTCAAGTCGTTCCAGATGTCGTAGATGATCAGCGATAGAGCGGTGCGGGTTTTCATTTTCTCGATAGCTTCAGACGCGAGCTTGGTCTTAGCGTAGATACGGCTCATCAGCCACTCCTCTAGGTGGCCGTTGGAAGCTTTCTCATCTGACCGTGCTATTTCATCGGCCAGATGCAGGAACGATTCCAGTCTCGCTTTGATGTCGCGGATGTTTTCAAACCGCCAATCTGGATCATCCATTCCCTCTGCAGCCAGCAGAACCCCGCAGCGTACAGCGTCGGCGCCATAATCTTCACAGGCTTTCCAAAGTGGGACCCAATTGCCGAACGACTTGTGCATCTCCCGTCCTGCAACAGACATGAAACCATTCACGCCAATCGATTTTGGCCAGAAACGCTCCTCGAACAGTGCTACGTGGTGGAAGATGAAGAACGTGAGATGGTTCCCGACCAGATCCTTTCCTGAATTCCGCAAATCTACCGGATACCAGTACAGAAACTCGTCACGAATTTTCCGTAGGATCGACTCATCGAAGTGGGCTTGTTTGCCCAACTGGGATGGCTCACCTGTTCCGTAGAAGATGTAGTCGAAAACTTCCGGCGTCAGCTGTTCGGCTCTGACTTCTCCAGCGTTGACGAACTTGCTAATCGGATAGTAGGCCATGTAGATCGTTGAATCGCTTAATGTCTCAACCATCCAGTCAGGACTCCATGGCAGCGGGGTGCCCAGGCCGGTTTTGCGTGCGCATGGCCACTCTTGCAGCCAGTCTACGATGCCATCGAACCAGTTTCTCGCCTCATCTGGGTAGAACGACATTCCGGCGATGGCCTTGTGCGCCAATGCTTTCCATTCAGGATCAGAGTACTTGAGAAACCATTGGTCGATCACTTTCGCAACGCATTCTGTTGTGCACCGACAGACAACTCTCTGTGGCAGCTCATACATTACGTCGGCAATGCGTTTGTTTCTGAAATCCTTCACAAGGCCATGTTTTGCATCTGCGACCTTTTGCTTCGAATAGGGACCGCATTCGTCCTTCAGGACGCCGCTGTGGAATTCGGCTTTGTAAATCTCCTTGGTAGCTTCTTCCGCACGGGGATCGTTCTGATCACGCAGCCCCATACGGTCGACGATCTCTACTGCCGGAAACTCTCCGTAGCCCTCAACTGAGATTATCGAGATAGGCTGTATTCCCGAGATTTCGCTTTGAGGTATCTGGAACTTCTCCAACATCGCTGGGGTTCTCTGCGCGTCTCTCAACGCTAGCCAGTCGAATGGCGCGTGGGCTGGAACGCTGTAGACCAAGCCAGTGGCGTTTTGGGTGTCAACGAAACTTCCCGGCAAGATGAGCAATTGGCGGCCCAAAACTAGGTCTGTGGCTTTCTTGCCAACCAGCTGCGATCCTTTCAGGTTTCTTGTCACTCGGATCTGCTTCATCTGGTTTTGCAGCTTGCCCGACGCGGTTTGGCTGACTATCCATCGTTCTCCGTCCACTTCGGCCTCGACGTAGTCACCATCGGGATTGACCCAGAGGTTCGTGACCCCGTAGATAGTCTCCGGCCTGAATGTTGCACAAGGAAGGAATAGATCCCCCAGCTTGAACTTCATCAGGATAAATTCCTCGGGTCTGACGCCCCCACCCTCAAGCCTGTCCGCGTCTCCGGTGGGGCTCTCATCCTTGGGACACCAAACTACTGGATGGGTTCCACGAATCACATAGCCGCGCTCGCGTAGGCGCATGTACTGCCACGTGATGAATTTGCTGAATGCCTCGTTCAGCGAACTTGTATGGAATTCTCTTCTCCAGTCAATTGCCATGCCGAGACGTTTGACCGAATTCCGGTTTTCGTTAGTATAGTATTGCGCTATGTAGGCGGGATCAACGAACTTCCTCAACTCTTCCTCGGGAACTCCGTCCACTTCTCTGATCGGTCGGATGAATTCCTCGTCGCCGTTCTTGATGCGTTCAGCGGCGCCTGCGGCAGTCTTGCCGGTCCAATGCCATGCCCAAGGGTAGAGCACGTTGTAGCCACGCATGCGCATGTACCGAGCGTAAACGTCGATCCGAGCGCCAGTAAATCCATTGCCAACGTGCAGCGGACCACTCATGTACGGAAATGGGTATGTGACAAAGCATTTCTTTCGCGCGGGGTCGGGGTCCGATTCGAAAATCCCCGCGTTAGCCCATTCACTCTGCCACTTCTTGTCGATCTCATTCCAGTCCACCGGCATCGCTATCACTTGGTCAGCATTGACTTCAGCTGAGCCTCAGCGGTTCTCGCGATCTCATCAGCGTTCTTGACGTTCGTTCCGCCGCCCTGACCGAAGTAGTCCTTGCCGCCTCCGCCACCACCGACAACTGTGGCCAATTTCCGAGCGAGGTTACCTGCGTGAATTCCTTGACGTATGGCTTGCTTTCCCGCACCAACGAACACACGCGCTGAATCCCTAACCAACATTAGCACAGTGACCGCATTAGCATCTTGCTCTATGATTCTGTTGTTCAGCGAAACGATGTCGTTCTCTTCACCGGTATCGTACTTTCCTTGACACAGCTTTACCTTGCCTACTTGCTTCGCGGAGCGCAGCAGTCGTTCGGCCTCCTGCTCAGCCCAATGCCCCGTCAGCTCTTCCACTCGCTTCGCGAGGTGAGCCCTCTCCACGACCAAAGTCTGCACGTACTGATCGACCTTTTCCACCGGAGCTTCGACAGTTGAGGAGATTCCTCTCAGCGTTTTCTCCTGCTCTTGGAACGCCCGCAATGCTTGGATCCCTGCGGCGAAGATTATTCGTTCAACACCGTCTTGGATGCGTTCAGTGTGTAGGATCTTGATTGCTCCAATCTGGCCTGTTCTGGTGCAGTGAGTTCCTCCGCAGGCTTCGACATCCCAGTCACCAATCTTGATAATGCGTATTTCCCGACCTGGGACCACGCCTCCTTGGTAGAGTATGTATCCGTACTGCTCCTCAGCCTTCTCGCGAGGCAGCCACATTGACTCGACAGGAATATCTTGCAAAGCGGTCTCAGTCGCTAGGCGTTCGATTTCTCGCGCCTGGTCCTCTGTGATTCTCTCGTAATGGGACACATCAACGCGACTTGATTCAACCCCCTTCTGTGCTCCGGCCTGCCATGCATGCCTACCAAGAACACGTCTAGCCGCGCCCAGCACTAGGTGGGTTCCAGTGTGGTGACGCATCAGACTCACACGTCTATCCCAATCGATAGAACCCTGAACAATCTCCCCCACTCGAGGAGGTTCTCCTTCGATTTGGTGCAATACCACTCGACCTGCCTTCTGAGTCGAGACGACTCTGACCGACCCAGGAGAAGCTTGCAATACGCCGACGTCACCCGGCTGACCTCCACCTTCCGGATAGAAGCAGGTCTGATCAAGCACAACGAATTTCCCATCGATCACGGCGAGAGTCTTTCCCTCGAACTCCTTCTGGAACGGGTCTTTGTAGTAGAGCGGAACAGTTTCGGGCAGTTGAGCCACGTCATCCTTCAATGAAGCGGCGACTTGCGTCACTACTTCCTCTTCGGAGGCGCGCCTGCCTGAGAGATGCTTCTGGGCGACGGCGGCGAAGAAGTTGCTTGGCGGATTCACTTCAACTCCCAAGGGTTCCGCGATTTCCCGAACGATGTCGGGCACCAGTCCGTGCGAGTCGTACAGCTCGATCAGGCTGTCCGATGGAATTTCGCTCTGTCCTTTTGATTTTAGATCGGTGGTCATCTTCTTAACGAGATCGGAGCCTCGTTCAAGAGTCCTCTGGTATTTCGATTCCTCCGCCTTGAGCGCTTCCGCTATTTCACGTCGCATGTCCTTGAGCTGTGGAAAGTCGTCGCCCCAATATTCCACTTGCAGATCCAAGATGTCCAATATTCTGTCCTCGATGCCCAGCTGCCGGAGCATTCGGAAAGTGCGACGAATCAGCAACCGCGCCAAGTAACCCTCCTCAACATTGGAGGGAACAACGGATTCTGAGAGCAGAAACGCGATCGTCTTTGTGTGATCCGCTACGGCCATCGCGTTCTCGATTGGGAGAAGCACCCGGTCTAGCTCTCGCCAATCCGTGTGAAGCGCATCGGCCATCTTCTTCCTAGCGTCGATGCGGCTTTCTCCTCGTTCAATGTTCATCAGGCTTGATACGGGCACGACCTTGGCAATCAGTTTCTCGTCAAACTTCACATTCGCCATGCCGAAGATCTTGTCTAGCACTGGGCCGTAGATCACTTGGAACGCGCTAGGCTTTCCTTGGCTGAGCCACGCCCATCTCTCGATCCCATAGCCAGTGTCAACCGTTCGGATTGGTAGCTTGATTAGTTCCTCGCCATGCACCTTGTACTGCATGAAGACTAGAGTGGAAATCTCCAACCCGTCATAAAGGCATTCCACATCAGGCCCTGCATTGCCTCCGCCCGACCAGAAATGTTCCTTGTAGGAGAGCCCCTCAGATTTCAGCCCGAACTCTTCAGTCGCCAGTTGATGATGATAGCGAATTGTCTGGTCCATCCAGTAGAGCTCTTTGTCTGGATAGTTGAAGGCGTGCGCTCCACCCATCTCGAAGATCAGATCATGTCGCCCAAGCGTGGGGCCCACATTGTCGATGTCTGTGAATCGGATTGAGGGTTGACTGATCACAAGCGGATTCGCTGGAGGAGGAATCTGGCCCTCGGTGACGTATGGCTGGAAATCGTAGATCGACGCACCCACTAGGAACACGTCGTCCCGCCATCTCGCCACGACGGGGTACGGTTTGATCCTCTTGTGCCCATTCTTCTCGAAGAATGAGAGGAACAGCTCGCGCATGTCGTGAACTGAGTAAGGTCGCATTGCTGGAGGTTTGCCGATGAACGTGTATTGGACGCAAGGGCTGTCGCCGCAGTATTTTGCGTCAGGCTGCTGAGTCCAGAAGAAGGCTTTGCAGGATTCACACTGCTTGCGTGTGAATCCGTTCTCTCTGAAGAACGGAACGGAGAACTCTTTTTCATTTATCCTATTTTCCATTAACTCAATCCTCCAGCCGACAGATCAGAACGAAGCAAACTGACTAGTTAGCTATTTGCCCGCTCCTCTGTCAGCGAGGTGCGAGCTCAAGGGCCTGAAGCAAAAGACTAGCAGCCATCTCGGCCCAACTCAATACCAATCATGGCCCTGGGGTTCCTCATATAGATTGTTCTGATATCAGTCTCGTATCGATTCCGATTCGTACTTGCCGTGGAACTTCGTCGGGATACCTCCCGCGATCTGGACAATTCGCTCTGCAGCGGCGGTCATCTCGACGCCGAATAGCGATGCTGGCGACATACAGACGGTGGGTCCGTAGATTTCGCTCGTCTCCGCACGCAAAGTGAGCTTTCGGGCAATGAGTGCATCGCTGAGCCGAAGTCGATCTCGAAGTAGATCTACCCATACACCATACTTCTATACCCTAATGTTTGATTCTTCTTTTACTGTTCCGAAGAAGATCATGGTCTCCGTTACAGCGACACCTTCGACAGCACCGATTTCATCGATGATTTTCACCAGTTGGTCTGTGCTGCTTGCTCTCACTTTCATGATCGAATAGTACTGGCCTGTGACGTCGAATGTCTCGTAGGTGTCGTCGACTTTTTGCCATGCACTCGAAGATGGCGCTGACGATAATTCGGTTGGGTCTCTGAACAGATTGACGACTTTGGCCCGCTAGCGCGCCTGTGTCTCCACTGACTGTGGTTTTAGAGTAGGAGTGCTGCTATGATGCGGCGTATGCTGAATTCGTCGGGTTTCCTGTAGGCTCCTTGGTCGAACAGTTCTTCTAGTCCATCATATTCCATCTCTAAACACCTGTTGACGTGTAGTACATATCAACATTATAAAAGCGTTATCTCGAAAACGCGACGCAAACCACATGGATGATTCCATGATGAGATGGAGATTCCGTCATCACTTCTTGAGTCTCCGATGTCAAAAAAACCCCTGCAATTTTGCCCCGCGGAGTATGGTGAAGATGAGAATGGTCGAACTCAGTTGGGTGAGAGCAGTTCCTTTGAAGTGGTACAAGTGTCCAGGAACTGTTCGTCGACCTCGACCCCTATGCCATCGCCGTCAGGCACTTCCAGTGTTCCATTCTTCGTGAGCTGGAATTCCTTCTTAATTATGTCACTATGGAAGTACCGGTTGCTCGCGGATATGTCGCCCGGCAAGGTGAAACCTAGCAAGGAGGCCAATGCCACATTGAATGCACGACCAATGCCTGTCTCAAGCATGCCGCCACACCAAACTGGTATTCCCACCTCTGCGCAGAGATCATGGATCTCCTTGGATCGCTGAAGTCCTCTCACCCTTCCAGGCTTGATGTTTATGATGCGACACGCGTCGATCTCGATCGCTTTCCTTGCATCCTCGGGGCTGTGAATGCTCTCGTCTAGGCATATTGGCGTCGCCAGCTGTTTCTGCAGCTTCGAATGGTCCAAGATATCGTCATGACCCAAGGGCTGCTCGATCAGGAGCAGATTGAACGCATCCAGTGGCTTCAGGATGGCGGCATCGTCAAGCGTATAGGCTGAGTTAGCGTCCACTTGTAGCAGAACGTCCGGAAACCTCCCTCTGACTGCGCGGACGCGATCAACATCGATCCCCGGTTTGATCTTCAGTTTGACCCGTCTGTAGCCCTCCCTGAGATAGGATGCTACTGTTTCCACCAGCTTGTCGGCTGAGGGTTGAATGCCGACGCTTACTCCAACATCAACCTCACCTTTCTGTCCCCCGAGAAGTTTCGAGAGCGAGATGGATTTCATCTTAGCCATCAGGTCCCAGAGCGCCATTTCAACCGTCGCCACAGCCATGTTGTTGCCTCTAATCGCATCCGTTGAATCGAGAAAGTCGGATGGAGAAGCGAACTCCTTCGTGAAGAGCAAAGGAGCCAGAATTTTTCTGGTGACATAACCGGCTGAAGCGATTGTTTCTTCGTTGTACCACGGTCCGGTTGAGGCTACGCATTCCCCGTAGGCGGTCAACCCTTCTTTCCTGACAATGACTAGGAGTGCGTCCTTGACGGTCTCCACTCCGAAACTGGTCTCGAACGGAGAGACTAAGGGGAGGCTGATCTGGCGGAGTTCAATCGAGTCGACCGGTGTCAGTTTTGGAGAACTCGTCGCAGTGACCCTCTTTCCAGCTTGACGAAGCTTCGCTTGCCCTCAGATTCCTCAACCAACGCCCCAGTCGCGACATATCCTTTCTTGAAGTAGTGCGTGTACAATTGCCGCGTCTCCGCCCTCCATTGCTGAAGGATTGAAAGATCTCTCTTTCGAACTTCCTCATTGTTGTAGGGTATCTCGACTAGGACAATCTTCTCCATGGCTTTGAGGTTGGGGTGGCCGGCTGGGCACCGTGTGCCTTCTTTGAGGATTGATGGATTAATGATCATGTGTTGTTGCACGTCTTCTCGGCTGACTACCTTGCGAGGGTTGAGCTTCTTTCTGACTCGTGGGCTCCTTACCCACCATTCCGTCAGGAATCGGTCGCTTTCAACTCCTCGGTTGAGATCGTCCGGCATGTCGCCATAGTAGTTGACGTAGTACTTCCTCGCGATCGCCCCCAGCTTGTTGAGATTGAACCAGTTGTTGAGGCTCTGCATCGGGTCGGACGTCCAACATACCAGATCAAAACCATGCTCGATTGCGTACCTGCGCTGCATCAGCTTGAGCGCCGCACCCACGCCCTTGCTCTGGAATTCAGAGATGACTCCCGTGATGTGTGAGTACAAGATGAGTTTCCCCGCATGCTTAGCAAGGAAGCCAACGCTCGTGCCTACCGCCCTGCCACTTTTGTCGTAAGCGTTTACAACCAGTCCCTCATCGCAAAGGGCTCTCAGCATGTGCACAGGAATCACTTCTCTTTCCTGAAATCCCCAAATTCGCAGCTGGAGCTCATTGCTGTCCCTGCAATCACCAACGTTCGCAGCTAGTCTAACCGAGAATTCCCGCAACTCTTCTGTTGGTTGCATGAGCTCAATCTGTCCGATCGCAATTACCAGAGACGAGTCAGTCATAAATCAGGCGCTCAACAGAGCTCTCTGAAAAGATAAGACTAGGAAATGTCACCAGGTCTTAGTGACCTTCGTGGTCTGCCAAAATCAAACTGAGTGTGAGGAATCTGCTGGGAAACGATTGATTTGGTTGTCAGGTTTTCGGCTCACGCTCAGGACAAGCTTTCTGTCAGGAAGGTCACGGAGCAGGATGTGATTGGCGTAATTGAAAATCCAAGCGAGCAACTTGAAGACATTGAGCACAGCCTGAAAGTCGCCATCGGACCCTTGAACGCTAGGTCTCTTGTCGTCATCTACCGCACCATCGGGAATGACGTCAAGGTTATAACAGTCTATCACACTCGCAAGCTTGAGAAGCTCATCAGAGCAAAGATCAATCGGGGTGCTTGGAGGAGAGTCGAGTGAAGGTTCACTATGACAAGGAACAGGACATACTCTACTTGGCTTTCAGAGAGGGCCCAAGCCACGAGGTCATGGAATCAGCCCCCAATGTCATCTTGGAACTCGACGAAAAGAAAGAGATCATGGGGCTGGAAATCTGGAATGCCAAGAAGACGGGACTTCTTGAGCAGGTCGCGAGAGTCGCAAGCTCGTAGGAAGAGCGCCGCGAATTCGTTCATATATCCGATCTTTTCCACCGCTTGAACCTAGAGATTACAGGAAACCCGATTGACCGTTTGTCAAGCGTTGATAAGTACGCATTGCCTAGAAAGTCAGCCCGGTGGAATCGAATGGCTCAGGCTGATTTGAGGTCAGTTGATGAGCTGCTGGAAAGAATACTGTCGGATAACGCTGAGTTGTTTGAGCTGCTTGCGGCGAATGGAAAGAGCAAGCCGAAGAAGTAGATGCGAGTTCTCCACGATATCTCCGCCGAATTGGAGGAGGGACATCGGGCAAAAACCCCAAGAAACTGCAGACACGCTCCCCTCCCCTGGTCCAGGAAATTGGAGGGCTTAGTCGCCGTGAAAACCCCTAATGTCGTGCCTACAAACCTCACCCTTCCCTTTGTCCCATGCGTGCACGCAAAGTAGTATTCGGGATCGCATGGCTAGGTGTCAAGGGTCTTAAGGCTCGGATCGTGGTGAATACCGTGAGGGTTGCTTGAATGCCGCGAAAGCTTCCAAGCTCATACGTGCGAAAACTCAACGAACAGCAGAAGCTCGCCAAGGCAATCGAGGCCAAACGAGCCACGAAGAAGGAGGAGCCTCGAGATCCGGATTCGGGGAAGCTGAGGGGTTTCACAATGATCTGCCAAACATGCGGCACGCGCGCAAAATTCTCAGTCGACGCGCACGGGTACGCCACATGCTCAAACTGCAGAGCCATCGCAAACTTCAGATTCGGTCACCTAGCCTAAACCCGACTCCGACCTACGCAACCACATCGCAGCGAAGAAGATTATCACCAAAGCGATCGCCGCAACCATTACTCCAATCGCTAAAGCCGGCAGCTGGTCATCGTTTGCATTTTCAGTTGTCTCCTGTGAAAGCGCCGTCGAAAGCGTCGAGGTCGGGCCCTGCGCGGATATCGAGGTGAATCCACCTACCAGTTTTCTGTAGGCTTCTCCTGTCGATGAGAACGATCCTCCAACCAAGTTCGCGGAGGCGGCGCGATTTACCAGTTCACTTGTCTCCCTGTAGGACAAGTGCGCGTTGCTTGAGTTGTAGTCGATGTATGCGAAGAATAGTTGCGTCCAGAAGGGTGAGATGTACTCGATCTGCGCAAGTTTAGCAATCTTCGCTATGACTGTGAGGAACTTCTGGTCCAACGGCGCCCAGAAACTGAAAGCGTCGCGCCGGAAGTGCTCAGGGCTCGCAGCCACACTTCCAATGCCCGTAGGCGGCTTGTCCGCTTTCAGCAACCAAGCCTCATCCAGCACTATCCGCTTCCCATGCTGCCTCGCAATCTCTGAGATCGTTAGAATTTTCTCGAGAAAGTCCTTGTAGATCGGATACACGTGAAGGTGGATCGAGTCAAGCGTGGTTCCGTCAGCCAACCTTCGGGCGTAGTCGAGGTTTCCCCAGCTGCCAATTCCCGCGCCTATCTTTGTACTGCCCCGATCAAGACCATCCAGAAGATGGTTAACGTACTCAGAATATTCGGCGGGATTTGCCAGTTCCTCGAAGTGTAGGAGTTCGAACTGCGTGTCGGGCTCAGCGCCCAAGTTCAAATAGTCAGGCCGAGTGTCTTCGATGATCCTCGCGACCATCTCTTTCCGCTCAGCCTCGAACTTCTCGAACGTAAGCCCCGAATAGTCGAGCTGGATGCTTGAGAACTCGGTGTTTGCGAAGATCACGGAAGACTCCACAGCCAGCGTCATGCCCCGTTTCCGAACCTCTTGCGCGACTTGCTTGTAGAATTGCACGTACGCATCGTACCGCGGAAAACCGGGGGTGTAGAGCGGGTAACCTATCGGTATCGTCACGCCATCAACACCAAGCTCCTTCAGCCGATCAAGGTACAGGCGCACTGCAGACATTGTTTGGGTATCCAGCAGAGCAGTGCCTCGGTTACAGTTTGCAGGCAGCAACTCTGCCCCGAAAATCACGGGATAACTCGACACGGCGCTCTGAGAGTCAATGTGTGAATCGAAGTTGGTCAGGGTCTTGTCCAGAAATGAATACAGCTGCTGATATTCTGCAGGGACGGTAGTGCTTGCGAATACTCCTTCAACATGGGTCGAGGTTTCTGAAACGAGTGTGACGCAGAAAAGAAAGATGAGGAGATTGTGAGCGAAACTGCTCTTTCCCATGTTTCTTCGCCCATTCTACTGGGATGGTTTCGCTCTGATCTTGTCTGTGTAAGCGTCCGCCAGCTTGCTAAGCTTCCACAGGAAGATCGCAACAGCCACAACAACGATGGCACCCAACACTGTGCGAAATATCAAGCCGGTGAACAACAGACCAACTGGTGCTGGCACTTCAAACCACCTCTAAGCGCGCACGGATCCGTTGTCGATAAAAGGAATTGTGGACGAATCGTACACTGAACGAATCATCCACTGTCGAAAAGGTGATTGCTCGTTCGTCCTGCTATTCTTCTGCCGTTTTGCTCTTTCTCAGTTCGTCTCTCAGTCTTTGTTCCTCTTTTTCTACGAAATCGAATCCTACCTTTACGACCGTTCCGAGTAGTGGTCCGAAAACGAAAACCAAGGCTGAGATTACGGCACCCACCGAAACGAAAGCCATTGCGGACGCGAAGATCTTGCCTGCGTCAGTCGTCGGCACCGTAGGCGGACCTTGGGCGGTTGCTATGAAGCTGATGAAATAGAACGAGTCGACATACGACCAGCCCTCAAGGATATGCATGGCCTCCGTCCCAACCGCCAAAACAGCGAGCACAACCAGGATTGAATAGAGCGTTCTTCGTTTGAAAGGCGAAAGAGGGTGCCTCACCGCTTTCCGAAAGCTCAAACCTGCCCCAACCCATATTCAGTTAAGACCAATTTTAGCGTTGGTCGACCGAGCCAGCCTATGGTGCTATGGGTCAAAGATGGCAACTCTGTGGCAGATAGGGCTGTGAGTGAAAGAACTGATAAGGCATGTCCACAGTGCTAAGCGCCTATCGGCATAAGTGAGATGAGGAAAACTGGCCAAGAAGCGAAGTCGAGCAAGAGGGCAAAGGAAGAGGCGAGCTGCAGGATCGAAGCGTGCTGCCGTGAAGAGAAGATCGCGAAAGAAGCAGGCGCCGGTTCCAGTACCAGCCCAATATCGACCCTTGTTTGCACTCCTCATGTTCCTCTTCATGCTCAGACTCATAGACGAGAAAACCCTCACTAGGATCCGCCAGAGCCTCGCGCCTCAGAAGGAAGCTGAGAAGGCTCAGCGGCGGAGAAGGCGCAAGTAGGTTCTCGTCTCAGCTCCGAGTCAGGAGCACACTCGCTGCCATGGTTCTCGGTAGCAGTAGAGCCAGCGCGCCTGCTATGAGCGCGAATGCCGTGAAGATGTGGAAAGCAGAATTCAGACTCAACAAGTCCGCAACGCTACCGAAAGCTAGCGCAGCCAACCCGCCCACACCGATTGAGAATCCGAGCATGAATCCCGATACTGTTCCAACATCGTCTGGTGCAGCTTCTGATGCCATCGCCACAATGACCGACCACCCTGCATAGAGGACTCCTCCAGAGAAGGCTAGCAGGAAGATGGAAGTGAGTCCAGTGGTGAGCAGGAATCCATAGAACAATGCTGCGCCAGCGATTAGGGACGACGCAATGACAGGCCTCCTTCCAACCCTGTCAGACAGGTTCCCGCCCGCAATCTGGCCGACTACGCCCACTCCAAGCCAGATGGAGGCGACACCCGTCGCAACAATCAGTGGTTCCCCTCTCGTCACAAGGTAAAGTGGCAGAAACGTCACGCCAACCTGTATGGTGATAGAGCGAAATGCGGTGATGGAGGCTAGGAGAGTCAAGAGGCGTTTGTTTGCAGGTCTCTTCGCGCTTTGAGTTCTGGGGACTTGTTCCTCTGATACGTGAACTTTCAGGAGGAGAAGTGCGGTCAGCATTCCTATGGGCAGGAGAACCACGGTGCCACGCACGCCGAAGGCGGAGACTATTCCTCCTGCCACGATTGGTCCTAGAAAGAATCCCGCATTGCCACCTGACAGAAAGAACCCCATTGAGCCGCCTCTGGAATTCCCGCTCGATTTCGCCACTGCTGAGAAGGCTGGGGGGTGGAAGGCGGCGGTTCCGATACCCGCGGTCCCTACCAAGAACAGGAGAATCACGTAGTTGGGTGAAATCCCCGACAGACTCATCGCGAGGCAGTTGGTCGCCAATCCTGCTTCCAGGAGCCAAGCGGCTTGGGTGCGATCGAACCATCTTCCGAGAAGCGGCTGGAGCATGGATGATGTGATGCTGAACACCATAGCGACTAGTCCCGCCAAAGCGTAGGATAGGTCAAAGAGCACTGTGAAGATAGGCAGCAGGCCCGAGAACAGGTTCGAGTACATGTCATTGATCGTATGACCGATGATCAGGAATAGCGATGATGTCCTCGATTCGGAGAGCCTCCGGTTTGAATTGGGTTGAACTAAGTGACTATCTCAAAAAGGAGTCTGAACGTCCCCGCAACTAAACTTTGCCGAAATGATATGCGATTCCTTTCACGAAACTCCTTAAAGACATCGATTCACTAGCATCGCTGTTGACTAAGCCACGGCGTTTGGGGGAAATTGTTTGAGCGCGGATGTTTGTTCTTGTGGAAGCGGGAAGCGGCCGCTTGGTGTTTGCGCTGAATGCGGCAGGAAGTATTGCAGTGAATGTGTTTTCACGCACAAGTACACTCCTCAGCCAATGAGCACGGCCGACTCACTTCACGCCACATTGACTAGGAAGGATAAGTAAGATCGTTCACATTCTCGCAGTCTGAACTGGTGTCAATCCGCTTTTGGATGAAAAGCCTCGCCTGATCTATGACGGTTTCTGCAACCTTTGCACAACCGCAGTACGCGTCTTCAACCTCCTAGATCGCCAAGACCGGATCGAATATCTGCCAAGCCAGAAACTCAGCTCAAGATTGCAAGCCAAGTACGCACTGAGCGCAGAAACCCTCCAAGGACAGATGCATCTGATCCGCAACAAAGAGTCTCTC
>Ga0315268_10004588_pt1 | contig 14973 bp, 9 predicted proteins | sample C1_top_MG_FD_204535 | JGI IMG/M metagenome (GOLD analysis project Ga0315268, IMG submission 204535) | Sediment microbial communities from Yellowstone Lake, YNP, Wyoming, USA - C1_top | ecosystem: Environmental > Aquatic > Freshwater > Lake > Sediment | place: USA: Wyoming | collected 2017-08-01
CCGCCGATCCGCGACATGTTATTCGAGCAACGTCGGCCCGGATAATCGCACGATGTGTGAACCGGATCGCTACCTGCGACTGCGGGCGCTGACCGAGATCGGAGCGGCCGGCCAGCAACGACTCGGCCGTAGCTCGGCGCTGGTCGTTGGCTGCGGCGCGGTCGGCGGCCACATCGCCCAGAACCTGGCCCGTGCTGGCGTCGGTCGGCTGCGGCTGGTTGACCGCGACCGGCCCGAGCGCCACAACCTGCATCGCCAGGTGCTGTTCGACGAAGCCGACATCGCTGCCGGCCGCACCAAGGCCGAGGCCGCCGCGGCGCGGTTGCGAGCCGCCAACAGCGAGATCGCGATCGAGGCGCGGGTGGCCCAGTTCGACGCGACCACGGCCGAGGCCCTGATTGCCGACGTCGACGTCGTGCTCGACGGGAGCGATAACTTCGCGGCACGCTACCTGCTCAACGACATCTGCCGCAAGCTGGGCAAGCCCTGGATCTACGGCGGCGCCATCGCCGCGACCGGCATGTCGATGAACATCCTGCCCGACCGCGGTCCCTGCCTGCGCTGCGTTTTTCGCGACCCGCCACCGCCCGACACCACGCCGACCTGCGTCACCCGCGGCGTCCTGATCACGGCGCCCGCGGTCACCGCAGCGATCGAGTCGACCGAGGCGATCAAGTTGTTGGTCGGCGACCGCGACCTCAACCGCGCGCTCATCGCGTTCGACCTCTGGGCCGGCCGCTGGCAACGCATCGAGGTCCGGCGCGACCCGCTCTGCCCGACCTGCAACGGCCGCTACGAGTTCCTTGCGGGTTAGATCGCCCTGCGCACTACAGCGGCGTGGTCGCGGACGGATCGTCGCTGGCCGGGGCGCTGGTGTTGCCCGGTGCGGTCGGTGTGCTGGCTGGAGCGCTGGCCGTGCCGCCGTGCTCGCCAACCGGGTCCAGTGTGTAGGCATAGCGGTCCTTGAGCTGCCACGACCAGAGCAGACCAAAGCAGCCGACGCCCAGCGTACAGGCGCCGCACGCCAGCGACGCGATACCGCGTGGCCAGGAAAACTCGTCCTGCTGCAGCGTCGCCTGCCGGATCTTGTAGCCTTGTTTCTGCATCACGATTTCGTAGCGCTCGCCGCTGCCCACGGTGTCCATCAAGGTATAGGGTGTGATGCCAGCCTGGACGCCATTGACGTAGATCTCGGCGCCCGGAGGCATGGTTTCGATGAGCGCGGTGTGGGTGCAGGCGGACAGCACGGTCAACGCCGTGAATGAAACCGCCAACTGCAGCGTCGCGTTGCGAGACATCGGACTGCAATGATACGCTGGCTCGGTGGCAAGCGGAAGTACCGGGGAGAAAAACATGAGATGCCGATTCCATCTGCTGGTCGCGGTAGTCGTCGGGACGCTGTTCTGTCTGGGGGCTGCGGCCGAGCGGGAAAGGTCGCAGACGGTCGCGGTGTTCCCATTCAAGGTGCTCAACAAGGACCCGCGCGCCGCCCACCTCGGTGAGGGCGCCTCCGAACACATCATCACCCACCTGGTGCAATCCAACGCGATCGACATCGTCGAGGAAGCGCAGCTCGACAAGGCGATGCGGCGGCTGGCCGCGGCCCAGACCGGCGTCTTCGAAGAGAAGAACGCGCTGCAGCTGGGCAAGATGGTCAACGCGCGCTTCGTGATCATCGGCACGGTCGAGCTGTTCGGATTTCAGGTGGCGATCAACTCGCGCCTGCTCGAGGTCGAGACCGGCAAGCTGATCATCGCCGAATCGATCCACGGCAACAACGACGACATCTTCGAGCTCTACGAAAAGCTGGCCGGCCGCCTCAAAGAGTCTCTGATCCACCACTTGTCAATGCTGGTGACGTCGAGCGCGGTGGCCGAACGCGGCGGCAACAGCGACACCGTCAACATCATCGAGCTGATGTCGCGCGGCGAAAAGCTCGACCCCGCATACGGCGGCAAGGACCTCAAGGGCGCCAACATGGCATACCGCCAGGCCGTACTGCGTGACCCCAACAGCGCGGCCGCCCGGCGCCGGCTGGCCGGCACGTTCATCCTGCTGGAGCGCTTTGACGAGGCCAAGTACAACCTCGACAAGGCGATCACGATGGAGCCCAACCACGCCTGGGCGCAGTCGCGCCTGGGTTACTGCATGCACCGCCTTGGCCAGGAGTCGGACGCGCTGGTCGCCTATTCCAAGTCGCTGGAACTCAACCCCGACGACGTCGAGGCGCGCGCCTGGTACGCCAGCTCGCTGCTCAAGCTCGGGCGCTACGACGACGCGCGCTCCAACTTCGCCGAGGTGCTCAAACGCGACCCCAAGAACAGCGTCGCCCAGCGCGGCATACGCTTCATCGATCAGGCGGTGACACAGGCCAACCAGAAGTAGCGCACCCGTAGCATCACGTCAGTCGAGACTGATCCCCAGCCGCTGCGCATCCGCCGGGTTGTTGAGCTGCTCGACCAGCCGCGGGTCGGTCGCGCCGATGCGCACCAGGCGTGCGCCCGCGGCCTCGACCAGCGCGGCTGCACCCTGGTCGGCGCCTGGCCCGCGCAACGCGCCGAAGTGATCGCGGCCAAACACCACCGGGTGGCCGGTGCGGTCCCCGACCGTCGGCACTGCGATGGCCGCCGGGTCGCGTGCGGCCGCAAGCAGCGATCGCGCCAGCTCGACGTCGACGAACGGACAGTCGACCGGCGCCACCAGCAGCGCCGACGCGCGCTCGAGCAGCCCGAGCGCGGTTCGGATCGATCCAACCAGCCCCTGCTCCGGTGCCGCGTTCTCGGCGATCAGCACGTCGAGATCGGCCAACCCGGCGCGGATCGCAGCGCCGACCTCGGCTGGCGGCACGGTCACGATGCAAGGCGACGCACCAGCCGCGATCAGCACGCGCGCCAGCCGGTGCACGAAGGTCTCGCCGTCCAGCAGGAGCAGCGCCTTGGGCCGTCCCAGCCGGCTCGAATCGCCGGCCGCCGCCACCAGTGCGGCCGGGCGCGGCCGCTGCCGCCGCACGCGCACCAGCTCGGCCATGATGCTGAGCGCGATCTCCTCGGGCGTCTCGGCCGCGATGGCAACTCCGATCGGCGCCTGTAACTGGTCGATGGCCGGCTGGGGCAGGCCAGCCGCTGCCCAGCGCTGGCGAAACTCGACCGCCTTGCGCCGGCTGGCCACCATGCCGACAAAACGATAGGGCCGGCTCAGCAGTGCGCTGCCAATCCGGAAGTCGTTCTCGTGGCTGTAGGTCGCCACCACGGCGTAGCAGTCGTCGCCGGAAGGCAGCGCGGCCAGTGCGGCCGGGGCAAAGCTGGTCACGATCCTGTGCGCGCTGGCAAAGCGCTCGCGCGCGGCGTACTCAGGCCGGTCGTCGACCACGATCGTACGAAAACCGATCGCCTGGGCCAGCTGCGCCAGAGCGAGCCCGATGTGGCCAGCCCCAAAAAGCAGCAGACAGGGCGCTGCGGCCAGCGGTTCGACGAACAGCTCGACCCGACCACCGCAGGCCATTCCCAGATCAGCACCGAGGTCCAGACGAACCAGGCACGGCTCGCCACCGCCCAGCGCGGTCGTCGCCAGCTCGCGCGCGTGGCGCTCGAGTGCGCCGCCGCCTACCGTGCCCTCGATCGAGCCGTCGCCGAACACCAGCATGCGCGCGCCAGCCGAGCGCGGTGCCGAACCCGCGCTCTCGACCACGGTGACGAGCGCAGCGGCCCGGCCGCTGGCGACCACCTCGGCGATGCGGGCAAAGCTCACCACTGTACGGCGACCATCCGGCGGCGCGCTGACGCTTCGCACCAGCGCTCGCACTTATTTCTTGGACTTGCCCTTGGTGGCCGGATTCTTGGCCGCCGGTGCCGGTGCCTTTTTCGCAACTGGCTTCTTGGCCGGCGCCTTGACTGCCGGTTTTGGCTTGGCCGCCACTTTTTTCGCTGGCGCTGACTTGGCCGGCGGCTGCTTGGTCGGCTTGACGGAAGCGGCTGGCTTGACGGAAGCGGCCGGCTTGGCGGCAGCGGCAGGCTTACCCGGTGCCGGTTTTTTCACGGGAGCCGGAGCTGACTTGACCGGCTTGGCAGCCACGACAGGCGCTGGCCGTGCCACTGGCTTGGCAGCGATGGGGGCGGCAGGCCTGGCCGCCGGCGTCGACGGCCCCTTGCCAGCGTTCTTGGCGGCCGAAGTAACGTGCGGTCGGGCGGTTGCACTGGCAGCGACGATCTCGGGCCGCGGCGCGCTCGGCGGCGGCGCCACCGGTCGCGGCATGGGCGGGATCGAGAGATTGGCGTCAGGATGCTTGCCGCGCTTTTTGCGCTCGTCGGCCGCGTCGAAGAACAGATGGCAGGTGGCCGTACCCTTGAGCACGATATCGTTGGCCTGATTTTGCACCCAGACATCGCAGTCGACACGGTGCTGACCCGAGGCCTCGTATTTACGGACGATGACGCCCTTGGCGGTGAGCACGTCGCCCGGCCAGATCAGCTTCTGGAACCGGGTGGTGATACCGATGACCCGACCGTTCTCGAGCCATTGTTCGACCGTTTGCCCGGCCAGAGCCATTCCGAGCAAGCCCGGCGCCGAGATGCTGCCGTAGCCAGCCTGCCGGGCGAACTCTTCGTCCAGGTGCAACTGACTCGACTCCTGTGCCACCACCGCAAACGCAACCATTTCGGATCTGGTCAAAGCAGCGCGGGTGAGCGGGGGAATCGGGTCGCCGATTTCGATATCTTTCCAGTAGAGCTTGGGCATGACGCAGTGCTCCGTGTGGCGTGAATGCCGGAAAAGCTAGCGCCTGGGAAACCCGCCGCGAACGGCCAGCACGCGGCGTACGAAAAAGACCGCCTTGCCCTTGGCATCCGTGCCGCGGTCCTCGATGGTCACAAAGCCGGTGGTACTGTTGCCGATCGGCCGCTCGTGGACGTCCGAAACGACCGATACGACACGCAATTCGTCGCCAGCCGCAAGCGGACGGCGCAGTTCGATGGTCTGCTCGCTGTGCAGTACGTTCTTGGGGTGCACTTCGAGCATCGCGATGATGTGGTTGTGCCGACCCAGCGTCGCAGCCATCGAGATTGGCGCTATGATGTCGGAAAAGCCGGCCTTTTTGGCGATCGCGGGGTCGAAGTGCAGCTGGTTGGTGCTGCCGATGGCAGTGGCATAACGCCGGATATCGCTGCGGTCGAACTCAACCGTGTGCTTCTGTACGGCGTTGCCGATGAGTCGTTTTTGTTTCATCAGGTTTCCCTTGATTCGAATGACTGATCGCCAGGCTACGTACAGACCCGAACCGAGCCGGGTCCAGTTGGATAGCGTTGCCGACGGCTTGATTGCGCAGCTGCAGAACCGCAGTCGGCAACAGAGGGTAGGATAATACCATCAGCGACCATTTTGTCTAGGGTTTTCGGATACCTCTGGCAAATTATTTAAGTGCCACTCGGCCCGGGCAAGATTGTGGCCTGGCGCGCCAACTCATAGAAAAGACCAGAGATCTTGCGAAGCCTGCACGACTTGGGCACCATAGAAAAGATAGAGCAGGACGGCTGATAGAAGAGCCGTCCCGCAGCCAACGTCTATATAGTAGGACCAGTGGTTGCAGCGAGGTAGGCGTTTTCGTGCGTAAACGGCGGATCATCGCTCTGACGCTGGTCGCCATCCTGGCACTGGGTGCCTCTGCCTTGTGGTGGGCGCAGACCTCCTCTGGTCTGCAGATGCTGGCCAGCTTTGCCGCGGCGCGTCTGCGCTCCCAGTACAACCTTGAACTCCAAGTCGGTCGGATCACCACCAACATTGCCAGCGCGCAGTTCGTCATCGAGGACGTGTCGGTCGCGACCCCAGGCGGTGATCGCTTGTTCGTGGCCAAGCGCGTGCTGGCCGAGATGACGCCGGTGCAACTGCTCACCGGTCGCCTGCGACTGGATCGGCTGGAGGTCGAAGCCCCGATCATCCGGACCGCGGTGATCGGCGGTCGCCTGACGGGTTTGCCCCAGGTCGAGGGTGGCCGCTCCACCTGGTTCCGCATCAGCGTCGCCGAGATGCTGGTGCGCGATGCCGCTTTCGACCTGGCGATCGAGAACAACAGCCTGGTCTCGCTGCGCGACATCGACATTCATTTTGCAGGTGGCGACCCGGCGCGTCACAGTTTTTCGTTCTCGGTCGGCGGTGGCAGCTACGATCAGGCCGACCGGCGCCTGCGGCTGGCGGCCTTTTCGGGCCAGGGGACCCAGGTCGGAGACGATCTGCTGGCCATCGGGCGCCTGGAATTCGAACGGGTGCTGGTCGCGGTCGATGCGGTGCAGGCCGAGTTCACCGGCAGCATCGATTTCGCAGAGCGCGGCGCACTCGGGTTGCCGGTCGCTGACCTGGCAGTGCACGTCGACATTCCGCTGGCCGAGGTGCCGCGCCTCCTCGACACCGGCCTGCGCCTGGACGGCTGGGCCGCGCTCGACGCCAGCCTGCGCACCGGCGACCGCGCGTCGCCACGCGTGAGCGGCGTGCTCAGCCTGATCGCGCCGATGATCGAGGGTTTTCGCCTGGGTGACACGACCGCTTTCTTCGACGCCGACCTCGAACGCGTCAAGCTGAACCCGGTGGCGTTTGCCTGGGGCGGCGACGTCATCCTGGGCGACGGCCAGGTGCTGCTGGACAAGCAATTGACGACCGAGTTGCACGCCCGCGGACACAGCGTCGGTTTCGGCGAGGTGATGGCCGCGATGACGGTGGCCGGCAGCTGGGTCAATTTCTACGCCGACGCCGAGGCTTCGGCCAGCGGCCACCTGCTGCCGCGTCCGCGTCTCAACGGCCACGGCGCCGGCACCGTACGCGACCTGCGGGTCAACGACCGTTCTTATCTTGTGGCGCAGCCAGCGAACGCCATTCTGGCGATCCCGGCCGTGCACATCTCGACCGATTTCGACTTCGATCCGACCCGGTTCGAATTTGCAGCGGCCACGATCAGCGACGGGCTGAGCACCGTCCACGGCAACGCCACCCTGTGGTTCGACGTCGACCGCGGTTTTCGGGTCGAGGCGGTCGACTCGGAGGCCGACCTGGCGACCATCTCGCCGATCGCTGGCGTCGACCTGGCTGGCGCCGGGTACATCAGCGGCGTCGTGGCCGGCCCCTACCCCGACCCAGCGGTCGAGGCCTACGCCGACGTCGACGACTTCGTGCTCGAGCGCTACGCCTTTGGCCATACCAGCGGCACCATCAACTACCGCGGGTTGGTGCTGGCGTTTGAGAAGATGACCGCCCACAAAGGCAACAGCGACTACAAGGCCGACGTCGTGCTTGACTTCAACGACGGTGTCGACCTCGGTGTCGAGGCTGCGGTCAGCGATACCCGAGCCGAGGACCTGCGCGCGATCGTGCCAGCCGACAACGTGGGGCCGGTGATGGTCTTCATCCGCGATCTGCCGCTGACCGGCGGACTGACGGGACGCGGCGTGGCGCGCGGCGACATCAGCGGCGGCGCGACCGAGGATCTGACCGGCAGCGCTGACCTCGCGCTTGGCCCGGGCACCCTGTACGGCCAGAGCATCGACGGCGGTGTCGCGCGCGGCCGGTTGTCGCTGCAGACGCTGTTCGCCGACGATCTCACGCTGCGGCGCGGCGACGGCTCGCTGCGCGCGAGTGGCACCATCCGGCGCAACGACGGCGCGCTCGCGGTCGCGGCCAGTGCGGCTGAATTGCCGCTCGACCGGATCGAGTTGTTCGAGAACAACGTGGCGCCGGTGGTCGGTCGCGCCGGCATCGATGCCACGTTCAACGGCACTGTTCGCCACATCCTGGCCAGTGGCCAGATCCGGCTGGCCGGGCTGGCGGTGGGCCCAATCGAGGTTGGTACAGCACGGCTGGCAACGACCCTCGACGACGTCGAGCTCGACCTGGCCGGACCCGCCTTTTCGGACCGCGGCCGCTTTCACGGCCGACTGACCCTGGCTGCGCCTTTCGCCTACAGTGCCGACGCCGAGCTCGGACACAGTACCATCACCAACCTGTTGCCGGCCGAGGCACGGCCGGCCGGCCTGGCCGTCGCCACCGCGATCGCCGCCACCGCCCAGGGCACACTGCGCGAGCTGGCCAGCAGCCGCGGCACGCTGCGGCTTGAAAAACTGGCCGGCAGCTACCGCGGTGTCGAGTTCAGCTCGCCCGATCCGGTCACCGCGACTTTTGCCGGTTCAGACATCGACTTTGACCGCTGGACACTGGTCCACGCTGACGCCGACTCCATCCAGCTGCGCGGCCGGCTCAGCCGGCGCACGCTGTCGCTCGAGGTCGAGAGCAACCTCGGCCTCGAGCTGGTACCGGCATTCACCGACGAGGTGACCACCGCGACCGGGCGCGTCAAGCTGGCCCTTGGCGTCAGCGGCAGCTATCGCGACCCGGTGCTGCTGGGCCGCGGGACGCTGACCGGCGGCCGCCTGGTCTTCGCCAGTTTCGAGCATCCGGTCGAGAACGCGGAGGCGGTGTTTTCGCTCACCCGCGACACGCTGTTGATGGACGCCGCCTCGGCCAGCGTCGGCGGGGCACCGGTTGAAAGTCAGGGCGAGCTCAAGTTCGCCGGTTTCGTGCCCAAGCACGTGCGGCTCAGTGCCCGCTTTCTCGAGCCGCTGACGGTGCACATCCCAGCCTCGGTCACCAGCCGCGCGCTCGGTCAGCTCGAGCTGACCGGCGCCTTCGACGATCTCTACCTGCGCGGCGACGTCGACGTGTTGAGCGTGCGCTACACCGACAACTGGGACACCGAACGCATCCTGCCCGAGTTCCGACGCCGTAAGCTGGCGCCGCACGCCTTCGATCCGGCGCGCGAGCGCATCCACCTCGATGTCCGGCTGCACGCAGATGACAACCTGGTGGTGCGCAACAACCTGCTCGACGTCGAGTTCAAGGGCGATGCGCGGCTGACCGGCAGCAACGAACGGCCGGGCATGCGCGGTACCCTCAACCTGCTGCGTGGCACGGCGCAGTTCCGCAGCAACCGCTACACACTGGAGCACGCCACCGTCGACCTGGTGGATCCGTACAAGATCGCGCCGGTGATCGACGTCCTGGCGCACACTCAGACCCGCGGCCAGCGCGCCTACGAGGTCGACGTCTACCTGCAGGGTCCGCTCGAGGATTTGCGCGTACAGCTGCAGTCGCAGCCCGAGTTGGCCGAGATCGACATCCTGTCGCTGATCACCTTTGGTTTCACGCGCGAAGACGTCAGCGATGCCAGCCAGCTAGGCACCACCACCGGCACCGCCGCGCTCGAGGTGCTCAGCGCCTACTCGGGCCTCGACCGCGAGGTCAAGCGAGTGCTGCCGCTGCCGCTGCACGAGGTGCGACTGGCGTCGATGTTCTCGGAGAAGGACGGTTACAGCGTGCCGGCGGTGGTCGTCGGTATCGAACTGCTCGAGGGGCTGCAATTACAGGTGCCGTTCGTCGAAGGTGCGCACCTGCGCTTGCAGTCGTCGCTGCTGAGCCCGGCCGACGGGCGCGCCAACCAGCGGGTCGAGCTGGACATCAAGCTCAACGAACGTACCAGCGTGCGCGGTGTGCTCGACAACGACGGCCAACGAACCATCGGCGACCCTGGCGTCGACCTGAACTACCGTTTGGAATTTTGACGTTTGCAGTGACTGCTGCTTGGGTGAATGCCGTCGAGGTCTCCTCGACGGCAGAGGGTCTGGCCGACAGACCCTAGACGAAGTAGCATCAGCAAGTGCATGCCTGCGCGCTGATGCTGGTCCTCCTCGCCGCCGCGGTCGAGCCCTCGACCGAACCCGCGGTCGCTGCCGAGTCGTTGTTCGGACGACCGATCGCGTCGGTCGTGATCGAGGCACCAGCGACGAGCAACGAGGCCGAGGTGCGTACCGCGCTCGAGCTGGAGATCGGCGCGCCGCTCGAGCGGCGCGCGCTCCGGCGCGGCGTGACCCGGCTATACTTGCTCGAGCAACTGGCCGACGTGCAAGTCTGGGCGCGACCGGCAGGCGTCGCGGTGGCGCTGCGTATCCTGCTGGTGCCAGCGCAGATCGTCCGCACCATCGACGTCGTCGGCGCCAGCCACGTCGACCCTGACCTGGTGCGCAGCAGCCTGGGCATCGCCGTCGGCGACCGCTTCGACGGCATCGAGATCCAGCAACTGGCGAGCGGAGTGCAGTCGTTCTACACCCGCCGTGGTTTTCCCGCAGCCCGCGCCGATATCCAGGTCGAGCGCGACGCGGCGACCGGTGCGGTGGCGCTGCGGGTGGCCGTGCGAGAGGGCAATCCAACGCTGGTGCACCAGGTGAGGCTGGAGGCAGACAGCGCGCGGGCGCGGATCGATCTGCGCGACTGGACGGATATCCAGCCCGCTGCGGTTTACGACGCCCAAAAGGCAGGCGACGCATTGCTGGCGCTCGAGCAGCGCGACCGCAAGCGCGGCTTTCTCGAGGCGCGCTGCGATCCGCCGCGCGTCGACCTGAGCGACGCTGGCCAGGTCGACGTCACCGTCGTCTATCGCCGGGGACCTCGCTACCAGGTCGCATTTCGCGGCGCACGGGCATTGCCGGGCGCGCTGCTGCGGCAGGAGATCGTGTTTCCCGGCGACGCCGTGCTCGACGCCGATCTGCTCGCCCGCTGGCAGGGGCTGGTCACCGCCGCCTATCGCCGTGCGGGCTATCCGAGCGCGCGCGTGCAGGCGGGCATCGGCCCCGGACCGGATCGCGGCAGCCGCCGGTTGGTCTTCGCAATCGACGAGGGGCCGCGCGCCGTGCTCGACCGGATCGAAATCCGCGACGCGACCGGCGTCGATCCCGGGCGGCTGGCCGAAGCCGCGCGCGCGACGGTGGCCGAGACCTACGCCGATCAGAGCGCGGTCAGCTACGTCGACGCCGGCGACGTCGAGGCGCTATCGAGCGTGCCGCCCGGCCGGCCGCATGCGCGCGCTGGCATCGAGTATCCGATGGCCTGGCTGAGCGTGGTCGACGGCGAGCGGGTCTACGACGAGGACGCCTACCGCGATGCAACCAGCGCGATCGAGGACGTCTACCTGGCCAGCGGCTTCCTGGCGGCGCGGGTGCGCGGACCGCAGCCGCGCTGGAGCAATGACGGCCGCAGCGTCGACGCCGTCTACCACGCCGACGAGGGGGCACGCACCGAGCTGCGAGCGGTCCGCTTTCGCGGCAATCGCGCCAAGCAGGCCAGCCAGCTGCTCGAGGCCATCGGCTTCGCACCCGGTGAACCGCTCGACCTGGGCCGGGTCGAACAGGCTCGGCTGACCCTGCTCAAGCTTTACGGCAACAGCGGGTTCGCCTTCATCCGCGTCTTCGGCAGCATCGAGTACGACGCCGCGCGCACCAGCGCCATCGTCAGCTACGACCTGGTCGAGGGTCCGCTGGTGACGATTGGCCGCATCCTGGTGCAGGGCAACGAGCGGACCGCGGCACCGGTCGTGCTCGACCGGATGACGCTGCGGCCAGGCGACCCGTACTCGGCGAGCGAGCTCGAGAAAAGCCGCCAGCGCATGCTCAGGCTTGGCCTGTTCACCTCGGTCATCCTGACCCTGGTCGACGCTGATGTCCCGGACGAGCACAAGGACCTGCTGGTCGAGGTGCGCGAGGCCGCGGCGCGCGCGTTCGAGGTCAACCTCGGCGCCAGCGTCGAGGACGGACCGCGCGGCAGCGTCGTGATCGAGCACCGCAACATGCTGGGCATCGGCCTGGGCGCCCGCGGTCGCCTCAAGCTCAACTACCCCAAGGCCACCTACTTCACGATGACCAATCAGACCGACCGCCAGGATCTCGAGCGCCGCTTCGATCTCGAGTATCCGACGGTCGACCCGCGCCTGCGCGAGCTGATGTTCACCGAGGGCCAGGCCCTGGCCACCGTCGAGTATCCGAAGATCTTCGCCATCCCGTTCGACACCAGCCTGCGCAGCACGCTGCTGGCGATGCGCGAGAACCGCCTCTCGTTCACGCTCAACAAGGTCGCGCTGGTGCTCGGGCTCGACCTGCAGTTGCTGGACTGGCTGACGCTGGCCAGCACGGTCGAGCTCGAGGGCTCGGACTTTCTCTGCTACGCGGGTATCGTCGAGGGCCGCTACCGCACCTGTGGTTCCGAGAACACGCTGTTGATCCGGCGCCAGGACAACGGCCAGCTCGGCCAGTTGACGCTGCGGCAGGAGGTGGCGGTCGACCGCCGCGACAATCGGTATCGCCCGCACGCCGGCTACCACGTCGTCGCGGCTGCCGATCTGGCGCTCGGCGCCGGTCAACTCTACGGTGAGTACGAGCGCGGCATCCAGCGCACGACCGTGCCCGTCTCGTCCAACTTCGTCAAGCTGACGTCGAGCGCGGCTGGCTACCTGCCGCTAACCCACGCGCTGACGCTGGCGTTGCAGGGCCGCATCGGCAACATCTTCGGTCTGAGCGAACGCGAGCATGTGCCGCTGTACAAGAAGTTCTACCTCGGTGGAACCGGCAGCGTGCGCGGCTTTGACGAGGACCGCGTGCTCCCGGCCGATGCAGTAGCCACGCTGCGGCACAACTACGAGGCCAGCGCGCACGGCGAGGAAGACCGCAACCTGGTCACCGGCTCGCTCAACAGCTCGTCGGGCGGCGGCCGCTTCTACTGGAACGTGCGGTCGGAGCTGCGGTTTCCGGTCTCGCGTGACGTCGACCTCGGTGTCTTCATCGATACCGGCGAGCTGGTCGAGTCGGCCAGCGACCTCGACATCTCCCAGTTTAGCGCCGGTGTTGGCGCCGGGGCGCGCTGGAACACGCCAGTCGGGCCGATCGCGCTCGACCTCGGCTGGGCGCTCAGGGACCCGGCGCTCGAGCTGCGCGAGTCGTTGACCGGAACCGGCGTCTGGGATGCCCAGAACCGGACCAAGGTACACCTGAGTATCGGTTATTTTTAGCGAACGAGAAGGCGCGCCTATGCAATTCCGCGCTGACGCTTGATCTGCCCGGCAGTGCGCTCGTACTCGATGTCCCACTCCTGCGTACCCTCGCGCAGGTTCTTCAGGCGGCCACGCACCTCGCGGTCGATGTCTTCGTCGATGTCGAGGTACTTCTTGAGCACCTCGCTGATGAACTTGCGGATGTCGTTATCCTCGGCGTAGATCTCCTCGATGTTCTTGGAGGAGAACAGCACCTCTATCATCTGGTTGATGACGTACTCGGTGCCGTCCTCGCCGATCTTGAAGCCCTTGGCGTCGGCCAGGCCCTTCTTCACCTGACCAAAACGCTCGGCGCTCAGGCCGCGGCGCTGGATGGCCTCACGCGCATCCTGGCTCAACCGGTCATCGAGATTGCAGTATTCGACCATCACCGCGGCCAGATCGAGCTCGGCCTCGTCCAGCGCCGCCTCATCGACCTCGATGTCGCCACGCGCATTGAGCGTCCGCACCACCTCGCGCGCGATCTTCGGGATCACCCTACGGTACAGCCGCATCTGAATCACCCTATCCTGTCACATCTGACTATCAACCCCGCCCAGCCGGGGCGGCAAAGCCGGTCTCGGACGTGCAGGGAAATCTTGGGCCCGGTGATCAACCCAACCGACCGACCACCGACGAATGGCGCGCATCCTAGCGCGGTCGCTGGCCGATCCAAAACAAAATCCGCTGGCGCTCGCTTTTTTTATCGTCCACGGCACTGCTGCTGAAGCAGATCGAAGTCGCCAGTGAAAAGCCCGAGCGGCTCGGCCTTGCGCGCCAGCTCAGCCACCCCGGAGCAGTCGCCAGCGCGCGCGCGCTCGAGCGCGTGGTTGTACAGCGTCGCCGCATAGTTCTGCCGCAGCGTCGGTTCGCTCGGTTCGGCCTGCAGCCCGCTCAGATAGACGCCCTCGGCCTCGCCGTAGCGCCCCTCACCTTCGAGCAGGTAGCCCCAGTCCGAATAGACCGCGGCCCGCATGGCGTGCAACTCGAGCCGACCCGGGTCCTCTTGCAGCCCCTCGTTCAGCATCGCGATCGCCGCCGAATGCTGCTTGCGCTCGACCAGTGCGCTCGCGGCGCGGGCCACGCAGTACGATCGGTTGTGCACCAGCACGTCGCGGACGCCAGGTGGCGCATCGCCCAGGCCGGCATCGAGCAACCGCAGCGCGCGCTTGAAGTCTCCGTTGTCGGCCGCCTGCAGCGCCAGCGTGTTGATCAGCGAGGCCTCGTAGGCGCGTAGCTGTAGACTGCGCTCGGGGTCCGCCAACCGGTGGGCGCGCTGGGCCAGGCCGAGCGCACGCGGCAGATCGCCGGCGTCGAACTCGGCCGCCGCGCGGTTGGAAAGGATCAACGACACCAGTGCGATGTTGTCGATCTCGACCGCCAGCTGGGTCTCCTGGTCCGGCGGTGCCACCTCGCTGCCGAGCGCCGCCTGCGACCGGTGCAGACCGCGCTCGACCAGAAAGGCCAGGTAGCTGCGCGAAGAGCGGTCCGGTGCAAAGCCGTCGGGTGAAGTGGTCTCGACCTCGGTGGCGCCGGCGCCGGTGAACAGCAGCGAATAGACGTGGCTCGGGATGACCACCGCCTTCACGATCAGCCCGACCCGATCGGCGACCAGGTTGTACAGCACGGTGGCAGTGACGCAGTTGTACTCGCCGCGTTCGATCACATCGATCAGGTTCGACGCGCTGGCGACGTAGCGCTTGAGCACAAACTGGTGCAGAGCTGCAAGCAGGGCCTGGCCGCGCAACCGATCGTCGGCGATGCCGCGCACGGCCGCCTCGACCCGAGCGATCGCGGGCTCGATGCGTGCGCGCTGGGCAGTCAGCGCGTCGCCCGTCACCGCGCCAGATGCGATCAACGCCGCGTCGAGCAGGTCCTCGTTATCGAGATGGCGATCGACCGCATCGTCGACCAGTTGCTGCTCGAGCCGGGTCAGCGGCTGGCCAGCGGCCGCATCATCCCCGCGCGTCCCACCCAGGGTGGCGCAGCCGACCAGCGCCAGCGCACAGACGGCGCAGCCCCGCGTCCTGATCACCAACCCCTCCCTCACTTGCGCGCGAGCGGACTCGGCACCACCGGCGGTCGCG
>Ga0315268_10004589_pt1 | contig 14972 bp, 16 predicted proteins | sample C1_top_MG_FD_204535 | JGI IMG/M metagenome (GOLD analysis project Ga0315268, IMG submission 204535) | Sediment microbial communities from Yellowstone Lake, YNP, Wyoming, USA - C1_top | ecosystem: Environmental > Aquatic > Freshwater > Lake > Sediment | place: USA: Wyoming | collected 2017-08-01
CAAGAGAAGAAACGCGTTTCGGAGCGTTTGGACGAGTTTAAGCTTCGTTTGGATCGTGCGGAGCAGAAGATGGCGCGTGTGGAGAGGATTGGTAAGGTGCTTGAGATTTTGGATGGTGTGAGGAATGCTTACAGGAGTATTCAGCCGAGGTTGCGGGGTGAGTTTGTGCGTGTTTTGGAGCGTGTGGTGCAGCAGGTTTTGGATGATTTGGTGGGTGAGGGTTCTTTGCTTTCTGTGGTTATTGATGAAACTTACACGCCTTTTGTTGAGAGTGAAGGCGGTTTCGAGCGCGAAGTGGGTAATATTTCTGGTGGTGAGCGTACTTTATTGGCGTTTGCTTATCGTTTAGGTTTGGGGCAGTTGATTATGCAGTCGAAAACTGGGCATGGTTTGCAGATGTTGATGTTGGATGAGCCTACTGAAAGTCTTGGAAGGGAGGATGGAAGTGTTGATAGGCTTGCTGAAGCGATTGGACGCTTAAGGGTGATTGAGCAGATTATCGCTGTGACGCATAGTGAGGCTTTTGCTGAGAAGGCTGAGCATGTGATTCGTTTGACGAAGGAGAATGGCGAAAGCAGAGTCATAGTGGAGAAGTAGGCGCTTTTTTTCTGTGTGAGTCTGTGTCACACGCCCCTCGCCCCCTTCACTATATGATCCAAATATGTTCTGGCTTATTTTGTCACTCTTTAAGCTCTGAGGCGATGCGCGCGCACACAACAGAGGACTAGACCATTCTAATAGGCTCCAAATAGACGAGCCCTTCTGGGAAAATACACGCTCCTAGTCTAGGTATATTTTCTGCATAACACTATGTTGGAAGCTTTTTCCCTGTGAGTGAGAGTGAGTATAAAAGAGTAAGTTTGGTTGGGTTGGGGATATTTTGAGTTTTATCCAAACTAACCATCGGGCAATGCGGAAAACTTAGGGTACAGCCATGAGTTATGAGGATAGGCATTGGTAGATTGGTTAGCTCTAGAACCGGCACGAGTGCTGTAGGATAGTCATTCATCCTATTTCTCTCATCTCTATTCTTATGCTTTATTTTGGTTTTGGTTTGGAAAGTCTTATTTCTGGGCTAAGAACGATTATGCGTCGGTGGTTTGTTGAGGGGATGCCGTGTATTCTATAGTGTTCTTGTTCTGAGTCTTTTATTATGGGGGTTCAGCAAGGTTTCAAGTGTTTTTGGTTGGAGTAACGCTGGTTTCAGCGATGATCCCATGAATCCTAAGTATGGCACACATGACTGGATTGCACAGCATGCGCTCAATTGGTTGCCTTCTGTAGAGAAGCAGTTTATCCTTGGCCATCTTACGGTTTATCTTTATGGCACTGAGTTGCCTGACAATGGTGGAGCATCAGACGGCATAGGCGATACTAGCTTGCATCATGTGTATTACTTTGCGGATGGCTCTGTTCAGGATGATGCTTCGGCTTTGAGAGCGCAGGAGGAATTTGTCAAGGCGATTGATTTTTATGTTGCTGGTGATGTTGCTAACGCAGTTAAGAGGCTCGGTGTGGTTTCGCATTATGTTTCTGATGTTGCGGTTTTTGGGCATGTCATGGGCTCTGCGACGGATTGGGGAAGTGAAACGCATCATAGTGATTATGAGGCTTATGTAGAGGAAAGAACAAATAATTACACCGACGAATTCAGCAGCTTTCTAGTTTTTGATGGTTCTCTAAGCGTGGTTTCCGCCTATAATGCCACTACGACGCTTGCATACGATACCACCTTTGACCTGAATGGAAACTTGTCCTGCATCTGGATGGACCAAAACTACAACTGGAGCAATGTGATGTTCAGAAATAGATGCGGCGAATCGTTGAATTTGGCAGTTAACGCCATCGCAGATATTCTTCACACCTTTTACGCAGAGATTGTTGTGCCAGAGTTTCCAATTCAGACAGTATTGCCCTTATTTTTAGTTCTCACTGTTGTAGTTCTTTTTTGCTTAAGAAGAAAGAAAGTTAAGAGACTGTTTTAGTATTCGTACAGAGTAGAGTATTTCTCGTTTAAGTAATTGAGGAAGTGTTTTGTATTGATTTCATCGCCTGCGATTTTCTTTATGAGATCTGCTGGGTCATAGAGATTGCCGTAAGTGTGCACGTTTGTTGTCAGCCATTGTCTGATTGCTTGGAAGTTGCCTTTTGCGATTTGTTGGTTCCAGTCTGGCATGTCTTTCTTCAGCGCCGCGAGCAGTTGTCCACTGTATATATTGCCCAACGCGTAGCTTGGGAAATAGCCAAAATAGCCTATTCCCCAGTGCGTGTCTTGCATAAGACCTTCTGAATCATCTTGGATTTTCATGCCCAAATAATTCATGTACTGCTCATTCCAGACTTGCGGAAGGTCTGAAACAGAGATTTTGCCCGCAAACCAGTCGCGTTCAATGTTAAACCGAATAATCACGTGAAGACAGTATGTAACCTCATCGGCTTCAACACGTATCTTAGAAGGCTTAACAGCGTTTATCGCATGCACAAACTTCTCCTGACTAACATCTGAGAGGTTGCCAGTCAGCCCTTTCAATTGTGGCAGGTAGTAGCTCCAAAACTCCTGAGAACGCCCAAAAATATTCTCCACAAAACGCGACTGCGACTCGTGAAAACCAGTGGAGCATCCAGTGCCGATCGGCTGAAACATCCATTCGGGTCTAAGGTTCTGTTCGTACATCGCATGGCCGCCCTCGTGCAGTATTGAAAATATTGATGAAGCGAAATTGTCCTCATAATAATGCGTCGTGATTCTAACGTCGTCATAATAACCGTTAGTGAACGGATGCTCAGTTTCGTCGATTCTTCCACCTGCAGCCGGCGAATCTATATCGTAACCAATGACTTTGACGAGTGAATTCGCAATTTTCTGCTGAACATCAACGGGAACTTTTCGGCTGAGGAATGATTCATCTGGCTGTTTAGGCGAAGATGTGGATTTGCTGATTATTTTAACCAAACCATCGCGTAATTCATCAAAAAGTTTTGTTATCTTTTCCGAAGTCATGGCTGATTCGTGCATATCGATGAGAGCGTCGTATGGTGTTGCCGTGCCTTTAACATCCATCAGAATCTCTGCGGCTTTTTTCTTTAACTCAAAGAGTTTCTCGAGCTCAGGCTTGAACATGGCAAAACTTTTTGCTGCTTTGGCTCTTTTCCATGTTCCCACGGTGATTGTTGATTGTTTGGCAATCTCGACGACGAGTTCTTCGGGCAGTTTGGTCATTTCGTCATAGTTTTTCTTCGTCAAGTACACGTTTCGTTTCTCAATTTCACTTAGTGATTCATAGTCTGGGTGGTTTCTTATTTTGTCTATGAGTTGTCCGATTTCTGGGTCGGTGCTCATCTTGTGTTCAAGTTGTCCCAACATTCCTAACTGCTGACTTCTCAGGTTAATTCCCTTAGGCGGCATCTTCGTTTCCATGTCCCAATTCATTATAGCGTCGATAGAGTAAACGACCGCTAAATCTTTGATTTTCTGCATCATCCTGCCATAATTCTGACGCAACACATCTGTTCCAGCCATTCTTTCAGCTCCTCAAGCACAATATTTTTCATACTTTTTTAGAAATAGCCTACTAACAATAACCAGACTAATAAATCCATTGCCATCCGCGTATACAAAAGCATCGACAAAACTCACATTTTTTACCCTTTTAAGAGACAATTGCAGCAAAATTTATGTTCACGTGCCTGTATTTACGGACGAGTAAATAAAAAAAGGAAAGGTTTGAAAGTTTTGGAACATTCTGCCATAGTTCTCGCAGGAGGCTTTTCCACAAGATTCGGTCAAAACAAGGCACTGCTCCAGCTGGGAACCAAGCCACTTATCATGCATGTTTTGGACAGAATCTCCAGCGTCGTCGGCGAGAGAATAATCGTCGTAAACACAGAGGAACAAAAAAAGCAGCTTCAAAGTATTGTAAAGAGCAAAGCCGCGATTCTCTTGGACGAATACAAAACCCAAACACCACTGGCAGGCGCTTACACGGGCTTCAAACACGTCAAAAACGAATATGCCTTGTTATTGTCCTGCGACACGCCCTTCGTCAACACAGACGTGGCACGATTACTGCTCGAATGCTGCGTAAACAGGTCAGCCGCCATTCCCAGATGGCCAGAAGGCTACATAGAACCGCTACAAGCAGCCTACCACGCTGAATCAGCTATGGTAGCTGCTGAGACTGCTTTGGAACAGGGAAAACTCAACATGAGCGCCATGATAGCCTACTTGCGCTACGTAAGATACATCTCTACGCTTGTTTTGCAGCAGCTCGACCCGAAGCTTTATACTTTTTTCAACATCAACACGCAAGTCGACTTGAAACGTGCCGAGGCACTTATAAAAACAATCAAACCATAAATGAAACGGGTGGAAATTTGGTGGACAAAATTGAAATAATTCCTGTGCAGGGTTTGCCGCTGATAAAAGAAGGCGATAACATCGGGCAGATGCTTGTTAACGCAACGGAAAGGCAGGGAACACCTATCCAGGATGGCGACGTCATAGTAATCACTCACGTCGTGGTTTCAAAAGCAGAAGGAAACATAATAAACCTAGACACAATTCAGCCCTCAGAATTCGCTAAGACAATAGCCAAACAAACCGAAAAAGACCCAGCACTTGTAGAAGTTGTCCTCAGAGAAGCAAAGAGCATCGCGCGCATGGGCAACGGCAACATAATAACCGAAACCAAACACGGCTGGTACTGCGCCAACTCAGGAGTAGACAGATCCAATGTATCAGGCGAAAGGAACGTGGCACCACTACCAACAGATCCAGACAAATCCGCCGCAGAGGTGAGAAAGAAAATCAAGGAAACCACGGCCAAGGATGTTGCAGTTATAATTTCTGACACACACGGACGACCATTACGCGACGGTGAAATCAACGTCGCCGTTGGTGTGGCTGGGTTCAAGCCCTTACGCGACAGACGGGGCGAGCAAGACCTTTACGGCTACACTTTACGCGTGAAACGCACAGCCATAGCCGACGAACTTGCCTCGGCAGCAGAACTCGTCATCGGACAAGCAAATGAAGGCGTTCCCGCGGCGTTAATAAGAGGTTACGCTTACCCAAAGTCCGAAGACGCGAAAGCCACCGAACTGATACGACCAAAGGAGAAAGAACTCTTCCTCTAAACTCCTTTTAGGCACGCATTATCTTGCTGTAAGGATCATCAGCAACTTTGGGAAAACTTAGTTTTTGATTGTTTCTTACTAAAACACGTTTCATGTCTTTGGTGAATTGGCCAAGAGAATTCGCGTTCAATCCGCACTTCTTTAGGGTTTCCACGACTTCTTTTTCTGTGTCAGGGTTGATGGCGGCCAAAATTGTGCCGGTTGAAGACATAGCTAAAACCTGCTCATCTGATAATCCAAAAGTCTCTTGCAACGCCCGAACTTCTGGCGTTAAAGGTACTTTTTCGTAATCAATTTTGAAGCCAAGATTTGAGGCTTCCGCCACCTCGTTGAGTGCTGCGACTAAGCCGCCTTCTGTGGCATCGTGCATAGTGTGTAGGCCTCTTAACTTTGCAAGTTGCAAGGCTTCATTTACGCAACTTTGAATGTGAATTTGCTTGGCGAGTTGTTCGGCTTTCTGTTCGCCGAAAAAGTTCAGTGCCAGTGTCTTGTGAGTCAACGAAAAGTTTACTGCTATCTCCATCCCTACTGGTTTGGTGCATATTATGATGTCTCCTGCTTTTGCGTTTCCAGGAGTTTTCAGGTTTTCCACTTCAACTGTTCCGTAGGCGGTGCAGACTCCGACTAGACTGCAAAGGCTGCTATACGTGCCTGTGTGCCCCGTGACTACGGCGATGTCTAGCTCGTTCGCTGCGTTGCACGCCTGTTGCATTGCTATCTGGAAGGTTTTCGATTTGGTTTCTGGCGGTCCTAATAGGTTGATGGTGCAGAACTCGGGTTTCGCCCCAAATAAGGCTACATCCGAAGCGGCATAGTTGATTAGTAGATAGCCGAACCATTCTTCGGGGACGTCTGTGCATGGATCTGTAGAGACCACTATGTACTTGTTGCCTATTTTGTGTACGCCAGAGTCATAGCCGACCATAGGTGGAACGATAACTCGCAAATCCTTCTTGATGCATGCTAAGAGTTCCTTCAGTTCATTGGCGGATAGTTTTCCCATGCTCATCGCAGGACCTTAAAGGTAAACGTTGAGCGCCTTGCTTTTCTGCAGTATGCCGATTATTATTGCACATACAATCATACTTGGCACGAGATAGGTTGCGTTATAAATTGCGGAGTAGATTACTGGGCTCATCCCGGTTGGCGCGTAATTGGGAAAGTAGACTATGCCTGAAACAAAGTGGCTTATGAATCGTCCTGTGACGCCTACAATAACACCGACAATCGGGAGTTTCTGGAAGAACCCTGCAAGGCCAAGGCAAGCGAATGGTAACGGATAATCAAGGATTAATTGAATAGGGTGGACAACGAAAGGCTCGATTGCAAGGTCAACTACGCCGAATACGGCGCCCGCAAATATGCCTATTTTTGGTCCTCTTCTAAGTGCCAGCCAAAAGATGGGCACCATTCCAACGTTGATGGATCCTCCTTGTGGTAGGCTAAAGAAAGAATGGCTCATGAGGCTTAAGGCTCCTGCCAACGCCACTAATACTATTATTTCTGCTAGTATCCTGGTTGAGAAAACTTGATTTCTATCTTTTTGGTTTAGTTGATTCACTGTTTTTCCCTTCGCCAGTATTATCTGGATCAGGTTCTAAGGGTCGACGACACGGTTAGTCGTCCTCTCAGCCGAGTTGTTTCTCAGCTCCCCTAGAATTCAAAACTCAGTGTAGTTCGGATATATAACTTTTGATGTTTACGGGTTTTTAGCGAAATCTTCAGTTTTAGTCAATAGCCTCTCTAAGTCTGCTTCTGTGTGGGCTTTGCTTAAGGCGCCGAGTTTTCGTGGCAGAAAGAACACGTCGTTCATCATTAGATTCATATGATAATCATCAAGCCTCTGTTTATCCGCACGTGAAACACTGTACACATCTTTTATCTCTTCACGCGTGAAATGAACCAAGAAAAGAGAGCCTTCACCAGTAACTTGCACATCGACACGATTCTGTTCAAAAATTTCCTTTAACTGTTGACGAAGCTTAGCGCAGCGTCTGTTGAGTTGACGAATAATCGTGCCGTCTTCAAGCAGCTTCAGCATGGTTAAGCCAGCAGTCATGGTGATGGGGTTGGCACTGAAGGTGCCTCCGTGGAAGCACAGTTGTGGACGGTCGTAAATTGTCGCGTCTAGTCTTTGCATAGTTTCTCTTCTTCCCACTATGGCGCCAACTGGAAAACCGCCGCCCAAGATTTTCCCAAGAACCGCCAAATCAGGAGTAACACCATAAAACTTCTGGGCGCCACCTGGAGATAACCTGAACCCTGTTATGACTTCGTCGAAAACTAACAAAGCTTGCTTCTCACGCGACAATTCTTTCAAAGCTCGGAGAAACTCTTTTTTAGCTGGAATTCCGCCTCCTGCGCCCAGAACTGGTTCCACGAAAAATGCGGCTATTTCTTGGTTTTTCACCGCTTGTCTGGTTGCTTCGATATCATTGAAAGGCGCGACTATCGTATTCTTGACAGCCTCTTCGGGCAACCCGCTTGTCTCAGGGACATCCATAGGCGGCTTAACAGCCACTTGTAAAGCGTCATAGCCTCCGTGCCAACTACCTTCAAACTTCACTATTTTGGCTTTACCCGTATCCGCTCTTGCGAGACGAGTGGCATACATAGAAGCTTCAGTTCCAGAATTAGTGAAACGCACCATCTCCGCACATGGAACCATCTTGACAACCTGCTCTGCCAAAGCCACTTCCAGTTCGTGACAAACACCGAGGTGAACGCCTTTCTCCAACTGCTGCTGCACAGCTCTTCTAATCGGCGCTGGATTATGCCCAAGAATGTGCGTGTAGTGCCCCATCCAAAAGTCGATATACTTGTTGCCGTCGACATCATAGATTTTGCTGCCCCGAGCGTGAGACACGTAAAAGGGATACGGCTCAAAATAACGAATAAAATAGGAAACCCCAGCGGGCAAAACCTTTTTCGCTCTAGCATACAATTTCTTGGATTTGGGTCGCTTTTTCTCATAATCTCTCGTCAAGTCAACACGCGCTCCAAGACTAATCTAGGCGAAACCATATTAATCTTAACACCGAGCCTAACCATAATAAAACGTAATATGAGTCGTATAATGATGAGAATCGAACGTGAAATCATCCTCTCCGTGCTCAAATTGACCCAAAAAGGCATTATTCAAAAGGAACTAGTTGCTAAAGATGCCCGCACGGCCGTTGATGTTGTGGACGAAGTGCTCAGAAAACTGCATGAGAAAAGCCTAATCGCATTTAAGGAAGGAAACCTCACAACTGCGCCCAGCCAAAGACTCTTGCTGGCAATAGAAGCAATCAAACAAGGTGCCGACCCACAACGCACCTGCAGATTCTTGGAATGGAAAGAATTCGAAAACATGGCGGCAACAGCCTTCGAAGCCAACGGCTACGCGGTGAAAAAGAACTTTCACTTTAAAGCCAAAGTCACGGACAAACGCTGGGAAATCGATCTAATCGCGTGTAAACAGCCACGCATAGTTTGTGCAGACTGCAAACACTGGCAGCGCGGTTGGAGCAGAGCAGCGATAGAGAAGGTTGCAGATGCACAAGTGGAAAGGACCAAAGCCCTCGCTGAATCACTTCCAAGGTTCACGGACACATTTGGACTGAATAAATGGACAAACGCCACCCTTATCCCAATGGTAATCGCTCTCACCACAAACGCACTCAAAATCCACAACGACACCCCAATCGTGCCAGTCCTACAAATGCAGAACTTTATAAATGAACTGCCCGTACAAACCATTTTATTGACGCATTTCTTGGCAATCATAAAACAAGAAAACAAAAAATTAACAGAATTCTAGCAAATCTCAACTCAAAAGAGTGTTTTCTAGAGAAATATTTACAAGTAAATGATTAAAAGTGCTTTTTCGAAATAAAATTTTCTCGTTGATTAGCTCATGGATATGTAAATTTCTGTTTTTCTGCTAAAAGGAGAATAAGCTTTGAAAGGAAAATGATTAAATTCTGGCTTTGAAAGAGTGAACTGGTGTGGTTTGCGTTGCAGGCGTTAATAGTTATTGGACGAAGTTACGATGCTAACAATAAGCAGCTTCGTTTCGCGTGCAGGAAACTGGTGGGTAAAACGTTTCTGGTGCGTATAATGAACATGTCTGCCGCGGTTTCTAATAACGGTTCGCGTTTTTGGCTTGGATACCGAGAAGTCAGCGACATCGACTTGTGTTTCTTTCGTTCTTTCGGAGCTGGCTCTTACGAACAGATAGTCAAACGGTTTGCTTTGATGCGACATTTGGAAAAAACAGGAACCTATGTGATAAATCCTGTGGGGGCGCTAATGAAAACACGCGACAAATACACCACCATAACCATGCTCGCAGATGCAGGGTTTCGGGTACCAGAAACGTACATCACCGAGAGTGCGCACTGGGCATACCGCAAGACACGAGGCTTCAGGCGAATAGTCTGTAAACCCTTGCTGGGTTCTTTGGGCTTTGGCGTCATGAAATTCGAAGACGCCGACCTCGCGTTTAACGCGTACAAAGCACTGGAAACGCTTGGACTGCCAATTTATGTGCAAGAATACTTGGAGAATCCAAGGCGGGATATTCGTGTGTTCGTCATAGATGATAGGGTCATTGGCGCGATTCACAGAGTCACAGTCAAGGGAAACTGGAAAGCCAATATAGCCCTGGGCAACAAACCTAAACCGCTGAAAGTACCAAGCGAACTGGAGTCACTGGCAATAAAAGCTACGAAAACTCTTGGGCTTGTTTACTCGGGAGTAGATATTCTCGAAACCCGAAATGGTCCAGTTTTATTGGAGGTCAACGGTTCGCCGAGTTGGCAGGGATTAAAGAGGGCTTCTGGGGTTAATGTTGCTGAGCTCTTGGTGAGGCACGCAGTCGAGTTGGTGAAGCATTAACCGTACCATAAAATTAAGTGAAAAAAATAGTTTAGGTAACGAGTACGCCGACTATTTTCATGCTGGCTAACGTTTCTTCTCCGTGGGGCGCTTCGCTCATCTCTGCCGTCAGGTCTTTTCCTGCTTCGTGTAGTCCTTGGTGGTCTCCGCTTGTCCATAGTGGGCTGTCGGTCACGTCGTAGACTTTGCCTTTATAGGCTATGTACACGGGTCTGCCATCTTTTCCGTCATATTGCTTGAGCTCTTCGACCGTGAATTTTCTTTCGCTGCCTTCCATATGACTCCACAGCCTCAGAGTAAGAGGCTTTAGGTTATTTTAGATTTACGGAGTCAAGCTATGTCGATTTGGGCTTTCTGGAGTTTTCCTGAATAGTCGACGTAGACGGTTTTGATTTCGGAGAATTCGTTTATTCCTTCGATTCCGCCCTCTCTCGCACCGATGCCTGTGTGTTTTATTCCTCCAAACGGCAGATGCACTTCTGAGCCTATGGTGCTCGAGTTTATGTAAGTCAAACCAGCCTCGATTCGGGTCATGGCTTCAAACGCTCTGCTCACATCGTTCGTGTATATCGCCGAACTCAGCCCATACTCTACAGAGTTAATCACATCAATCGCCTCGTCAAAGTCTTTCACCGAAATCAACGCTACAACCGGGCCAAAGATTTCTTCCTGCGCAATCCGCATGTCGACAGAACAATTCGTGAATAGCGTTGGCTCAAAAAAGAATCCATCCATTTTTGGAATATCTCCGCCAGTCAGAAGTTTTGCGCCTTCGTTCTTTCCGATTTCGACGTATTTGGCGCTTTTTTCTTGGGCGGCTTTGTTAATTAATGGACCAACGTCGGTGTCGGGTTCTAATCCGTCGCCCAACTTGAGTTTCTTGATTCTGTTGACGAGCATTGTTTCAAATTTTTCTTTAACCTTCTCGTGAACTATGACCCTCGAGGCGGCTGTACATCTCTGTCCAGTCGTTCCGAACCCACCCCATATCACACCGTCCAAGGCTAGGTTCAGATTTGCGTCATCCATGATTATTATTCCGTTTTTTCCGCCCATCTCCAAGCCGACTCTTTTCAGACCTGCTTCTTTCAGAATATACGCGCCCGTGTCCTTGTGCCCTGTAAAAGAGACAGCCCTGACTTTTTCGTGTCTCACGAGACTCATTCCTACGGCGTCGCCTGGACCTGTGACCATGTTTAAAACGCCTTCGGGTAGTCCAGCTTTTTCCAGTGTTTCTACGAGTCTGGTTGCGCAGAGCGGTGTGTCCGAAGAGGGCTTGAATACTATCGTGTTGCCACAGATCAGTGCAGTCATTATTTTCCATGCAGGGATGGCCATGGGGAAGTTCCAAGGTGTAATCAGTCCGCACACGCCAATGGGCATTCTTATGGTCATGGCAAATTTCTTTCTTAACTCTGAAGGCGTGGTGTTTCCCCAGAGTCTTCTGCCTTCGCCAGCCATGTATTCAGTGACGTCGATTGCCTCTTGAACGTCGCCACGGGATTCGGCTAACACTTTACCCATTTCCATAGTCATCTCTCGGGCTAGAGCTTCCTTGTTTTCACGCAACAACTGCGCAGCCTTCAGAAGAATCAAGCCTCTTTTCGGGACAGGCATCTGACTCCATTCTTCAAACGCTTTTTCAGCCGCTTCCACAGCTTTGTTCAGGTCTTCTTGGTTGCCTTTCTGGAAAATCCCCAGAATCTTTTTTGGCTTAGCGGGATTGTCGCTTGGAAAGGTTTCGCCAGAGGATGATGCGATCCATTTTCCGTCTATGTACAGCCTAAAATTCTTGACGCTGCTCATGATTCCTATTTATGGAATAGAGAAGTTTTTATAACGTTTTCAGTTCTGGGCAGGTTTTTGTTTTTGGGCTAGAATAATTAATCTTGACGAATCTGTGCCGTAGTCTTCTGCTTTATAGTTGCCATACACAGTCTTCGGCGCAAGCCCCACGGAAGCCAACATCTGCCGCAGACCCTCAAAAGTGTAAAGCCTCAATTCGTGCGTCAGAACCAGTTTTTCACCGTTATCATTCGGCGTCACTATCCACTGACTGGTCACCTTCATCTTGTCTTCGTCTAGGCTGCGCTTTTCCTCCATAGTGAAAACACCAAAGTCTGCCACATCAGTTTCTTTGAACACATTAAGCAGATGGTCTCTGTTGACTATGTCAAGAAGGAACCTGCCTTCAGGCTTCAGTGTGCGAGCGATTTCCTTTAAGCTGTTTACATCTTCTTTTTCCGAGGGCAGATAGCCAAAACTTGTAAACATGTTTATAACAGTCGAGAAAACCTCGTTCTTAAAAGGAAGGTTCTGCATCTCACAACGAATTATCGGAAAGCTCACATCTTCTTTTTGCATTTTGTTCTTAGCTATTCGCAAAAGGTTCTTTGACAAGTCTGCGCCCACGATTTGCCAGCCTTTCTTGACGAGCAAAATATCATGACGCCCCGTGCCGCAGCAGAGGTCGAGCATTAAACCGTTGTTGCCTACGACTTTTTCGATGAGGTCCACTTCTTTCTCCGTGGGGTGCGTGCTCGTGAGGATGTCCCAGTACTCGCTCATCTTATCGAAAACGAGTCCAGGTAACTCTTCCTCATGTCTAACTCGCTTTTCGCCTGTTTCCAGGTCGAAGTTGCCCTTGTCTCGTTTCACTATGCGCTCTTGCTCTGTCAAAATGCCCTGTTGCCAGTCTTCCCATCGTAGTTCTTTGAAAATCCACCTTTTGCCCAAATGAGCCGCTAAGACGGGATGTTTCTGCTGATTCGGAAGAGGGATAAGTTGGTCTAGAAAGCGGAAAAGCTTGTCTATCTGCTGTTTAGGGAAGTAGGCGTAGTAGCCTGCGTTTTTCACCTCGAAAGCATATACGTGTTCGCCTCGTCTTGCAATCACGTCAGGCAACGGATGCAAACTTGGGTTGCTCACAGGCACGCGCACGGCGTTGTAGTTGTTTTTTTGCAGAACCTTAACCAAAGCGCCTTCGCTGTAGAAGCCTCGCCTACGCCACTTTCTCAGATCCGCCGTGCTGATTCTGCTCACAGAGAGACCGCCGCATACCTATTCGCATGGTGGATAATTAAAACTTAATTCCACGACACACAACTTTACAGCAGTATACCTAGGCTTTTTCCCGCAAAAGTACCCCTTCTCGAATGTTGCGTCTGGAAAACTATGGAAAACAAATGAGTTTTCGTTGATGCTTTTGTATACACAGAGTTATGGTTTAGGCTGAGGCTTGGATTAGGTAGATTCCGCTCCAGCTTGTGGCTCCGTGCTTTGTTATTTCTTTCTTTAACTCTTCAAGTTTGGTGCGGAAGGCTGTTCTGATTTTTGAGTCTTTTACTTCAGCGATTTCTTTTTTCATGTTTTCATAGTATTCCTTGAAGCCTTCTTTCCATTCCAGTTTTTCGCGTGCCTTTGTCGGTCCGTATTCGACATCGTGGAATCCTATGTCCTTCAACCATTGAATTATCAGAGTTGAGGGCAGTTCTTCGTAATGAGGAGCGCCTTTGAGGTGCGAGGCTGCCTTGTACAGGCGCCATGCTTCTACAGCAAGCTTGTCCCTCTTGCTTTTGGGCAATTCTTCTGGGAAATAGTCTGTTATGTAAAGCCTTGACTTTGGCTTGAGGGTTCTCTTGAACTCTTTCAGGGTTTGGTAGTGCTTCCAGTCCTCGATTGTGCTGAGAGTTAAATCGCAAACAACACAACAAAACGCCCCATTTCTAAAAGGCAAATTAGCCAAGTCGCACAAAACGAAAGTCACCTTGTTTTTATTCACAACTTGATAGATGTCTTCGGCAACCTCTCTGTCCGCATCCACACTTATTATCGAGGCCTCAAGCTTATTGCTCAACAGTTTAGTCATATTTGCGCCGCCGGTTGCCGCATCCAAGACATGGCACAATTTCAACCCAGAAAGCTTCCTAACCAAGATTTCTCGAAGACTCACGTCTCTGTGTTTCAACGTTCCTCACTTCAACATAACTATCTGTCATAGAGAGTTAAGCATTTAACCACAAAACCTACACCTCTGCGCGCCTGCTAGCAAACCCGCACACTTGCGCACAATTTGCACACACTGCGCGTTTTTGCGGTTTTTGGGCTGTTTTTTGTAATGCATGGGGATTTTCGTCAGTATATTTTAATGAGGCCTCCATTATCGGGGTTACCGCTACACTTTTATGCATTGTGCATTGATTGTATGCAGAGTGATGCAGAGTTGAGCACTGAGCTTAAAGAGGAAGAAATCGCCATGCCTAATTACACTAGCATTCGGGTTACTAAAGAAACTGTGGCTCTGTTGAAGGAACGTGGCAAGAAGGGCGAAAGCTATGATGCTATTATCAGGAAGCTTCTAGAGAAGCGTAGGCGCTAAGAGTGGAGACATGAATTGGGCTTTAAAGATTGGAATCCGTTGAAAGTCGTCGCGTTGGGCGTACTGCTCATGTGCATAGGTGGAGGCGGCATGGCAATCTTGCATCTAAACTTGGGCTTTATACTATTCTTTGGGCTAGGCGTTTACGCGACGCTCTTGGGCGTCCACTATTTCTTTGAAAGAAGGAAAGTCCACTAAGTCTTTTTCTTGCTAGCGTTTTACGTAGATTAGTTCATCGTTTCTTAGAGCGCTGAGTTCGTCCCTGAGCTTTTCTAGTTCTCTGCGCAGGCTCATCAGTTCCGCAAACAAGAATACATGACCGTACTTTGCGAATTGATTTATCTTCTCCTCCAGCGTTTGTCTACTGACTTTGTCGCCTACTCTAGCGGATAATTCTTCTAGCAAAAGTTGTTTGCTGTCCAATTTACATCGGCACACAGTTGAGGCGAGCTGATTGCATAAGCGTTATGAAATTCTAATCTTTCTTCAAAATTCGCATTCAGAAACCGAAGTAGGCATAAAAAATCACCAAGTTTTAAGAGCAGAAAATGAGGTTAACGCGGCTTATTTCTGGCTT
>Ga0315268_10004590_pt1 | contig 14972 bp, 15 predicted proteins | sample C1_top_MG_FD_204535 | JGI IMG/M metagenome (GOLD analysis project Ga0315268, IMG submission 204535) | Sediment microbial communities from Yellowstone Lake, YNP, Wyoming, USA - C1_top | ecosystem: Environmental > Aquatic > Freshwater > Lake > Sediment | place: USA: Wyoming | collected 2017-08-01
CAGCCAAGAAAGGATAAACCTTCAAAACTCTGCCCTCTTTTTCCATTTGGTCAACCCAAAACTTGACAAGTCTCTTCACGCCCGGGTTGTAGCTTTCTTTTGTCCACCTTTCAAACTGCCTGTTAGCGAAATCGTTCCTCCAAAAACCAGCGTCCAACTGCCAATGAACCGAAGAAAACGGAAACTCTTCATTATCCAACAGCCAAGTGATCTGTTTGAAAATATCCATCTCTTCCGTTGCGGTCATCCGCGCGATTATCTCCCCCTTAAACCCGTCCTTAACAATTTTTTGAAGATTTCCAATCACCCTTCGATAAACTCCAGCGCCACGGTAATAGTCTGTTAATTCTTCATTTCCATCGATTGATACCAGAATCGTATGCAAACGATTGATGTACTCTGGCCCCAATTTGTCAAGAAATAAACCGTTGGTTTGAATGAGAAAACGCTTCGCTGGCACGTTATCCATGATCTGTCGAATCTTTTCCATGCAGAGTGTTGGTTCGCCTCCATAGAAGGTCAGAATGCACTCAGGATCTTTCTTGCCGAATCTTTTCAGCCACTCGATTGGATAACTTATCTCTCTTGGCAAGGAATAATCAATTTCGAAATCTCCAAAGTCTGTCCCTATATCATCGCAGGATTTTCCATAGCAGTACCTGCATTGTAGATTGCAATGCGTTGTTAGTATCAAGTGGAAGTACATGGCCGCGTTACCTTTTGATGTTTTAGACTTCAATTATTTTAGAAACATGGTTCTCGTATGGATATTTGCTTTATGTTATAAATTCTTAAATATGTAGAGATATAGTAGACAAACATGCCGACTCTGAAGTCGAGTGTTTTGCATGGTACAAACAGAAAAAGAGGCGGAATTCGCGGTTCGCGGCAGGATGGACATAATAGCAGACATACTGAACGAAGCAAAACAAGGCACCAAGAAAACCCGAATCATGTACATGTGCAACCTAAGCTTCCGGCAACTCAAAGTGTATCTTGACTTTCTCATAAGAAAGAATTTTCTCACTCTCTTCAATTCTGAAGAAGAGAACGCTCGAATCTTCAAAACAACCAAGAAAGGTTTAGCCTTTTTAAAGGCTTATCAGGCTCTTCAAGCGGTTATTTCTTCATAAAAAGCCGTTGGATCGTGTTTGTCCAGTTTTTCGAGAAATTGCCTTGTTAAACTGCTGAGTCTTATTTTTCCGTTTCTCTTGTCCACTTGGACGAATTGAAATTTCTGAAGAAATGATACTATCAGTTTTGCTTTGGGTTCTTGAATGTTTGTTTTTTCTGTTATCTCCAGTAATGTGTGTTGGTTTCCGTTTTTGAGGGCGTCGAGAATCTTGTCAATGGTTTGTTTGTCCATCACCGTGTCATCTGTTGTTAGATTTCGAAAAATGCAGATAAATGGTTTGTGAGCTTTGATTTCATATGATTATCCGTGCTCTTCTAGAACTTGTAGATTGATGTTCTAGAAGAACTGTCTAGATTAGCCTTACTTGTGTTCTTAAATACTCAAGCGAATGTTCTTAAGGAGGCGAAGCCACTAGCGTTGGCGTTCACCGAGATTAGTAGGTAAATCTGAAGCAAATGCACGAAGAGTTACGTATTTAGGAACTAATTCGCATCCGCTCCAGCTACGGAGGGATTTGAATAGTGGGAACCACTGAATATAAAGAAAAGAAAGCCTTCATCGAAGAACTGAAACGTCAGTGGAAACTCCTGTGGGTAGAACGAATCGACGACAAACTTAAGGCTGAAGGAATAGCGAGCAAAGATTTCCATCTGCTTTTCGTTGAACGCGGAACCGTAATCATGGCAACACGAGACTACAAACAATTAGACTTTAGACAGCTACTGCAACAACACGACTTGGTGCACGAAGAAAATCTTGTTCCAAGCCCGTCGGTGGGTGGTTGGGGCAAGTTTGCAAGGGAAGTTTTCGGAAAAAAGCCTGGGGATAGACGAAAGAGGTCTTTTGTGGCACCTGAGTGTTTGAGTGGGCAGCCTAAGAAGGGTGGTAGAGGCTGGCTTCACACTAGGTTATGAGTTTCTCTTCATGTTTTGTATGAATCATCCAAAATAGGTGAATTTGTTGTCCAAGTATAGAAATCGAGTAGAGATAGTAGCGGACATCTTGAACATCGTCGAGAATGGTGCTAGAAAGACGCAGATAATGTACAAGGGCAATCTCAGCTATAAGCTTCTAACCCGCTACCTAGGCGAGGTAATTGGTGCAGGCTTGGTTTGCGCTGGAGAGAAGACGGGTTTGTACCAGCTTACTGAGAAGGGAAAGATGTTTTTGAAGCATTTCGAAAATTACTCTAAGAGTCGTAATGCGGTGGAGCAGAATTTGAGCAATATGAAGACTCTGAAGACGAAGCTAGAGAACATGTGTATCGCCAAGGAGGCTTCGCGCATACGTTCTGACGTTGAAGATGAGGAACGAAACCCCAGCTAGACGTGATGTTCTTATGCTTTCTGCCAAGCGGGTATTAGTTGTTCTTGTTTGCGCAATTGTGGTTTTTGCCTTTGTGCCTTCTGTGTTGGCAGCTACGGAAGGCGAGGCGAAATCTGCCATAAACTCGGCGCAGCAGCAACTAGTAATATGTTATCAGGCTTTTGTCAACGCTGATCTGGCTGGAGCGAGCCATGCGAATGCTACGGAGTTGATGAGGTTGCAGAATGTTCTCAATAACGCTAGCGTTTTTCTTTCTCGAGCCGATCTGGCGTTTCAGGGCGGTGATTATGATACTGCTCAGTCTTTGGCTACTACGTGTCAGCAGCGGTTGAATGGTTTTGTTGATGCTGCGAATAGTCTGAAGCAGTCTGCTGAACAACATGCTTATTGGGATTTTATGGTGAATATCGTTGGTTCTGCTGTAGGCGCTGTTGCTGTTGTTATTGGCGGCTTTGTAGCGTGGACTTTTCTCAAGCGCAGATATGCTAGTGTTGGGAGTGTCGTGCGATGAATCTTGGTGAGTATGGCGTGCTTTTTGTTACCGTGGTTGCTATAGTGGCGTTATTGGTGGCTTCGCCTGCGCTGAGCAGGATGCTGGTCTATCCGCGGACGGAGTTTTTCACTGAAATGGGAATGTTGGGTCCTAATCATATGGCTGAGGGCTATCCTCATAATATCACACGTAGTCAGACTTATGGCGTCTATTTGACTCTCTCGAATCACTTGGGGTATTCTGCGTACTATGTGGTCGAGGTGAAGTTTCGCAACAGCACACAGTCAGCGCCTTACGATTTCGGTCCAATTTCTAATCGCACTCCGAGCAGTTTGCCCTCGCTTTACAATGTTTCGGCGTTCGTGGCCGATGAAGACTCATGGGAGTTGCCCCTATCATTCTCATTCAATTACATCAACCCAACGTCTTCGACGGTACAAATGCGCAGTCTAAGGTTGAACGACGTCAACTTGAATATGAGCAGTTGTAGCATAGCTTGGAGTTCTCAGAGGAGAGAGTTTGACGGGCATCTGTTCTTCGAGCTTTGGATTTACAACAGTACAGCGAGCGTTTTTCAGTATCATGCCCGTTGGGTCGGGTTAACGCTCAACATGACGGTTTAGAAGGCTCGCGGATGAGCAGTTATTCTGTTAGGACCTTTAGAGCTGGCGATGAAGAGGGCGTTGTTGAGCTTTTTAACAGGGTTTATGGCGGGTATGGCGGTTTTGTTCCCAGAACGGTTGAGTATTGGCGTTGGTGCTGCCTAGAGAGACCAGATGTTGAGGAAGATGGTATTTTTCTTGCTTTTCGTGATGAAAGGCTTTGTGGTTATCTTGTGGCGGGTTCCACGGGAAACATTTGGGAATTCTGCGTCGCCGAAGAGGAGAAAGAAGCTGCAAAGGCTCTTTTGGACGAGGGTGTGAATCATCTTGAGAGAGTTGGGGCTTCCTCAGTCAACATTAACGTTCCGCACAATGCAGGAATTGTTGAAGATCTATTGAACGCGGGTTTTGGCGAGATTCCTGCTGAAAAGATGTTCGTTACTACTTTGAATCCTGTAGCGCTTGTTCGAGCTTTGGTTAGCTCTCGGAAAGAGGAGCTTGCGGGCAATGATGGTGCGTTTGTCTTTAGGTTGCATGAAGTGCCTTACGGTGTAGAAGCAGAGTTTTCGGTGAAGGTTAATGGGGAAAAAGTAGAGGTCTCGAAGGGTTTTCCATCTGTGCCTTCGGTTGTTGTCGAGTTGGATTTTATGGATCTGCTTTCAGTTTTGTTCGAGGGCACAAGCCCTAGTAAGCTGCTTCTCACCCATAAGATGAAAGTCAGGCCGTTCTGGAAGTTTAGGGCGATTTTGAGTTTTATGTCTGCAATTCGTTTGAGGGGTTCATGGTATTTTCCGCTGAGTGATTACAGTTAGGTTGTTTTGGTTTTTGGGCGAGTCTTTTGTTTGTCGAACGCTTCGAGAAGAAGACTATGAAGCGGTGAGAGGATTAGTTCAGGCGACCTTCAGTCATTTACTAGAAGGGAAGTTTTGGGATTGGAAGTACCTTCAAAACCCTGATTTTGACCGTTCGTTTGTCGCAGTAGCTGAAGAGAACGGGAAAATTATTGGGTGCAATCATTGGCTTCCGAGGAAGTTCAAGCTTTCTGACTCGATTGTTGTGGACGGGGCGTTGGGTGCGGATATTGCTGTAGTTCCAGAGTACCGGAAGAAAGGTGCGGGCAGGGCTTTGATTCATTTCTTGAGATCGCAGCATAAAGAGAATAAACTAGCGCTGATGTACATGTTTGCCAACCCTGAACTGCGGAAGCATTTTCACACTCCAGTTGCTGGTTATGTTCCCGCGCTTGGCGGCACGGCTTTGTACACGAAGATTCTGAACTGGAACAAAGTGAAGAAAAATGTGGCTGCTTTCAACGAGAAATTGAAGGACGGAGAGTTTGGGGACAAGCTTCGTAAGACTGATTTTACTGTAGTTTTTAGGGTGCCGGGCGCTCCGCCCCTTTGTTTGCGTGTGGACAACAATGGTGTAGATGCTAATGTCCCTTGTGAACGTGCAGACGTAACGATTACTAGTGAAGTGACAACTTTGAGCAGGATTAAAGGCGAGGAGGCTGGAGGGTGGCGGTTAATAGGGGCACTCTTGACAGGCAAGTTGAAGCTCAGAGGTAGTGTGCGAAAATTGTTAGCCGTTTATAGGAACTTGTGGGTCTTCAAAGAGATTTTTAGTGGAAAGATTACGTAGGTTTGGTGAATAGTGTATGTATGGAGCTTTTTGGGACAAGAAGATTCAGGGCGCCTCGAGCCGAGAATTGGAGAGTTTGCAGCTTAAGCTTCTGAAGAGGCAGGTTGCGAGGGCATATGATAATAGTAGGTTTTACAGGAGAAAGCTTAAGGAGTTTGACGTCAAGCCATCTGCGATTCGACATCTGGACGATGTTCAGAAGCTTCCTTTTGTTTCGAGGCAGGAGTTGGAGGAGCATTTTGATGATTTGTTGGGCGTGCCTTTTTCTAAGCTTGCTACAGTGCGTATGACGAGTGGGACTACTGGGCATCCGTTGAAGGTTGCGCACAGTCATAAGGATGTTCAGTTGATTGCTGATGCTTCGGCTCGTAAGCTCACTTATCACGGCGTCACTAGCAAGGACAGAGTGCAGATTACCGGGGCTTATGGCTTGTGGCAGGGTGCGTGGTCGGCTCACTGGGGTGCAGAGAAAATCGGTGCCTGCACAATTCCTGTCGGTCCTGGCGATACCGAGCGGCAGATTCGGTTGATTAAGCAGCTGGGCACTACGGTGCTTTATGGGGCTACAAATTTTCATCTGAGGATTCTTGAGGTTGCAAAGTCTTTGGGTGAGGATTTGAGCGGTTATAGGCTTAGAGTTGGAGTCTGTGTTGCCGAGAAGCCAAGTAAGCCGCAGGTCTCCCTTTTAGAGAAGGGGTTCGGCTATGAGAAGCTGGCGCTTGATTATGGCGCAACGGAGTTTCCTGGGTTTTCGGTAAATTGTGATGACGACATGGGCTTTCATCACGTTTGGGCTGATTATTATCTTGTAGAGGTCGTTGATCCTGAAACGCATGAGCCGTTGGGTGAGGGCGAGAGGGGTGAGCTGGTTATTACTAGTTTGCAGCGCGAAGCTTTTCCGTTGATTAGGTTTCTTTCGAGGGACGTCACAGCGATGCGGGGCTTTGAAAAATGCAGCTGCGGTATGAGTCATCCTAAAGTCAGCGCTGATATTGACAGGGAGGATTTTATGGTCAAGGCGCGGGGTGTGCCTGTTTTTCCGAGTCATGTGGAGTTTATTCTTAACGAGTTTGGTTCGCTCACGGGGAATTGCCAGATTATCGTGGATAAGCGGACACCGAGCCAGGATGTTGCTTTGAAGGTTGAGGTGGCGAAACCGTTGACATCAAGTGAGGAGAAGACGCTACGGGCGCAGATTGTTGAGCAGGTCAAGAACAGAGTTGGGTTTACGATAAACGATTTGACGTTTGTTCCGAAGGGAACTTTCGAGGGCAAGTTTCAGAAAACAGTCGCGATTGTGTAGCAACTCTTTGCGTATGTGGAGGTTTGTTTCGTGATTTTCTGTCTTTCGGCGTCTTTCAAGAAGGCGAAGCTGCCGTTATTGGAGTCGCTTGTCTTCAAGGATGCGGATGCCGTTATGAAGGGTCTGTGTTCTGAGGGTCTGACAGAGGAGTGCGTTCTTCTTCAGACGTGTCATCGTGTTGAGATTTATGGTGTTTTGAAGGGTTCTTCTGAGAAGGACGCTATAGCGAGGATCTTGAAGTTTTGGAGTGCGAACACGGGCATAAGCTTAGACATTCTCACAGGTAATGTCGATTTATTCAAAGGTCGTGAGGCGCTGTTAAACCTCTTTAACGTAGCCTGCGGTCTTGAGTCGATGGTCGTGGGCGAGGATCAGATTCTCGGTCAGGTTAGGACGGCTTATGTGAGGGCGAAGAAGCTCGGAAGCATCGGGTTAGTGCTTGAGAAGGTTTTCATGAAGGCTGTAAACACCGGTCGAAGAGTCAGAACCGAGACGCGAGTCAACGAGGGTTCGGTTTCGATCAGTTCGGCTGCTGTTGACTTAGCAACGAAGGAGCTTGGAGATTTGAGGTGCAGGGCTGTTTTGATCGTTGGTGCGGGTGAGGCTGGTTCGGTTGCGGCTGAAACGCTGAGGCGTAGAGGGGTTAAGACGATTCTGATTGCAAATCGAACTTATGAGACGGGAGCTGAGGTTGCAAAGAAAGTTGGTGGAAAGCCCGTGCGGTTTGAGGAGGTTTATGACGTTATTCCGCGGACTGATTTGACTATTGTTGCTCTTACGGTTGATAGGCCTGTCATCAAGGCACGCAGGTTACGCGTGCAGCAGAGACTGCTTGTGGTAGATATTTCACAGCCGCGCGCTGTCGAAGAGAGGGTTGGTAGTATTGATGGTGTGGTTTTGCGGAACATCGATGATTTGAAGGAGGTTGTTGAGGAGAGCATCCGGAGTAGGGAGGTTGAGGCTGAGAAGGCTAGAAAGATAATTTTTGAAGAGATTAAGCGGTTTGAGAAACAGCAGTTCGAGTTTCTCATTCAACCCCTGATTTCGGAGATTTACAAGCGCGTTGATGGTATTAGACAGAAGGAACTTAAGAGAGCGTTGAGCAAAATGGCTGAGTCAGATGAGAAGAAAGTTGGGATTTTGGACAGGTTTTCGAGGGAGCTTGTGGAGAGGATTTTGCAGGTGCCGATTGATCAGTTGAGAGAGGCAGCGTTGAATAGTGATGATGGCTTGCTTTCTGCTGCCGAGAAACTATTCAAAGTCAAGTAGGGTGAAGCATTATGTCCGAATCTGAGAGATTGTTCGAAAAGGCTAAAACTCTTATTCCTGGCGGAGTGAACAGTCCAGTCAGGGCTTTTGCGCCTCATCCGTTTTTCACAAGGTCTGCGAAGGGTTCTAGGCTGACAGATGTTGACGGGCGTGAGTACATTGATTATTGCATGGGTTATGGGCCGTTGATTCTCGGTCATGCTAACGCAGAAGTTATTGGAGCGGTTAGGGAGCAGCTTGCGAATGGTACTTTGTACGGGACGCCTTCGAGGCAGGAGGTCGAGCTTGCTGAGTTGATTCACAAGTGTGTGCCTTCGGCTGAGATGGTTCGTTTGACGACGACTGGCGCCGAGGCGACTATGAGTGCGATAAGACTGGCGAGAGGTTTCACTGGGAAGAAGAAGATCGTGAAGTTTGAGGGGTGTTATCATGGGGCACATGATTGTGTGCTCGTTAAAGCGGGTTCGGGTGCCACGACTTTTGGGATGCCTGATTCGTTGGGGGTTCCTGAGGAGACGGCGAGGAATACTGTTGTGATTCCGTACAATGATGTTGAGGCGCTTGAGAAAACTGTAAAAGAGGAGAAGAAGGATCTTGCCGCTGTGATTGTGGAGCCCGTTATTGGTAACATTGGCGTTGTCACTCCGAGGGAAGGGTTTTTGGAGGCTTTGCGTGAGTTAACGGCGAAGTATGGTACTGTTTTGATTTTTGACGAGGTAATCACTGGCTTTCGGCTGGGTCTGGGCGGGGCTCAGGAGTATTATGGTGTTACGCCTGATTTGACTACTTTGGGCAAGATTTTGGGCGGGGGTTTTCCGATGGCGGCGTACGCGGGTAAGGAGGAGATTATGCGGTTGATAGCGCCATCTGGGAAGGTGTATCAAGCGGGCACTTACAGCGGGAATCCAATAAGTGTTGCTGCAGGATTAACGACCTTGAAGATTTTGCGTAGTAAGAGGGTTTTCTATACCGATTTGGAAAAGAAGAGCGAGAAGCTTGTCAGGTCGCTGGAACGAGTGGCTGAAGAGCTGGGTGTGAAGGTGAGGGTTAATCATGTGGCTTCGATGTTTCAGATGTTTTTGACGGACAAGCCTGTTTGCGACTATGCGAGCGCTAAGATGGCTGATAACAAGAAGTTTATGGAGTTTCACAGTAGGCTTCTGAAGGCAGGCGTGTTTCTGCCGCCGTCTCAGTTCGAAACATGCTTTATCTCTGCTAGCCATACAAATGAAGACATCAAGAGAACGATTGAAGCAGTCAAAGTATCTTTGAAATATGTAATGAGGTAACCTGCAAAGAAAGAATCACAATAATCTTCGTAAAAAGGAGGGAAATCGGTATTTTGGCATTGTTGAGGCAGACTTTTTGCGGATCGCGTTTTTTGACGAGGATCTTTCGCCTAGGACAGGTTCTAGACGGTTTACTTACGAAGTTGCTTCTCAACTACTGAGGTTGGGTCATAAAGTTGATATTTTTACTACAAGGTTGGATAAGGAAAGCTGTTTTCGTAGTTATCTCTCTTTGCCAGTCCATGTCTTGTCTGGGCAATTACCTTTCTCAATGAAAAGAACAAAAAAGGGCATCCTGCCGAATTGTCTCAAGCTTTCATTCATTGACGTCTTTAGCAATTTAAGCTATTGCTTAAGGCAAGCCAAGCTTGTTTTGCAGGCGAGTGAGAGGATTGCTCAGCTTGATTATGATGCGTTAATGGTGCAATACCATGGTGAACACTGGTTATCTCCGTTTTTCTATTATCTGAACAAGCCAAATGGCGTGTTGTATCTCAATGTGGTCCCGCCTGCTCCGCGCCCGGTTGCTTTATCCTTTCAGGAACTGACTCCGCCGAGAAAGGCGGCGGATAGTCTGCTTGACATGTCTCCTGTCGGTGTTTGGGCGAAAACGAGTTTTGATAAGCTTGGATTGTTTGTTACTCCGAGTGAGTTTTTGCTTGCTCAGGCTCACAGGCAGGGCATTGTTGGCGAGAAAGAAGCTGCAGTGATTCCACTGGGTGTTAATCACTCCGAGTTTCATCCGACGATGGAAGAAGAACCTTTTTGTTTGTATGTGGGTAGGATTCATCCGCACAAATCTCTGGAGCTCGCGATTATGGCCTTCAAAGGTACAGACTCGAACAAGTCCTTGATCTTCGCAAGCGATATCGCACCCAAGTACATGTGGTATAAGAATAGGCTACTTGATTTGGCTAAGAGAATGAAAATCGCGGACAGGTTCAAGATCATCCTGTTTCCTTCTGATGCGGAAGTGGTAAGGTTGATGCAAAGGTGTTCGGTTTTCTTGTTTCCGAGCACGATTGACTCTTTTGGTCTTGTAGTTCTTGAGGCGATGTCTTGCGGCAAACCTATTGTTGCTTGTAATCGTGGGGGTGTTCCTGAAATTGTGGGAGACTCGGGTTTTCTTTTAGAACCTAATGTTGAGCAGTGGCGAGTGGTTGTTAATAGGTTGCTATCTGATTCTGAATTGAGGTTTTCTATGGGTCAAAAGGCACTTGCTAGATCGCGAATGTTCTCTTGGCAAAAGACGGCTAAGACTTTGGTTCATACTTTTGAGACTCGTCTGAATTGACGCACGGAAAAAAAGGATCTTGCACACCCCTATAAGCCGGGAGAGTTGACTTTGAGAATATCTAAAAATGCAACTTTTCTTGTAACTGGAGGCGCGGGTTTCATCGGTAGTCACATTGTGGACAGACTTGTGCAGAGCGGCTTTCAAGTGAGAGTGATTGATAATCTCAGCAATGGTCGGTTGGAGAACGTTAAGGTTCACCAGGGAAAAGACAATTTCTTCTTTATTAAGGGCGACATCCGAGAAATGCAATTTGTAAAGAACGCAGTCAAGGATGTTGATGTTGTATTTCACGAAGCCGCTTTGGTTGGTGGACCACAGTCAATAGAAGACCCCGTGCTTACTAACGACATCAATGTCAACGGAACTCTGAACCTTTTGGAAGCGTCGGCGAAGTCCGACGTTAGACGCTTTGTTCTCGCTTCTTCGGCTGCTGTCTATGGTCCCCAAGAAGTTATCCCGATAAAAGAGGACTCGATTCCACATCCGAGTTCGCCGTATGCCGTTTCTAAGTTAACTGCAGAGCTTTACGCAGAAGCCTATCACAAGAATTATGGGCTGGAAACGGTTTGCCTGAGGTATTTTAATGTTTACGGTCCCAGACAGATGTACGGACCTTATGCAGCCGTTATAACTGCCTTTCTAACTGAACTAATCAAAGGCAGAGCACCGACGATTTATGGCGATGGCATACAGACGCGAGATTTCGTAAACGTTAAGGATGTGGTTGACGCGAATATGCTTGCCACGGAGAAAAACTGTGCTGGAGAGATAATCAATGTTGCTGCAGGCTCCGCAGTGAATATAAACAGTCTTTTCAAGATTTTGAGGACAATTACTGGCAAAAGTCATGTGGAGCCAATCTACAATAAGCAAAGACCATTTGATGTGCGCCAAAGCTGCGGCGACATAACTAGAGCATATGAAATCCTTGGATTCAGATCGAAGGTCTCTCTTAAAGAGGGCCTTCAAGAGCTTTTTGAATATTACATGAAAACTGTCTCAGCTTCGTGAAATTGTTTCGGTTTCTTTGGCTGTGAGTTTGGAGGCTTGCTGATGATTTCTGTTGTGATTCCCGCCTTGAACAGTGCCTCAACTATTTCGTTCACTCTTTCTTCGATTTTTTCAAATAGTCTTTCTAGAGATCTGTTCGAGGTTCTGGTAGTAGACAATGGTAGCAGTGACAAGACTGTCGAAATTGCAGAGAGATTTCCAGCGAAAGTGTTTCATTGCTCGAAGAAAGGCATTGGACCTGCGAGAAATTTTGGCATCTCAGGATCTAAGGGAAGTATTGTCTGCCTCACGGATTCAGACTGCATAGTGGAAAAAGACTGGTTAGAGAGGATCTTTGATTCTTTTGATCAAAATCCTGAGTTAGATGGAGTCGGAGGGCCAGTTTTTCCCTATCCATGCGACCAGAGCAAGATACAGAGATTGACAGGGGAGCTTTTTGTTGACGATCAGGGCTATCCGAAGAGGATCAAGAAGGTTCGATTTGGTTCGAAGAGTGGTATAATTTTTGGGTCGAATTGTGCGTACAAGAAAGAGGCTTTGTTGTCTGTGGGGTGTTTTTCTGAGCCTGGTGGTTCGAACTTGGAGCTTGCGTGGAGGCTTGCTTTTGCAGGGCGAAGTGTGTACTTTGATCCAGGAATTAGGGTTTGTCATATTTTTCCTGTGACTCTTAAGTCTGTTATGAAGCAGCAGTTTAGGTGGGGTGCGCAGGCGACGAATATGGCGAGGGTTCATCATGTCTACAATGGACTGAAGGAGTTTGTCGTCATTTCCTATTTCCTTGTCAGGCGTTTGATGTCGTTGATTGTTCCTGAGTATTCGGAGAAGAAACTGCTGCATACCGTGCAGTTGACAAGTTATAGTGCCGGTCGCATATACGGACGCGATGTCTAGAATATTCTTTCAAAGGGATGTTGGGGAAAGTTCGAACTGGAGCTTTGATCACTTGACCGACGACTCACGCGATGTTGGCAGACGAACGTTAGAAGGGGTGGGCGATCTGCATGCACAGAGAGTTCATAAAACAGCGCCGTTGCAGGGCTGTACCCCTGCTCTTGAGCGTCAGCAAATTCTTGCTAAGCTTCTTCCATCAACGGGACTTCTTTTGGATGTCGGATGTTGGGATGGTTCCTTCCAGCAGTTTTTACAGGGAATCAACTATATTGGGATAGACATAAACCGGCAACCTCTTGAAAAGGCAAGGTTGAAGAAACTTGACGTGATTGTGGCCTCGTGCGATTTTCTTCCTTTTAGAAGCGAGTTATTTGACGCGTGTTCGTTGATTGAGGTTATAGAGCATCTTTACTCTCCTGAAAAAGTAGTGAGGGAAATTCACAGAATTCTTAAGCCGAGTGGAGTTTTTGTTTTGGCAACTCCGAATTTTGTTAACTTTGTTGATAGGATTAACGTGTTGTTGGGCAAGAATGTTGCTCCGATGGATCATCAGCACATCAGGTTTTTCACGTGGAGAACCTTGAACCAGTTCCTGCGCAAGCAGGGGTTCGCGTTTGAGGTCAGAAGAACGTGGTTTTTGCCGTTTCCTGCGAGAAGGTTGACGAGTAAATATCAATCGTGGCGCGGTCTCATGAAGCGTGCCGCTAGGTTGTTTCCGAATTTCGACGAATGCCTTCTCGGCAGATGGCGAAAAGTCGACGGCAAACGTTCGTAACGGAATACCGTGCGCATTAGTGTTAGATGTTAACCTGCAGTGAGAATGATTTGGCGTTGAGGTTAAGATTCAGAGAGCGATTAGGTAATCTCATACTGTCCTTGGGTATGCGTAGGCTCTTGAGGTTCGTGCCGATAAGCCCTGAGTGGGCTAACATAAACGTGACGGAGAACTGCAACAGCCGATGCATCACTTGTTTTGCTTGGAAAAACAAGATAGCGAATGAACTATCGACTGTGGAGATAAAAAACGTACTGCGTCAGTTGAAGGAAATAGGCGTCAAGAGTGTGATTTTTATCGGCGGAGAGCCGCTTCTCAGGAATGATATTGGCGACCTAGTGAAAGAAACGCGTTTGCTGAAGTTCTATCCCATAATGCTCGTGACGAATGGTCTTCTTCTGGAAAGCAAGGCAGAAGAATTGGTTGAAAGCGGGGTCACGCATCTTGCTGTTTCCGTGGATGGCGTTGGACGTACGAACGAGGTCATTCGAGGAATAAAGGGAAACTATGAGAGATCCATCAGAGGCATAGAGACTGTTCTTGATCTAAAGAAACGCAAGAATTCGGGCATATCTGTAACGTTGTTGACAACGATGCTGTTGAATCAGAATGTGGATGAAATTCCTCAGTTGGTTGAGACGGCGCGCAAATTAGGTGTTCACTGGACCTGTAATCTGCTAGATCCGAACGTTCCTATTTTCAGGGGAATAGCTTTTTCTGACCTCTTAGTGAACGATGAAGAGAAGATTGATAAGACGATCGATTTCTTGGAGGAGACTCGAAAGAATTCGCCTTGGCTCGTGACCAGTTGCGATCATAAGCTTGAGTATGCTCGACACTACCTGAAGACGCGCAGCTTTTTCCCTCGCTCTTTTCACTGCGTTCACGGGTATAGAGTGGTGTGGTTGACATCGCGTGGTGATGTGCATCCTGGTTGTTGGCAGATGGACCCGTTGGGGAATGTTAGGAGAGATAAGCTGCGGGATGTTGTTCGATCTGGGGCTTATAGAAAGACCGCGGAGAGGATGTACATGAACCAGTGTCCGGGTTGCACCAATCTGCACGCGTTCAACGTGGCGGCTATGCATCCGATTACGCATCGTTCTTGCGGCAGAGTGCAGGAAAGTACGACGTGAGCCCTTATTCCCTAGAGATGAGTTAGTTGGATAAAGTGAAACTTGGCGTCGTAGGCTGCGGCGTTGTTGCGACGCGCGACATTCTGCCGAATCTGGTTCAGCCTCAAATCATGGGAAAAGGGGTTGAAGTCGTTGCGGTTTGTGATACGGTTGAAAATCGTGTGAAGGAGACGATGAGGCTCTTTGGAGTGAAGGAAGCTTACACCGATTATAGGGAGATGCTTGCAAAATCAGGCATTGACGCTGTAGCAATCCTTACACCTATACAATCGCACTATTCAATCGCGGTCGACTCGGCTAAAGCAGGCAAGCATGTGTACGTACAGAAGACGATGACTACGACATTTGAAGAAGCCAACGATTTACTTTCGACTGCGGAGAAGCAGGGTGTTAAACTGGTTGCTTCTCCGGGGCAGATGCACAACCCGAGTCTAAGAATGGCCAAAATGATGCTTGACAAGGGCTTAATCGGTAAGCCGCTGTGGGGGCGTATTCATGCCAGTAGTGAGGGTCACATACATGAGCGTACTGACCCGTCTTGGTATTACAAGCCTGGTGGGGGTCCTGTTCACTCTTTCCTAGTGTATTATGTGACGACTTTTTGTTGGATGCTTGGGTCTGTAAAAAAGGTCACGGCATTGTCTGGGGTTGCTGTTCCTACGCGGTGGTGGAATAAGCAGCGGATAGATAGCGAGATGGACGATTCGACTATGATCCTGATGGATTTTGGGGATTCGGTGTTTGTGAGTGCGATTTCGAACTTTTGTGGGAGGGGTGTTATTTCCGACAGCGCCATTTACGGCG
>Ga0315268_10004591_pt1 | contig 14971 bp, 11 predicted proteins | sample C1_top_MG_FD_204535 | JGI IMG/M metagenome (GOLD analysis project Ga0315268, IMG submission 204535) | Sediment microbial communities from Yellowstone Lake, YNP, Wyoming, USA - C1_top | ecosystem: Environmental > Aquatic > Freshwater > Lake > Sediment | place: USA: Wyoming | collected 2017-08-01
CATGCGCGCTTGATGCGTTGGTTCGAAGCTGAACGCCTGCATCCGCGAATTGTCGGAGAGTTTGACGATAGCGCATTGCTCAAGGCATTCGGCCAGGCGGGTGCCGGTTTTTTCGTGGCGCCAACGGCGATCGAAACACACGTGGTGCGGCAGAATGATGTAGCAGTCGTGGGCCGCATCGAGACGGTACGGGAGCAAATCTACGCCATCACCAACGAACGCAAGCTAACCCACCCGATCATCGCCGCCATCTGCCGCTTCGCCCAGCACGACATGTTTGGTGGCAAAGGTGTCCAGGGTGCGTGATTGTCAGTATTTCTCGATTTATCAATGCGGATAATTCTGTTTTTCTTTTTAGTGGTGATTCGCTAAGCTGTACTCTGTACCAACTTATTTCTACAGGAGACCAACATGAAGACTCTCGCGCTATTGGCTGTCATAGTGACCCTCAGCCTGACGTTTACCATCGGCGATGCCGAAGCCAAGCGGCTTGGCGGTGGCCAGTCATTCGGTATGCAGCGGCAGATGACGCCTCCCGCCAAGGCCCCCACTGCTGCACCTGCTGCCGCCCCTTCACCTACAATAGCCGGCGCAGCGCCGCAAGCGCAACCCAAGCGTTCCTGGATGGGACCGCTGGCCGGTCTGGCTGCCGGTCTGGGCCTTGCCGCACTCGCCTCCCATTTTGGCTTCGGTGAGGGATTGGCTTCCATGCTCATGATCGGCCTGCTGGTTATGGCCGCAGTGGCGGTGGTCGGATTTATTATGCGACGCCGGGCGGCCGCCCAACAGCCGGCCATGGCCGGTGCTGGCGGTTTCCAGTATGCCGCCTCGGGCGTTGAGCATACCGCGCCTCTAGCGGGTACCTTTGATCAGGCGCTGCCCGGGGCGGGAAGCGCTGCAAGCACGGCTTTAACCGCCAGTATTCCGGCGGATTTCGACGTCGAGGGCTTCGTGCGCAACGCCAAGGTTCACTTCATCCGTCTGCAGGCAGCCAACGATACTGGCAATCTCGACGACATTCGCGCGTTCACCACGCCCGAAATGTTCGCTGAAGTGAAAATGGGCCTGACAGAGCGTGGCAATGCCACGCAAGAAACCGATGTTGTCAGTATCAACGCCGAAGTCATTGAGGTGGTTGAGGAAGCGGTAAATTATGTAGTCAGCGTGCGCTTCTCTGGCCAGATCCGCGAAGACAAAAACGGTCCGGTCGAATCGATTAATGAGATCTGGCATCTCGTCAAGCCCCGCCAAGGCACGGGCGGCTGGCTTCTGGCGGGTATTCAGCAAATGCAGTAAAGGGTTAGGTATTGGCGTCGGCCGCACGGGGCTAGCGATGCCTGTGCCGGTCGGTGGAATCAGTTAAAAACCAGGCAGACGCGTATTCGACAATAAATCTTCATGTTGAGTAAATTTACTCGATACAATGAGATAAATGTTGACGTCTAGCTTCCTCCGCCCCCAACTCGCTACGCTGTCGCCCAGGCTGCGGGCGCCACGCCGTTTTCTGCAGATTCTCGCCGGCCCCCGCCAGGTGGGGAAAACTACACTGGCACGCCAGGCCATCGCGGATTTTCCCGGCCCTGGCCATTACGCCAGTGCGGACTTGCCAGCAGCTCCCGAAACCGCGTGGATTGAGCGTCAGTGGCAGATTGCCCGCGCCATGACGGGAGCCGACAGCAGTCTGTTGGTGCTCGACGAGGTGCAGAAGGTGCCGCGCTGGTCGGAAGCCGTAAAGATGCTGTGGGATGAAGACACCCAGGCTGGGCGCAGTCTGCATGTGGTGTTGCTCGGTTCCTCACAGTTCCTCATGCAGCAGGGCCTGGCCGAAAGCCTGGCCGGCCGCTTCGAGCTCATCCGCGTGCCGCATTGGTCGTTTGACGAGATGCGCACGGCCTTTGGCTGGGATGTCGATCGCTACGTCTATTTCGGCGGCTATCCGGGCGCGGCTGCGCTGGTGGATGACGAATTCCGCTGGAAGAGTTATGTGCTTGACGCCATTATCGAGCCGACGCTTTCGCGCGATGTACTGCAACTGGCGCGCATCGACAAGCCGGCCCTGCTGCGTCGCCTGTTCGTGCTGGGTTGCGCTTACTCCGGCCAAGTGCTGTCCTACCAGAAGATGATCGGCCAGTTGCAGGATGTGGGCAACACCACCACGCTGGCGCATTACCTCGGGCTGCTTGGCGCTGCCTGGATGCTCACCGGCATCGACAAGTTCGCCGGCGATCTGGCGCGCAGCCGGGGCAGTAGCCCCAAGCTGCTGGCGCTCAACACGGCATTGATGTCCGCTCAACTGCATCAAAGTTTTGTCACCGCCCGACACGACGGCGAACTGTGGGGGCGCCTCGTTGAATCGGCCGTGGGCGCGCATCTGGTCAACGCGGCAACGCCCGGCATGACCATTGCCTATTGGCGCGAGCGCAACCGCGAGGTGGATTTCATCGTGCGCCACGGCAACCGGGTGCTGCCGGTCGAAGTGAAAAGCGGGCGCAACAAAGGTTCCCTTGCCGGCTTGTCTGAATTCAGCCGTCAGTTCCTGTCCCTGCCCGGCCTCGTGGTCGGCACGGGCGGGGTATCGCTGGAGATGTTCCTGAGCACACCGCCGCAGGCTTGGCTGGTGTGAGACTGGTAAAATCTTTGGCTTTCCGTTTCGGGCAGCCATCATGAAGCACATCGTCGACGACGTACGTATTCGCGAAATCAAGGAACTTTCGCCGCCCGGCCATCTCCTCCGCGAATTTCCGGTCACGGACCTGGCCGCGACGACGACTTTTGACGCGCGCGCTGCCATTCACCAAATCCTGCATGGCGCGGATGACCGTTTGCTGGTCGTGGTCGGCCCCTGCTCGATCCATGATTTTGATGAGGCACTGGAATATGCGCGGCGTCTCAAGGCCGAACGCGACCGTTTGGCCGGTGATTTGCTGATCCTGATGCGCGTCTATTTCGAAAAGCCGCGCACCACCGTCGGTTGGAAAGGCCTGATCAACGACCCGCGCATGGATGGCAGTTTCAAGATCAACGAAGGGCTGCGGCTGGCGCGCCGCCTGTTGTGGGAGTTGACCGAGATGGGCCTGCCCTGCGCCACTGAATTCCTCGACACCATCACCCCGCAATACACCGCCGACCTGATCAGCTGGGGCGCCATCGGTGCGCGCACTACTGAATCGCAGGTGCATCGCGAGTTGGCTTCCGGCCTGTCTTGCCCGGTCGGTTTCAAGAATGGTACCGATGGCAACATCAAGATCGCAGTCGATGCGATCCGCGCGGCACAATCGCCCCACCACTTCCTGTCGGTGACGAAGGCAGGCCATTCGGCGATCGTCTCCACCAACGGCAACGAAGATTGTCACGTGATTCTGCGCGGCGGAAAGCAGCCGAACTATGATCACGCCAGCATCGAGGCCGCCTGCACCGAACTCGGCAAGTCTGGCCTGGCGGCGCGCGTGATGGTCGATTTCTCCCACGGCAACAGCCGCAAGGACTACAAGCGGCAGATGGAAGTGTCGACCGATGTGGCCGCCCAGATGGCCGCCGGCGAAGAACGCATCTTCGGTGTGATGGTTGAGTCGCATCTCAAGGAAGGCCGGCAAGATCTGCAGCCGGGAATGGCGCTTGATCATGGCGTGTCGGTGACCGATGCCTGCATTGGCTGGGATGACACTGTGCGGGTGCTCGACGAACTGGCCGAAGCGGCAAGGAAGCGCCGCACCGCACTGGCCGGCCGCTGATTCAGTGCGGACCCTCTTGCCGCGCCTGCAAACCTCTTCTGGCCGGCTGCTGATTGCGGCGCTTGGCCTGACGCTGATATTTCGCTTCTGGCTGGCGGCGGTGTTGCCGATCACCGGAGATGAAGCCTACTTCATCTGGTGGGGAAAGATTCCTGACTGGGGTTTCTACGATCATCCGCCCATGATCGGCTGGTGGCTGGCCGGCTTGCTGGCTGTCGCCGACAGCGAATGGTGGCTGCGCCTGCCGCAGATCGTGCAGCCGGCTCTGCTGGCATTAGCGGTGCGCTGGGCCTGGCCGATGATCTGGCCTGAATCCGTCGTGCGTCGCGACTGGGTGGCCCTGCTGGTGCTGCTGGCGCCGGTGAATGTCTGGAATGTGCTGGTCACCACCGATACCGCGCTGATCTATTGCGCCGTGCTTTCCGGGCTGGCCTGGCTGCTGGCGGTGCGCAACAATGATCTGCGCTGGTACGCGGTGGCGGGTGTTTTCCTGGCCGGCGCGGTGCTGTCGAAGTATTTTGCCGCGCTGCTAGGGTTCGCCTATCTCGTCGATGTGCTGCGCCGGCGTACGCCACGCGCTTTTGCCGGGCTGGCTATCGCCTACGCCTGCACCATGCCGGGGCTGCTGTTGATGGCCTGGTGGAATGCCGACCACTGCTGGGCGAACTACATGTTCAATTTCGTCAATCGGCATGGCGACAGCAATACCGGTCTGGGCTGGACAACGCCGCTGCTTTACTTGGCGACATTGGCGTATGCATTGACGCCGCCAGTGCTGTGGATGCTGATCAGGCGCCGCCGTCCCGCCAACGCCGACTTTTCGCTGGCGGAGCGCAGTCTCGCCCTACTGGTGATCGTGCCGCTGCTGCTCTTTGCTGCGCTCTCGCTGATCAAGACGATCGGCCTGCACTGGGTGTTGGCCTTCGTTCCCTTTGCGCTGATGCTAGCGGTACGCCGCCTGAGCGAAAGCGCTTTGCCAAAACTGGCTTTATTCTTTTTGAGCTTCGCTGCACTACATCTGGCGGGAATCTTTGTCGGTTCGCGGCTGCCGCTGGAAGCCTGGCGCGCGACGAGCATTTATCCCGGCATTGTGCTCACTTTCGATAGCAAAGCGCTGGTGGAGCGCGCCAATCCAGGTGACAGCCTGCTGGTGTCGGACGGTTATTCGAATGCCGTGACGCTGGGCTACAACCTGCGACGTTACGTGCCGGTGCTGGGGCCCGGCTCTGGCCACGCGCGCCACGACGACATCCTCACCGACTGGCGCACCCAGGATGGACGCGACATCACCGTATTGCGCAAAACGGCCCCGCGCCAGGCTGAATACAGCGCTTGGTTCCGCAGCGTCACCAGCGAAAGCTTCGAGCAGCGCGGCGCGCGTTTCTGGGTGGTGCGCGGCAAGGATTTCGACTACGCCGCCTATCGCGATACGGTGCTCACGGAGGTACGCCGCCACTATTACGCACTGCCGCATTGGTTGCCGCAAACCGGCTGCTATTTCTGCGACCGCTATTTCCCGGGTGAGCCATGCACCCGCTGATCAAGCTCATGCGGCCGCACCAGTGGGTGAAAAATGGTTTCGTCTTCGTCGGTCTGCTCTTCGGGCATGCTTGGCACAATGTGGATATCGTCGCCCAGGCGCTGTCGGCTTTTATTGCTTTCAGCCTGATATCTTCAGCCGTGTATGTGATGAACGACCTGATCGACCGCGACCAGGATCGTCTCCATCCCCAAAAATGTCAGCGTCCCCTGGCCTGCGGTGCGGTGAGCGTGCCGGCGGCGCTCTGGCTCGCGGGTTTCTGTCTACTCGCTGGCTTTGGCTTGATTGCCGGCTTTTTTGACTGGGCCGGCTTGCCAGGTTCCCAAGCCGCTTGGATTTTCCTAGCCTATGTACTGATGAACATCGGCTACAGCACGGGGCTCAAGCATGTCGTGGTCCTCGATGTCTTCATCATTGCAGCGGGATTCATGCTGCGCATCCTCGCCGGAACGTTGGGCATCGGCATCCAGCCTTCAAACTGGTTGCTGTTGTGTGGGCTGATGCTGACCTTGTTTCTGGGTTTCGCCAAGCGACGCGCCGAACTCTGCGTCTTGATGAATGAAGGGAAAAATCATCGGCCAGTGCTCGACGAATACACGCCGGCGATGCTGGATCAGTTCATTACCTTTTCTGCCGGGGCGACGGTGATTGCCTACAGCCTATATACCGTCAGCGAGGAGACCATTGCGCTGCACGGCACGCGCTGGCTGATTGTCACCGTGCCCTGTGTGATCTACGGTCTGCTGCGTTATCTCTATCGCCTGCATCGTGCCGGCGGTGGCGGCGATCCCGCCCGCGAACTGATGACGGATCCCCACTTGCTGGGCACATTTGCGCTTTGGCTGTCTCTGGTCCTCTGGTTGCTGACCTAGAGTTGGCTGAGTACGCTGCGCTAACTACTGGTGCAGCGCACCGGAGCGATAGGCCTCTGAGGCGCCCTGGTAATAACTGACCGCTTCCTCAAGCAAGGCTTTCCCCTTGGCATCGGTAGGCAGTTCCTTACCGGTGGCGGGATCGACGAGTCGCCAACGTTGTTGCGGGCGCAATTCCACTAATACGCCGCTTTCCAGATAGCCGACGGTCTGGTAGTTGGCCATGAAGGCGCGGGGGTGTTTCGGTCCGTCAGTGAGAATGTCGTGGCCGAAAAAGTGTGAGCGGTAGCTGAAGTTCAGCAGGCTCAACAAGGTGGGCGCCACGTCGATCTGCGATGACAGGGTGTCAATATGGGCTGGCTTGATATGGCCGGGGGCATAGATAATCAGCGGGATGTGGAAGTTCTCGACCGGCAGGTCGGTCTTGCCGCGACCTGCCGCGGTATGGTCGGCGACGATGACGAAGACCGTGTTGGCAAACCAGGGCTTGGTGCGGGCCCGTTCGATGAAGTCGCCGATCGCCCAGTCGGTGTATTTCACTGCGCCCTCACGACCCGTTCCCGAAGGAATGTCGATGTGTCCGTTCGGGTAGGTAAAGGGGCGATGGTTCGAGGTGGTCATGATGTGGGCGTAGAAATGCTTGCCCTGGGCGTGGCGCTGGTCCAGTTGGTCGAGCGCGAGCGTGAATAAATCTTCGTCGGCGACGCCCCAGATGTTTTCGTAGTGAATGGCCTCTTTCTTTATTGCATCCCGGTCGATGACGGTGTAGCCATTGCCGCTGAAAAAAGCGTTCATGTTGTCAAAATAGCCGTAGCCGCCATAGAGGTATAGCGGCTCATAAGCGCGCGCGGCGAAGATTTCACCGACGGTATAGAGCTTGTCGTTGTTCGGCCGCTTGACGATCGAATTGCCGGGTGTGGGCGGTATCGACAGGGTCAGCGCCTCCAGGCCGCGCACGGTGCGGGTACCGGTAGCATAGAGCTGGGTGAATAACAGGCCCGCGTCAGCCAGGCGATCCAGGTTCGGGGTGATTTTCTGCGAGTTGCCAAAGCTGCCGAGAAATTCGGCGGAGAGGCTTTCCACGGAGATTAATACGACGTCGAGATGCTTTTCCGGGCCGTGGCCGACGATGTCACGCTCGATCGCCAGCGGTGCCTTGTCGATAAACCGTTGCGGCCCGATCTGTGTGAATTCGGCACGCAGGGTGGTGTAAAGCTTTTCCAGTCGTGCGGTGCGGTAAAACTGGGCGTAATCGATTTCGTTGGTGCGGAAGGCGTGCCAGAATTCATAATGGCCGTTGCCGGCGAGTTGGGTGGCCTGGGTCTGGTCGGTGAATTCCTTGAAGCGCGCTTCGACGACGTAAAAGGACAGCACGGGCAGCAGCAGAAAGATCAGCAGACGGCCGAGGCGGCCGCGCCAGGGCAAGCTGTGTGCCGCCGCCGCACGCTGCAGGCCTCGCCAGGAAAGCGCCAGGGCGCCGAGCGCGACGATGCCGATACCGGCGAACAGTGGCCGCAGATCGTAGGATTCGCGAATGTTGCCGATAACTTCGCGCGTATAGATCAGGTAATCAACGGCGATGAAGTTGAAGCGAGAGGCGAACTCGTTCCAGAAGACGAATTCCGAAACGCCGACAAACGCCCAGATGCCATAGGTCAGGGCCAGCAACACGGCACCGGTGATTAAGAAAGGTTTCTGTGAGCGCGGCCCGCTCGGCCACAGCGTCACGAACAAGGCAAAGAAGGGCAACCACCAGACGGCCGCGGCGAGATCAAAGAGCAGCCCGATGGCGAAGATCGGCACGGAAAATTGCGGCAGAAGCAGGCTCCACTCCGCATTGAGTTGGCCATTGAAGAACAGCAGTCCGGCGCGTACCAGCGCATTCATGACCAGGTAGGCGACCAGAACCAGGCCAACGAGTTGAAAGCGCTCGGCGAAAAGACGGGTTTTAAGCATTAATGGCTTTTTGCCACAACACATCACCGCAACCGGCGTTTTTATTGAGCCAGCGTGCCAGCACGAACAGCAAGTCTGACAACCGGTTGAGATACTGGCGTGAGGGTTCCGAAACCGCCTCGTTGTGCGCAAGCGCCACCACGGCGCGCTCGGCACGCCGGCAGACGGTGCGGGCGTGATGCGTCAGCGCGGCGGCGCGCGTGCCACCGGGCAGGATAAATTCCTTTAGTGGCGCCAGATCGGCGTTGTAGTGGTCGATGGCAGTTTCGAGGCGTCCCGGCTGGGTGTCCTTGAGAAACGCAGCGCCAGGTACCGACAATTCACCACCTAGGTCGAACAAGTCGTGCTGTACGCCGGTGAGCAGGCTGCGCACTTCCTCAGGCATTTCTTCACAGAGCAGGACGCCGATGATGGAATTCAGTTCATCGACATCGCCCAGCGCGGCGACACGCGGCGCATCCTTGCCGACGCGCGGACCATCACCGAGACCGGTGGTGCCGGCATCGCCGGTGCGGGTATAAATTTTCGAGAGGCGATAGCCCATATTTTGGAAAGTCGGCGCTGACGGGACGGCGTAGTTTACGCCTGATTTTTAACCGCAGCGACCAAGTCATTCGGCTCCGGCGGGCGCTTGACCACCAGCACGGCACAGGTGAGGCCACCGACGACGCGGTCGGTAATCTGCCCGGTCAGTTTGCGTGTCAGACCCTTGCGCTGGTCATTGCCGATGATCACCAGGTCGGCACCCAACTCCTGTGCTGCCTCGATGATGGCCCGGTCAGGGGCTTTCTCGACGATTACTCCCAGGCAATCGATGCCTTCGACACGGAGCAGGCCGAGTTTTTCCGCGACATCTTCTTCTGCCTTGGCACGTTCTGCCGGGGTGGACGCTGCCGCCAGTACCGTCACTGGCAGGCGTGCCACCTTGGCGATCTGGGCGGTGACTTCGGCCACCGTGATGCTGATCTGCGATGCATCGGTGGCCATGAGAATGCGGCTCTGGCATGGGTGTGCCTGCCAGTTTGCCACCAGCACATGGCAGGGCGAACGCAGGATGATCTGCTGGGCGATATCGCCGACCAGCCGTTCCTTCATCCCGCCACGTGGCGGGTGGCGGCCGATAACGAGAATGTTGGCGTCGGCAGCAGCGGCAGCAGAGACAATTTGCTCGACCAGGTTTTTGCCGTGACGCACGATGGTTTCGCAGACGACGCCACCTTCTGTCGCTTTGTGTTCGACCTGCGCGAGGCGCACGCGGGCGATTTCGTCGTCATCGGAAGATTCGACACTAGTCATCAGGTCCAGGGTGACGCCAAAACTGCTCGCTAGCCGGATGGCGATTTCCTCGGGTGCATGGCTGAATTCGCTGCCATCGGTGGCGAGCATCAACCGCTGGCGGCGCAAGCCATCGGGCAGGACGTTATTGTTACATTCCTTGAAGATACGTGTTTTGCAGGTACGACAGACTTCGGGGTTGAGCGTCCAGTAGAGTGACCCGGTGACATTGGTCATGACGGGGAAGAATGCGCCTTCGCCGATATCCTTGATGTAATCGCCCTGACGCAGCAGTTCGTAACTCGACTGGTTGAGGCGGTAGAAATAGAGTCCGCCACCCATGCGCCGACGGCGGCGCGCTTCCTGGGCCAGCACTTCGGCGCCGGCGATGTCGATGGAGTTGAGACTGGCGGAGGCGATCAACACCGATTTTTGTAGGGGATTCTCTTCGTCGATCTGCTGCAAGGTTTGCTGCACAAAGCTCGCCGCGCCGAAATAGACCGAGCCATTGATGCGCACGATGCGCAGTTGCAGGCATTCCGGCCGGCCTTTGGCGCGCACGAAGTGATAGGCACCTTCTTCCTGAGCCGGCACCACGGGAACGATCTCGGGCTTGGACGAGCGGTAGAGATAGAGCACCAGCGAGAGGAAAACGCCGAGGAAGATGCCGACCTCGAGGTTGAACAGCGTACCGAAGAGCGTTGCGAAAAGAATCGCCGACTCGGACTTGCTGGTATGCCAGATGTGGCTGATGTGATGAAAGTCGATCAGGCCCCAGGCAACCAGGAAGAGGATGCCGGCCATGGCGGCATTCGGCAGATAGGCAGCGAGCGGTGCCACCAGCAGTAGCACGATCAGCAGGAACACCGAGGCAAATACGGAAGCCAGCGGTGTGCGGGCGCCCGCTTCGTAGTTCACGCCGCTACGGTTGAACGAGCCGCTGGACGCATACGCTGAGAAGAATGAGCCGATGAGGTTGGACAAGCCCTGGCCGATGAATTCCTGGTTGCCGTCGATGCGCTGTTCCGAGCGCACTGCGATGGCGCGGGCAATCGAAACGGCTTCGGTGAGTGCCAGCATGGTGATGACCAGCGCCGGGCCGATCGTGTGGCGCAGCGTTTCCAGCGAAAAGTCGGGCGTGGAGAAGGGCGGCAGCGTCGCCGGCAAGGCCCCGACAGTCTTGATGCCGGTGGCGCCTTGCCCCAGCCAGACGTTGAGGATTTCTGCCAGGATGCTGCCGACGATCATCGCGGCGATCATGTAGGGGATTTTCTTGATGTAGCGTTTGGTCAGGATGCCTGTGGCAAGGGTCAGGACACTGACCGCCAGCACGTAGGGGTTGATGTCGGCAAACTGGACGAAGAGCTGGTGAATGATTTCGTAGAACGGTGTGCCACGCGGGATGTCGATGCCGAAAAAGCTGCGCATCTGGCTGGCGGCGATGAGGATGGCGGCGCCGGCGGTGAAGCCGATTACCACGGTATGCGAGATGAAGTTCACCAGCGCGCCCATGCGTGCCAGACCCAAGGCCAACTGAAAGACGCCGACGAGGAAGGTCAAGGTCAGCACCAGGCTGATGTATTGCGCCGAGCCGGGTTCTGCCTGATGGGAGAGGGCGGCGAAGACGGCAATGGAGATGGCGGTGGTCGGCCCCGACACCAGGTGCCAGCTAGAGCCGAACAGGGCGCCGATGACGGCTGGCACCATGGCGGCATACAGACCATATTGTGGGGGCAGACCGGCGATGGTGGCAAAGGCCACGCCCTGCGGCAACACGATCAGGGCGCCGCTGAAACCGGCGAGCAAGTCGTCGCGCAAGCTGCGGCGGGTGACCAGATGCCACCAGAGCAGGAAGGGAAAGAGTTTGCCCAGGGGGCCCCGTGAGAGTTTCATCGGTGTGGCGGTCGATTCGTCTTCGACCGGGAGTGGCAATGTGGAGGCCATGAATATTAGCAGAATCCGATATTTCGGCGGTATGCCGAGGAGCACATAATGCTAACGGGCGGACCGTGAAGGCAGCGTTAAGCCTGAAATTGCAAGGTGGCGGTGGTGCCTTTGATCGGGTCGCTTTGCAGCGCGATGTGCCAGCCCAGCCGGTCGCAGATGCGCTTCACCAGCGAGAGGCCGATGCCTGCCCCGGCGCTTTCCGGCCCACGGTAATAGCGTTCGAAGACATGGTCGAGCGCCTCGTCATGGATGCCGCTGCCGGTGTCGCGCACCTCGAGTGCCTGCGCATCCAGTCGGACGGTGATGCTGCCATTGCGGGTATTGGCGACAGCGTTATGCACCAGATTGGCGATGACGATGGCGAACAGGGCCGACGCTACCGTCAAGTTGACGGTAGCGGGCAGATCAAGGTTGAGCGTGGTGCCGCGTGAGTCGGCCAGTGGGCGGTAGCGCTCGATGCAGTCGGCGGCAATCTGCCCGGCATCGCAGGGTTCCTCGGTCAGACTATTTTCTTCGCGCGCCAGCAGCAGCAAGGCGGCGATGAGTTCCGCCATCTCTTCCGCCGCACGCTCGATGCGGGTGATTCGCCTGGCTTGTGCCACGCTCAGACTCGGATCGTCGGCCAGCACTTCAGCCGCGCCGCGAATCACCGCCAGGGGCGTGCGCAACTCGTGGCTGGCGTCGGCGGCGAAGGCGCGTTCGCGCTCGACGAAGGCCGCGATACGTGAGAGATAGCCGTTGAACGCCCGGGCAAGTTCGTCAATTTCATCGCCGGGTGCGCCGGGCGTGGCACTGGTCACATACGGCAGTTCTTCCGGGCCGGCGCGCCCCACCGCCTGTGCCAGTTCGGTGACTGGCGCGATGACGCGGCCAGCCAGCCACAGCCCGCCGCCAGTGGCGAGCAAGGTCATCAGGACGGCGCCAATGGCTAGATAACCGAGAAAGCGTTGCTCGCGCAACTGCTGACGTTCTTCATTGAACATTATGACGTAATGATTGCCAGCGCGTTCCGCGACGGCCACCCGATTGGGCACGCCGTCCAGATTGATTTCATGTTGGCCCGGGGGCAGGGCGCGCAACGGGGCGGGCAATTCATCGCCCGTCATGCCGGCCCGATCAATGTAGCCACGCAGGCTGGCGGTGTCCGGCGGCAGTGAGTTGGGGTTGCGGGCGTGGCGCGCCATGTAGTCGTCCAACTCGGCCTTGAGGGTTTGATCCATCAGGCGTTGCGAAACGTCGTGCGCGGCGAACCAGATGCCGACGGTGAGCAGCAGGCTCAGTACTGCGCCCAGGCCGGCAAAAGCGAGGGCAACGCGCAACCGCAGGCTATGGCGGCGTGCCATCGTTGCCGGTTTCTTGCAGGGCCAGTTGCCAGCCGATGCCGCGTAGCGTGTGAAGCAGTGGCTGCGCAAAGGGTTTGTCGATGGCGGTGCGCAGCAGGTGCAGGTGAGTGCGCACGGCATCGGAATCGGGCGGCGTATCGCCCCAGATCGCGCGTTCCAGTTCCTCGCGCGCCAGCACCCGTGGCGAAGCGCGCATCAGCGCTTCGAGCATGCGCAGCGGAATCGGCGGCAACGGGATGTCCTGGCCGGCACGGCAGACCCGAAAAGTGGCCGTGTCGAACGTCAGGTCGGCCACGCACAACGGGCCTGGTGTCACGGCGGCATGGGCACGGCGGGCCAGTGCCTCGATGCGTGCCGCGACTTCGCGTAGGGCAAAGGGCTTAACCAGATAGTCGTCGGCACCGGCTTCCAGGCCGGCGATTTTGTCGTCGAGGGTGTCGCGTGCCGTGAGCATGAGAATGGGCGTGGCACGCCCCATTTCTTCACGCAGATGGCGACACAACGCAATACCGTCCATGCCCGGCAGAATCAGGTCGAGCAGAATGACATCGAAACTCTGAGTGCCGGCCAGGTGCAGGCCAGTCAGCCCGTCACCAGCAGCATCGACCAGATAGCCGCGTGCTTCCAGATAGTCGATCAGGTTGGCGGCAAGGTCGGGATTGTCTTCGACAACGAGGATTTTCAGCTGCGTGGTCATGGGTGCATTATCTCGCACCCGCCGTGTCCTTGCCTGCCTGGACGCAATGGCTACAATGACCACTTTAGCTATTGATCTGGAAGGTATGACCGTGAAAACCATGACCGCGCGCGATGCCAAGAATCGTTTTGGCGAATTTCTCGATGCCGCCAGGCGCGAGCCCGTCGTCGTGACGAAAAACGACCGCCCGATGCGATCATTGTGCTGAACGTCGTGCATACCGCAAGGAAGTTCCCCGCGTAGGCGGGTTTGATCCACAACAGTCGGCGCTGGCGGGACGGCGGGAATCGGCCACCGGCCGGTCACCCTCTCTCAAGACCGGACGCCTGAAGGACTGCTTCACATTGAAACCTGCCGGATGGGCTAGGCGTGCTGATCGGCCTGAACAACCATTCGACTGCCGACCCCAATCGGTCGGCAATGCGTAGGTTAGCGGCCACCCCCGCAAATTCAAACGCTTTCGTCGACGTTCTGACCCAGTTGTGATGAATCCGAGGTTTCAGAGGGATGCTTCAAGCTGTAAATTAAGGCTTCCTGCTCCGAGACCGTACCATCCTTGTTGGTATCGGCTGCTTCGTAACTCTTGGAACTGGCCGATGAACCGGATGCGCCACCTTTACCACCTGGACCTCCTGGACCTCCAGAAGAAGGCGGCCGACTTCCACCTGATGGTGGCTTTAGAGTTCCGCTCTTGACAGCACTCTCGATGTCGGTCTTGGTAATCGTTCCGTTCTTCTTGGTGTCGATAGAGTCATACATTTTTCCCGCGTCCGTTGAGGACATGCCTTTACTGCTCATGCCGGAGACGAACTCGTCTTTGCTGATGTTGCCGTCTTTGCCACTGTCCAAGTCGCTCATCATTTTTGATGCGACCTTTGATGCCATTTTCGATGGGTCGAAGTTCCCAAAACTGGCGGCCCCTTGGCTTCCAGAAATTGATATTGACATTGAATTCTCCTAACCGATGTGTCTGAAATCCTTATCGACTTGCAAATCGAAATCTTGTGTTGATTTACCCAGATTTACACCGATTTGCGCGCTGGACTAGGCTTTCCTGCAGAGTTGACTTTTTACTCATAGCGCAAGGCGACGATGGGATCGAGCCCGGCCGCGCGCCGGGCCGGCATGTAGCCGAAGACGACGCCGATGGCGGCGGAGAAGCCGAAGGCCAGCAGGTTGATGCCTGGGTTGAACAGAAAGGGCATGCTCATCAGCGCCGTGAGGCCAAGACAGGTGATGAAGGCGAGCGCGATGCCGATCAGCCCGCCGAGGGCGGAGAGCACCACCGCCTCGATGAGGAATTGCAGCAGTACCTCGTGCTCCAGCGCGCCGATGGCGAGGCGGATGCCGATCTCGCGCGTGCGCTCGGTGACCGACACCAGCATGATGTTCATGATGCCGATGCCACCGACCAGCAGGCTCACCGCCGCAACCGCGCCGAGCAGGCCGGTCATGGTGCGGATGGTGCCCGAGAGCGTCTGGGCGATCTGCTTGGTGTCCATGACATTGAAGTCGTCGTCGTCGTGCTCGGCCAGCTTGCGGCGCTCGCGCATCAGGCGGCGCACCTGTTCCATCACCGCGTCGGCCGCGGCACCGTCGCGCATCGAGAG